>Ga0302215_10000776_pt1 | contig 23415 bp, 19 predicted proteins | sample II_Fen_N3_1_FD_194580 | JGI IMG/M metagenome (GOLD analysis project Ga0302215, IMG submission 194580) | Peat permafrost microbial communities from Stordalen Mire near Abisko, Sweden - II_Fen_N3_1 | ecosystem: Environmental > Terrestrial > Soil > Wetlands > Permafrost | place: Sweden: Abisko... | reverse complement strand
TCCCCAAACGTTCAGCTTCTTGTGAGCTATATAGCAACACATTGTGCAATTGTTCTGAATAGTTGACTGTCATATATTGTTTCTCCTAAGTTTAATGTGACAAATATAATAAATAAATGAACAAGGAATTACTAAAAATTAATAATTAATTCTGATTATCTCATTTTTTTCTCCGACTCAACAATTTAAATTCAGCCGTCAATACATTTTATATATTACTCAAAAATAATACCGAAGCGGAATCTGTATTTTTATTCGGTAATTTTGGCAGTTTGAAACAAGAAATGATTTTTTTGAGTAGATTTGCAGGCTTTTTAGAGCTTCAAGGGAATCAATTATTGATAATGGGACAGAACATGATTACATTAAGTCAAATGACTATATTCATTTTCTTGCTTCATCATTAAGAACAACTAATTTAATTAAATAGTTTATGACAAACAAAATTTCTTCTTCACTCCGCGAATCCAGAACTGCCCGTTGGACTGTACTTACATTGGTGTCGTTTACCATGATGTGTATGTATTATCTTACAGATGCAATGGCGCCGTTACAGCAAAATCTACAGAGTAATTTGCACTGGTCGGCAACCGATTACGGCTTATTCACAAGCGGTTACGGCTGGTTCAATGTTTTCTTATTGATGCTGGTTTTTAGTGGTATGATTCTCGACAAACTGGGCACTCGTTTTACCGGCGTATTGGCTATAATTATCATGCTTATAGGTGCAGGAATAAAATATTGGGCTATTGCAGGGCATTTCACAGGCACTGTTCAGCTAACAATTGGTTCGTGGCAAGTTCTAGGCAACACTCCCAAGTCCGCATTAATAGCCGGACTTGGATTTGGTATCTTTGGTGTAGGTTCCGAAATGTTTGGTATTGCTGCCAATAAAGCAGTTGTAAGATGGTTTAGAGGAAAGGAAATGGCGCTTGCGATTGGACTTAATACTTCCACTGGCCGTATTGGTACTGCATTAGCAATGTTTACACCACAACCACTGTATAATCTGACAAAAGATGTTAGTACTCCGGTACTTGTTTCAATTGTTTTATTATGTCTTGGCTTGCTGGTATATCTATTCTTTAATGTATTAGACAAGCGGTTGGACAAAGAAGAGAGTGAAGCTGGTATTGCAAATGATGAAGAATTTAAATTTTCGGATGTAACTGACATTGCAAAAAACCGTGCATTCTGGTACATTGCTGTTCTGTGTGTATTATTTTATTCGGCAGTTTTCCCATTCATCAAGTTTGCTACCAACCTGATTGTTCAAAAATTCTCTGTTAGTGACACATTTGCAGGTTACATTCCAGCTTTATTGCCATTCAGTGCATTATTGTTAACCCCATTATTCGGTGGTATTTCCGACAAAAAAGGGAAAGCAGCCACTATCATGATTTGGGGTTCTATATTGTTAGTATTTGTGCATTTACTATTTTCAATCCCATCGCTCAACAGTTTTCCCATTGCTATCGGATTGGTAATTTTACTCGGAATTGCTTTTTCATTAGTTCCTTCGGCAATGTGGCCTTCTGTAGCTAAAATTATTCCTGAAAGTAAACTCGGAACTGCTTATGCTATGATTTTTTGGGTTCAGAACATAGGTTTAATGTTAGTACCACTACTGATTGGTTGGGTATTAGATAAATACTGTATAACCGGAGTTATTACTAAAATAATAGACGGAAAAAAAGAACTGCTAACGCAATATAATTACACCATACCTATGTTAATATTCGCATGTTTCGGATTTTTAGCCATTGGCTTTGCCTACCTGCTGAAAGCCGAAGACAAGAAAAAAGGATATGGTCTGGAAGAACCTAATGTGGTTGAATAAAACTAACTAGAGTCACGAATTATTATGTCTCTTTTGTTATGTCATCTATTACAAATACTATTTTGTTTACTTTTTGTGTACATTATTTACCTTATTTGACCATATTTTGGTATTTTTGAATATGCAATACATTAGAAATTTTAATAACTTTGCAACGATAAAATTCAACTTGTAAAAACGATTCATAATTAACCCTCAACAAACAATTATTTACACATGAAAAAAACACTCTTATCTTTGGCAGTTGTAGGCTTATTGCTAGCCTCTTGTACGTCAAAAAGTACAGACACCACACTTTCGGGTTTGGTAAAAAAGAATTTCCAAACGGAAAAAGATGGAAAGAAAACTGATTTGTACGTATTAAAAAACAAAGCAGGAATGGAAGTGGCTATCACCAACTTTGGCGGCCGTATAGTATCAATTATGGTTCCCGACAAAAACGGAAAGATGCAAGATGTAGTACTTGGCTTTGATTCGGTGCAGGACTATATTAATGTACCAAGTGATTTTGGAGCTTCAATAGGCCGCTACGCCAACCGCATTGGAAAAGCTAAATTCACACTTGATAGTGTTGAATACAAATTACCTGCCAACAACTTTGGTCACTGCCTACACGGAGGTCCAAAAGGATTTCAATACGTTATTTATGATGCCAAACCTATTGATGACCAAACACTCGAACTTACTTATTTATCGAAAGATGGCGAACAAGGTTTCCCTGGCAACTTAACTTGTAAAGTGACTTTTAAACTTACTGACGATAACGCTATTGATATTAATTACGAAGCTACTACAGACAAAGCTACCGTGGTAAATATGACTAACCATAGCTATTTCAACCTGAATGGCGATCCAACCAAAACTATTCTGGACAACCTGCTTACTGTTAATGCAGATTCGTACACTCCAGTAGATTCAACTTTTATGACTACTGGCGAAATTGTTCCTGTAAAAGGAACTGACATGGACTTTACAAGCCCTACAGCTATCGGTTCACGTATTAACAACTACAGCTTTGTTCAGTTGAAAAATGGTAACGGGTACGATCATAACTGGGTGCTCAATGCCAAAGGTGATGTAAAACAAATTGCCACTACACTTGAATCTCCAATTACCGGCATTGTTTTGAACGTTTATACAAACGAACCCGGAATTCAGGTTTACACAGGTAACTTCCTTAATGGAACTGTAAAAGGCAAAAAAGGTATTGTTTACAACCAACGTGCGGCTATATGTCTGGAATCTCAAAAATTCCCTGATTCGCCAAACAAACCAACATGGCCTTCGGCTGTACTTCGTCCGGGTGAAACATATAAAAGCGAATGTATCTTTGCTTTCTCTGTAAAGAAATAATAGTCTGAAACGGAATTATGAATCAGCTTTATCAAATATTTGATAAAGCTGATTCTTTTTTTATTGAGTTTTCCACTTTCAAAAAAAAGAAGTATTTTTATGCTTTAATACAAACATGTTTTTATAAACTACAAACTATATGGACAACAACACTTTATTGAACGAAGTAATTGCCAAAGCTCAGGTATGGCTAAATGGAAATTACAACGATGAAACCAAAAATGAGGTTCGTCGCCTGCTCGAAGCAGAAGACAAAACAGAACTTATTGAGTCATTTTACCGCGATTTAGAATTCGGAACAGGTGGATTACGTGGTATCATGGGCGCAGGAACCAATCGCATGAACATTTACACTGTGGGAGCAGCCACACAGGGTCTGAGTAATTATTTAAAAGCGCAATTTCCTGAGATAGCACAAATCAGCGTTGTAATTGGTCACGATTGCCGAAATAACAGTCGACTTTTTGCCGAAATATCAGCCAATATATTTTCAGCCAACGGCATCAAAGTATATTTATTCGAAGACCTCCGTCCTACCCCTGAAGCATCCTTTGCCATTCGCCATTTAGGTTGTCAAAGCGGCATCATACTTACTGCATCGCATAACCCAAAAGAATACAATGGCTACAAAGCCTACTGGAACGATGGTGCACAAATGATTGCTCCCCACGACGAAAACGTGATTACAGAAGTTGAAAAAATCACCAATGTTGACGATATAAAATTTAAAGGTAATCCGGCACTTATTGAGATTATTGGCGAAGAAATTGATAAAGCATTTATTGAAAACATAAAAACACTTTCTTTATCACCTGATGCTATCAAGCGTAATAGCGACTTAAAAATTGTGTATACTCCAATTCACGGCACCGGTGTTACACTGATTCCACGTGCATTAAAAGAGTATGGGTTTACGAACATTATTCCTGTTCCTGAGCAAAATGTGGTAAGTGGAGACTTTCCAACTGTAGTTTCGCCTAACCCTGAAGAACCAGCAGCATTAGATTTGGCGGTAAAAAAAGCAATTGCAACTGATGCTGACATTGTAATGGCTTCTGATCCTGATGCTGATCGTTTAGGTATTGCGGTTAAAAATGATAAAGGAGAATGGATTTTAGTAAATGGAAATCAAACAGCATTGCTATTTATCTACTACTTAATTCGTCGCTGGAAAGAACTTGGAAAAATTACCGGTAAAGAATATATTGTAAAAACCATTGTAACAACAGAAATTATTAAGCAAATTGCTGAGCGCAATGGTGTGGAAATGTTTGATTGCTATACCGGATTTAAATGGATTGCAGCAGTTATTCGCGAAAACGAAGGAAAAAAACAATATATCGGTGGTGGAGAAGAAAGCTACGGTTTCTTACCCGAAGAATTTGCACGCGACAAAGATGCAGTTTCTTCGTGTGCATTGATGGCTGAAATAGCTGCATGGGCAAAAGATAATGGTAAAACATTGTTTGAATTGTTGGAAGACATCTACATTGAATATGGTTTTGGTAAAGAAAAAGGTATTTCTGTTGTTCGCAAAGGGAAATCAGGAGCCGAAGAAATTGCACAAATGATGCGTGATTTCCGCAGCAATCCGCCAAAAGAAATAGCCGGTTCGAAAGTTGTGACTATAAAAGATTATGAAACGCTAAAAGCAACTAATCTTGCCACTGGAGTCCAATCAATCTTAGACTTCCCTACAACTTCTAATGTTCTACAATACTTCACCGAAGATGGAACCAAAATCTCGGTTCGCCCTTCAGGAACAGAACCTAAAATCAAGTTTTACATTGAAGTACGTGGTGAAATGAAATCACGCTCGGAATACGATGCCGCCGATGCTGCAGCTAATAAGAAAGTAGAAGCGGTAAGAGTCTCATTAGGGGTGTAATATACTGATCACATTTTTAAAAAGGACAAGAATTCACTTCTTGTCCTTTTTTATTGCAAATAAAAGTTAATTTTACTATTTTAAAATATAACTTTTGTTAATCAATAATCCCATAAGGTAATTGCGAGATGAAATGATTATTACAAAAAAAACATCATCAACATTAAATATAGATAATGTCTACTGTATATTTTCAGCCAAATAAGAACTTAACACAAAACACAACACAACAAACAAAATGACATCCAAATTAATAATAAACAGATACTTAATACAAAATACTCAAATCATTTTGCTTAAAATTTGGAGCTAATAAAATTATTTTGTAGATTTGTGAAAGATATGAACCAAGAAGTTATTGTCCATTCGACATTAAAATTTAAGTAAGTAGTTTGTTTATATTAAACAAAAAGATGATTTTTGAGTAAACAATGTGAAAACATAATTGTTATTAATAGTACAACTAGTTAACAACAATTTGAAAATCACAAATAGTCTCGACACTATCAATCACTATATTAATTTTTAAAAATTACGAGTATGAAAAACGAAAATGAAAAAATCGTATTAAGCGAATTAAACGAGAACCTTAGAAAGCTGATGTCAGCCACTTCTTACAAAATTGGTGGATACACATTCGATGTGGAAAAAAGAATTCTTTCCATCGGAAGCGATGCTGTTAAACTCACTCGCAAAGAGTCTTATTTACTTGTCTTGTTTGCTGCAAACATCAACAACTTTTTGGAACGCAAGGAAATGCTTGTTACCATTTGGTTAGAAGACACCTACTACAATTCAAGAAGTATGGATGTTTATATTTGTAAATTGCGTAAACTATTGAGCAAGGATCAGAAAATCACAATCATAAATATTCATGGAAAAGGATACAAACTGATTGTTAGCTAAGCAGATAATTTATAACTAAAAAATCCCCTGGATCAAATTGATTCAGGGGATTTTTTAATATCTTTTAGGGTGACTTCCACCTCGTAACGACTTAGGTGAGCCTTTCCATGAACATCCTAAACAGTAGAGCATAGTTAAGTTGAAACCTTCCAAAGACTCTTCGGAATTAACAGAAACAATTTCAAATTGATCCGTAACATTTACTAAACGTGTTTCTTCTTTTTCGTTCTTCACAAAAAAACGATGAATATCACATTGAGGGCAACTCAGTTTTTTAGCCATTTATCAAGTTTTATTTTGTCCATCTTATTCAAGAGCTACAACTGATTTGACTAAAGAGTGATTTTTTCACGAACACTATCAGAAAACACTTCCTCTAACTTTTCATCTTCACAACGAAAAATACGACCAGGGAACTTATCAAGCCATGACATATTATGAGTAGCCATAATAACTGTTGTACCTGATAAACGGATATTATAGAGTAATTCAACAAGTTCATTTCCAGTTTCCGGATCAAGATTTCCTGTAGGTTCATCGGCAAGAATCATTTCAGGAGAATTGAGTAATGCACGAGCAATAACGATGCGTTGTTGTTCACCTCCAGACAATTGGTGCGGCATTTTATGGCCTTTTGCACTCATCCCAACTTGAGTTAATACATTATCAATTTGCTCAATGATAGACTGCTGATCTTTCCAGCCTGTTGCACGTAAAACAAAGTCAAGATTTTGGCTTACAGTTCTATCGGTCAATAATTGGAAATCCTGAAACACTATGCCTATTTTGCGACGCAAATAAGGTACTTCTTTTAATTTAAGATCCGCTAAATCGTAACCAAGAACACCTGCCACACCTGAATAAACTGGAACTTCACGATACATCGATTTTAGTAATGAAGTTTTACCACTACCAACTTTACCCAATAAATAGATGAACTCGCCCGAATGTACCTCGAGTTGTACATCCTTCAGCACAGTTACATCTTGTTGACAAATTTCAACATCAACATATTTAATTAATAGTTTGTTTTCCATGATAAATTCAGTTTTCAGCAACCGATTTCAATTTATTGTCGTAAATTATTTGTGTCTTTTTTTTAATTCACGAGCTAAATCATCTAGTGAGTAACCTTTAGATGTAAGCAATACTATCAGATGATAAATCAAATCAGAAGCTTCGTAAATAAAACCTTCTTCTGTTCCATTAGTTGCTTCAATAACTGTTTCAACGGCCTCCTCACCTACTTTCTGTGCCATACGATTCACTCCTTTTTTGAAAAGAGAAGTTGTATATGAACCTTCAGGCATTTCATTAAAACGAACCGTAATAAAATCTTGCAAGTATTTCAGGAAAGTGATATCACCTTCATTTTTTTCACCCCAGCACGTATCAGTTCCAGTATGGCAAACTGGTCCAACAGGATGTACTTTTATAAGCAATGTATCATTATCGCAGTCGGGAGTAATAGATACCACATTTAAAAAGTTACCACTTTCCTCTCCCTTTGTCCACAAACGGTTTTTTGTTCTACTAAAAAAGGTTACTTGAGCGGTTTCTTGAGTTTTAGCTAAAGCCTCCTCATTCATATATCCTAACATCAATACTTTTGACGTATATTCATCTTGAATGATTGCGGGCACTAATCCGCCCGATTTCTGAAAATCTATATTCATTTTATTTATAATTTACTTATCGCATTAATAGTTTGCGAAAATACAAAAAATCGGGCGAAATTAAGTGGAAAATACCGAAAAGTTTTGGAATACTGGAAACTATAGAACACAAATTCCCTAAAATACTTCATTTGCATTTCAAGATTTCATGAACTAAATCAGGATATTACATCATTAGGACATTAGCCTCAAACAGCCTTTATACACTTGTTATGACAATAACTCAATTAGATTTCACCTGCCCCAAGCCTATAAAGTAAAATACACAAACATTGAACTTTACCATAAATTGTAGCATACAAAAAGCCACTACTTCTTCAAGTAATGGCTTTTCGTATATTTGAATAAATTTTATTTGCGGTTATATTCGACGAATGAATATGGGTATGGATTTTTCTCATCAGCAGGAAAATCTTCCCGACTTACTTCAATCCATTGTTCAAAATCAATTTCCGGAAAATAAATGTCGGCAACAAAATCACTATGTACCCATGTAATGTACATTGAATCAACCTTATCTATACATTGTTTATATACTGTAGCACCACCTATTATAAAAATAATCTCTTCATGTTCACAAAGATAGATAGCATCTTCAAATGAATCAGCCTCAAAATAACCCTCGTTAACACCTTCAGACATTACTGAAGTAAGAACAATATTCTTGCGATTGGGAAGTGGTCCCTGAGATAGACTTTCAAATGTCCTTTTTCCCATCACAATAGCGTGGCCTGTAGTAAGTTGTCTAAAATGCTTTAAGTCCGCCGGCAAATGCCAAGGTAGATTGTTTGATTTTCCGATGGCATAATTATCGGAAACAGCGGCAATAATCGAAATTTTTGACATAATATATAAATTAAAAGATCTTTTTTCGTTGAATGGCCTTCTTTTAGACGAACTACAAAATTACAAAAAAAAATGGACACTTGTTTCCAACCACCCATTTACATTTTCTATATTTGAATATAGCCAAAAAGTTACATAACAATTCAGATAGATTATACTGCCACAACTCCCTTTATATGAGGATGTGGATCGTAATTTATTAATTCAAAATCTGATATTTGGAAAGAAAATATATCTTTCACATTAGGATTAATTAACAGCGTTGGAAGCGAACGCACCTCTCGGGACAATTGTAATTTAACTTGCTCTAAGTGATTGGTATAGATATGTGCGTCGCCTAAAGTATGAACAAAATCACCTGCTTTGAGTCCGCAAACCTGCGCCATCATTTGCAATAATAATGCATAGGAAGCGATATTAAACGGCACCCCCAAAAATATATCGGCACTACGCTGATAAAGCTGTAAACTTAATCTTCCATCAGCAACATAGAACTGAAAAAAAGCGTGGCAAGGGGGTAATTTCATGTTTGGAATATCGGCCACATTCCATGCACTAACAATGATTCTACGTGAATCCGGATTATTCTTGATAGTATTTACCACCTCGGAAATCTGATCGATATGACCACCATTATAATCGGGCCAAGAGCGCCATTGATAACCATAAATATGGCCTAAATCACCTGTTTCATCAGCCCACTCATTCCAGATACGAACACCATTATCGGTTAAGTATTTAATATTTGTATCACCATTCAGAAACCACAAAAGTTCATGAATAATTGATTTTAGGTGTAGTTTTTTGGTAGTAAGGCAGGGAAAACCATCTTCCATATTGAAACGCATTTGATGACCAAATACGCTGATTGTTCCGGTTCCGGTTCTATCCTCTTTATGCACACCTTCACTGAGTACACGGTTTAATAAGTCGTGGTATTGTTTCATTTTAAATCTAGAGTCTAAAAATATCAAATTAACTTCACAATGAGCTTTTAGATATTTGACAATTAATATAGTTTATACGTAGTTTTCAATACCCTGAATTCGGTTCTACGATTAATTTGGTTTACAATTTCCTGTTGTTCTGGAGTAAGTTTTAGAACAAAAGTTTCATCTAAAATGTCATTATTTTTCAGGAATGGATATTTTTTAGCTAACGCAGCATCAACCACAACCGGTTTATCTTCACCATTACCAACAGAAGAAAGTCTGTCGGCAGCAATTCCCGCTGAAATAAGGTAATTTACAACTGACTTAGCACGTTTTTCCGACAAAATCTTATTAGCCTCATTGTTACCAACCATATCGGTATTAGCAGACAATTCAATAGTTATATTCGGATTATCTTTCAATAATTTGACCAGCACTTGCAAACCGGTTGTAGATGCCGGAGTAAGATCCCATTTACCAAATTCATAGAAAATGTTATCAATTTTGATTGGTTTTGAAATCGACGAGAGTTTGAAATTCACAGTAAAAGTCTTACTGGCAATCATATCACGCGTTGTCAACTTATTTTGCTGATTCAAATAGCCACGTGCAGAAGCCATCATCACACAATCAATATCCTTATCAAGCTTAATACGGTAAGTTCCGTCTTTTTTAGTCTGCACACGAGAGTTTACCCCAGAATTACTAACTAACCGAACAGTAGCATCAGGTATGGCTACACCTCTCTCATCGGTAACTTTACCGTCTAATGCATAAGCTAGTTCTGGTAATTCAAAGCTCCAGATGGCATCGTAACCCTTAATATCAGACCTATTCGATGACAAAAATCCCTTTTCTGATTTCCCTTCAAAAGTAATTCCAAAATCATCGCCACTAGAATTAATCGGTTCACCCATATTCTCTACAACCCAACTATTGTCTTTTTGAGCTGTGGCTTTAAATATATCGAGCCCGCCATATCCGGGATGACCATTCGACGAGAAATACAAAGTTCCATCTTCACGTACAGATGGGAACATTTCATCTCCAGCGGTATTTATCTCCGGACCAAGATTCTGAACATACTTACACTCACCATCATTCAGTGTAGCTGACCAGATATCTTTTCCACCCTGTCCGTTTTTTGCATCGGAAACAAAGTAAAGCGTCTGACCATCATGAGAAAGTGCCGGATGAGCTACAGACACTGTGGTGTCGGCAAATATCTTTATTTTTTTTGGAGTACTCCAAGTTCCGCCCGCTCTGTCAGAGTACATAACTTCAGTACCTGTCACTCCGTCTGCTACCTGACGGGAACGAGTAAAATACATAACTTTGCCATCAGAACTAAATGAACATGCACCTTGGTCGGTATTGGCCAAATTTACTTCTGCACCAATTATGAATGGTTTTTCCCATTTTCCGGTAGCATCTTTACGAGTCGAAAACATGTTATTGTTTGGCAGACCTGTAATTAAATTATTTTTAGCCAATGCCTTTTGGTTATACTGACGTGAAGATGTAAAAATCAACACATCAGAACCTAAATAACTGGGGCAAAAATTGTCAGCTAGTCGAGAATTAAACAAATCGGCTTTACGTACTGTGTAACGAGAAGGAACCTTCCTCCAGGTAGGAATATCTTTACACGCTAAAAGACCATTTTTAGCCACAAGATTAGTGCTGTCCTTTTTTAAATAAACAGCATAATTTTTGGCAGCATCAGCATATTTCCCATTGCGTTGTAAAACCTGAGCATATCTCAAAAAAACAATTGTATCGGCATATTTAAACCGAATAGCATTAGCATACGCCAACTCTGCACGGCTATTATTAATTATTCGATAACTTTCGGCCTGTTGGAAAACTATTCTCGCCCGAAGCGTTTTTTGGTTCGATGGCACTTGCTGAGCAACCTTGCGGTATAATTCACCTGCAGCAAAATACTCTCCTTTTTCAAAGGTTTTATCTGCCTTTTTTATACGTGACTTCAGACTGCAACCTTGTAAAAAGATAGCAGTTAAAAGTATAAAAATAATTGAGGAAAGTTTTACACGCATAATTTAATGATCAAGATGTTAGAGCCAAGATATTAGAGCCAAGAACGAAGATATTAGAATTTTTCAAGAGACTTTCATTGGGCTTTACTCCTCCAACTATTATTTCAAATCAACTCATGAATAACAAGTCCCGAACGTAGTTTTGGTTCAAACCAAGTTGTTTTAGGGGGCATGATATTTCCCGAATCAGCAATGTCAATAAGCTGTTTCATTGAAACTGGGTAAAGAGCAAGAGCAATGCGCATCTCACCACTATCAACCCTACTGCTCAACTCACCCAAGCCACGAATACCGCCAACAAAGTCAATACGTTTATCGCTACGCAAATCTTTAATCCCCAGCACTTCATCCAAAATAAGATTCGACGAAATAGTTACATCCAGTACGCCAATCGGGTCATTATCATTGTAAGTCCCGACCTTTGCAGTGAGCGAATACCATTTACCCGACAAATACAACGCAAAATTGTGTAATTTATTGGGTTTGTATATGTCAATACCTTTTATTTCTACATCAAAGTTCACTTTTAGTTTAGTCAGGAACTCTTCATCAGTCATATTATTTAAATCTTTCACCACACGGTTGTAATCAATAATATTCAACTGATTATCCGGGAAACAAACAGCCATAAAGAAATTATACTCTTCATTTCCGGTATGATTTGGATTTGCTTTGCGTTTTTCGAGTCCAACCAATGCGGCCGCAGCACTACGGTGATGCCCATCAGCAATATATAACGACGGAATTGCAGCAAATAATTCGGTAACACGGGTAATGGTTTTTGCATCGTCAATAACCCAAAAATGGTGACCAAAGCCGTCGCCGGGAGCAACAAAATCATAAACGGGAGTACCCTTGATTATCTCTGCAACAATTGCATCCAATTCATCCTGATGCGGATAAGCAAAAAATACCGGTTCGATATTAGCATTATTTACACGCACATGTTTCATGCGATCTTCTTCCTTATCACGGCGGGTAAGTTCGTGTTTCTTTATATTTTCGTTCACATAATCATCTACATTGGCACAAACCACTAGTCCGTATTGTGTTTTCCCATTCATAGTTTGAGCGTACACGTAATATTTCTCTACCTCGTCCTGAACTAACCAACCTTCCGAACGGAACTTTGCAAAATTATCTGCCGCTTTATCGTACACTTTTTCTTCGTGTTCATCGGTTCCACGCTCAAAATCAATCTCCGGCTTAATAATATGATACAACGACATTAAATTTCCGTCAGCTTCGTTACGAGCTTCCTCAGAGTTCAACACATCGTACGGGCGCGAAGCCACTTTTTCTACCAGATTTTGAGGAGGACGAATGCCTTTAAATGGTTTAATGATAGCCATAATAGTTTGATTACTGTTTTATTTTTTTAAGGACACAAATGTACGGAAAAAGTTTGGAAAAGTGAAGTAGACTAAATTAACGAGTTGCGGATTAACATATAATTTGTTTTTCATATCTTTGAGCTCAAAATTCACATAAATACAGATACAACGAATGAAAGAATTTATAACGATTGGACTACTAATTATTTCGAATATATTTATGACATTTGCATGGTATGGACATTTAAAATTACGTGAATATAAATGGTTTGAAGCATTACCATTGATCGTTGTAGTTTTAATATCGTGGGGAATAGCACTATTCGAATACTTTTTTCAGGTGCCTGCAAACCGCATCAGATTCAGGGAAAATGGCGGTCCTTTTTCGTTAATTCAACTCAAAGTTATTCAAGAGGTTATAACATTAGTAGTATTTACTATTTTCTCGGTAATTGTATTTAAAAATGAGACATTTAGATGGAATCATCTGATAGGGTTTGTGTTGTTAATTCTAGCTGTCTATTTTATATTTAAGAAATAATAAATTTCTGTACAATCCCGTTTTTTTTGCAACTTAGGTAATTGTAATAATGAAATATCGTATTTCCTAAAAAACAAGAACAACCACATAGTTATATATAGTAACATAGTTGCACAGTAGAGTTAATACATAATTTCACGAGAGTAATGGCCTGATTTTTAGTTGACATAGAGCCATATAGTCACATATCTTACATAAACAGTAGTTAACTATGTTTTCTATGCATTCTTAAAATCCCCATGTGTTGCTATGTTACTATATATAACTATGTGGTTGAAAAATGCGACATTATATCTTTCTTGTTGCTTAGATGTATATTTCAAGCTACTCAAACTATTCATTATTTATCTATCTTTGCAGTTATTGAAAAATAAACAAATAAAACGTTTTACGCATTTACTATTAACAGAGTAAATTGTTATCAGATTTGTGCTTAAAGTTTAAGTATTAATAATTCATACAACATGAGAATAATTTCAGCTATCACACTCACCATAATCGCACTACTACTTTCAATTTCTAACACTTATGCAGTAAAAGCATATCCATTTCCTATAAAAATAACCCAACCCGATGGCACCGAATTAACCATAAAGTTACATGGTGACGAGAGGTTTCACTACGAAACCACAGTGGATGGTTATGCTTTGATTCCCAATGACAAAGGCATGATGACTTATGCTCAACAAGATGTAAATGGTAATTTGATAAGTACCAATGTAAAAGCCACTAATATTAATAAACGTTCTATTGAAGAAAGTAAGTTTGTTGGAGGTTTAAAAACAACATTAACAACTACTAAACGGTTTCAGGCTGCATCTACTTCAAGGTTATTAGCGCCAGCAGTTTCTTCAGGCTCTGTTATTCAAAAGGGTTATCCACTATCAGGCACTCCTAAATCGCTGGTTATTCTGGTCAACTTCTCTGACAAAAGCTTTGTTACAAATACTCCTCAACCGGCTTTTACCAATCTACTAAATCAGAATGGTTACAGTACAAACGGTGGCACCGGTTCAGCAAATAATTACTTTAAAGATAATTCGATGGGAGTCTTCAGCCCTGAATTTGACGTGGTTGGGCCATATACCTTACCTCAAAACATGGCTTTTTATGGATCAAATACCGGAGGTACTGCCGGCGACGATACAAATCCACAACAAATGGTTGTTGACGGATGTACACTTGCAGCAGCTGCTGGGGTTGATTTTTCAAAATATGATGTGGATGGGAATGGTGTTGTTGATAATGTATTTATCTATTATGCAGGATATAATGAAGCTGAGCACGGCCCCGCAAACAGTATTTGGCCTCACCGTTATGGAGTCTATCCTAATAGTATGTATGGTATTAAAGGAAATTATTCAGGAACCATTGCTTCTGTAACCTTTAATGGAAAAAGAGTAGAAGGCTATGCTTGTACATCGGAGTTAAGTGGATATACAGGTTCTACGATGTGCGGAATAGGAACATTTTGTCACGAATTTGGGCACGTACTGGGTTTGGATGATATGTATGTAACCGATGCAACTATACCAGACCATTACACACTTTCATATTGGGATATTATGGATGCTGGACCTTATCTGAACAATGGACGAACTCCACCTGCATATTCTTCGTACGAACGCTTCTTCTTAAATTGGCTAGTTCCAATTGAATTAAAAACACCTCAAATTGTAACTTTAGATACACTTTCAACAAGCAATAAAGCCTATTTGATTTCACAAACTGGAAATCATAATCTGAATGGTGCAAACCCTTCTCCTGTTGAATTTTTTTTATTGGAGAATAGACAAAATAAAGGCTGGGACACTTATTTACCTGGGGCTTACCTAGGGAATGGAATATTTAATGGGAATGCACATGGGATGATTGTAACACATATTTATTATAACTCAACAACCTGGGTCAACAATACTCCAAATAATACTGCCTCTGCAATGGGAGTTGATATAGTTGAAGCCGATGGAATTGGTAGTGAAGCAACTATGGCAGGCGACCCATTTCCCGGAACTTCAAATATCACTTCCTATTCTCCTATTTTACGTTCAAGAACAAATATCGGCAAACCACTTACATTTATTACAGAAACAAATGGAGTTATTTCATTTCGTTTTATGGGAGGTGGAAATATCCCAACTATTAGTGCTATGGGTTCTCCAACAACTTTTACAACAGTATGTGGTACTCCAACGAGCTATCAAACACTAACAATCAACGGAACAAAGTTAAAATCAAACGTAATTCTGAGTTTTGGAATAGGTCAGCACTTTGAAATAAAGAAAGAATCAGATACCAATTGGGGAAAAACTATTACTCTATCACCTACAGACTCAACCATTAGTAATGCCAAAGTTCAAATTCGCTATAATCCAACTGTTCCATCGTATAAAAGTACACATAAAGAAACTCTAAATTTAACAGCTACAAATGCAACTACAGTAACAATAAATTTATCCGGGCAATCAACTCGTCCAATTTTTATTGTTCCACCTGTTGCTACAAATGCAACCGACATTACATTAAAGAGTTTTGTTGCCCATTGGAACGCAGTTTCCGATTCTATTGGCAAATTAGCAGCCGGATATTACCTAACCGTTTACAACCTTTCAGTTGGAAGTTCAGAATTCAAACAAGGCTTTAAAAATGGACTGACTGCCCCTGAAGGTTGGACAATTAATGCTGCTGCCATTTCAACATCTATAGTATACAGTGGAGACTCAATTCCAGCGATACAGTTTCAAAATAGCGGTGAGTATGTTCTTACTGAAAAATACGTCATACCCACGTCCAAACTATCTTTCTTTATCAAATCATTACGTGAAAATAGTGGTAAGTTGTTAGTTGAGGCATGGAATGGTAGTCAATGGACTACGATTGAAAATGTATCAATAACAGCATCATTGTCAACCACCAAAACATATAGTTTTGATAGTGGAGACAATTACATACAATTCAGGTTTACTTTTACCAGTGGAAGTGGTTACCTGATTTTCGATGACATTTCGGTTAAATTAACAAGTAAGATTGAATATAACGCTCAGAACAAATGGATTACAACTAACAGCGACACTGTCTACAATATCATTCCCGGAAGAGACTATTATTATAAAGTCAAAGCCAGCGATAAAACATTGTACAGTGACAAGACGATTAAATACGAAAATATAACAGATTTCTCAAATACAATCCAAGTCAAACTTTCAGCGGACAGTATTATACATTTTGTCAATAAAAATGAATCACTTCATGTTTACAAAGACAACTTTGGAACTATTATAGTGCAAATACCCAATACAGATTCAGTTGTCAGGGTTTATAATGCTATTGGGCAGCTAATTCAGGTAATAGAGCCACAAACGCTTGCTGTACCTATTAAAAACTTACGAACGGGTCAGTTCTACATTATTCAGGTAGGTTCAAATTCCGTTAAAACTATTATTCATTAAACAATTAGCATCCATATAACTTTCCGCCATGACTCACGAGCCACTGGCGGAAAGTTTTTTTTATGTACTTTTGCACTCCCAATTGGGAAGTATGAATTTTTAATTATACCTATTTAATTATATCAATGTTATCAGTAGATGCTCTTTCCGTCGAATTTGGCGGACAAACACTTTTCTCAGACATTTCGTTTGTAATCAACGAAAAAGACCGCATCGCCTTAATGGGCAAGAACGGAGCCGGAAAGTCAACACTTCTCAAAATTCTGGCCGGTACACGCGAACCATCTAAAGGTTCTGTTTCGTATCCGAAAGAAATGGTAGTTGCTTACCTTCCTCAACATTTATTGATGGAAGACAACCGTACCGTTTTTGAAGAAACCTCGATGGCATTCTCGGCTATCAACGATATGGAAAAGAAAATTCAGGAGTTGAACGACGAGCTGACAACACGTACCGACTACGAATCGGACAGCTATATGGAACTGATTGAACAGGTTTCGGCACTGAGCGAACAGTTCTATAGCATTGAGGAAATAAATTATGATGCCGATATTGAAAAGACCTTGTTAGGACTTGGTTTCTCGCGCGAAGATTTCACCCGCAGCACTTCTGAGTTCAGTGGAGGATGGCGTATGCGTATTGAATTGGCTAAAATTCTGCTTCGTCGACCTGACGTTATCCTACTCGATGAGCCAACCAACCACCTCGATATAGAATCTATCCAATGGTTAGAGGATTTCCTGATAAACTCAGCTAAAGCAGTAGTGGTTATCAGCCATGATAGGGCGTTTGTGGATAATATTACTACACGTACCATAGAAGTGACCATGGGGCGTATCTACGACTACAAAGCTAAATACTCGCATTACCTGGAACTTCGCAAGGAACGTCGTGAGCAGCAACAAAAACAGTTTGATGAGCAACAAAAAATGATTGCTGAGAACATGGAGTTCATTGAGCGCTTTAAAGGAACCTATTCAAAAACTCTGCAAGTACAATCGCGTGTAAAAATGCTGGAGAAACTACCAATACTGGAAGTAGACGAAGAAGATACATCAGCACTTCGCCTGAAGTTTCCACCTTCGCCACGCTCGGGAAATTACCCGATAACTGCCGAAGGAGTTGGAAAAACATATGGCGAGAAACGCATTTTTTCCAATGCCAACTTTATGGTTGAACGTGGTGAAAAAATAGCTTTTGTGGGAAAGAACGGCGAAGGGAAATCAACGCTGGTAAAAGCCATTATGAAGGAAATTGAGCACGAAGGCAAGCTTACACTCGGACACAATGTAAAGATTGGTTACTTTGCGCAAAATCAGGCTTCGTTACTCGACGAGAATGCCACTGTTTTTCAAACGATCGACGATGTAGCTGTGGGCGAAATCCGCAACAACATCAAAAATATACTGGGAGCATTTATGTTTGGAGGCGACAACTCATTCAAAAAGGTTAAAGTGCTATCGGGTGGTGAGCGTCAACGACTTTCGATGATTAAATTGCTGCTTGAACCGGTCAATCTATTGATTCTGGATGAGCCAACCAATCACCTCGACATGAAGACCAAGGACATTTTGAAACAAGCGCTGATTGACTTTGACGGAACGCTGATTGTAGTATCGCACGACCGTGACTTCCTGGACGGACTCATTACCAAGGTATATGAATTTGGCAACCAAAAAGTGACCGAACATCTTGAAGATATTTACGGATTCCTTGCTAAGAAGAAAATGGAAAACCTACGCGAAATTGAACGGAAATAAGTTGGGTTACACACAAAGTTGGATTAGGGAGAGTTTGTTCAAAAAGAAAAAAAAGAACGAAAGTAACCGCAAATTATAAATAGTTGCCAAGCACACTACTAAAATTATACTTTACTGATAATTAAACAATTTCAATAATACTTCATTAAGAATAGGATCGCCTTATCAGCGTTCCTATTTTTTTTGTAATGTACTAAAACCATTTATACTTTTCTATAAATGGAAAGACAATTGAAAAAAGTATTTTTCCCATCACTTCCCCTTTAGTAGCACTTTTACCCGCCTGTAGGCAATTGCAAAGCCAAAGCTCAACAATACAGTGCCCAGCCACACAATAGGGTAAAACAAGAATTGGTCACTTTTTATTGTGATCGTTGCAAGCATTTTCTGAAGGCAGATAATGATGAAAGCATGAATTAAATAAATTTCAAGAGAATAATATCCAATCGACTTCAGTACCTGTGTTAACTTATTTTCTTTCTGCCAAAGAGTAACTGAAATTCTATATGAAATAAGTATTTCCAACAAAAAAATAAATGGATTAATTGCCGTAGTTAAATCAAAATAATGACTTGGGATAGCATCGTATTTAAAGTACTGAAGCCCATAATACATCGGTAAAGTTTTCAAACAATTCAACAAAAGCACTACGACAATCCCTATCCTGACATTTACATATTTAAGTATTTTATCCTTATAATCTAAAAAGAAAAAACCGAGTACAAACCAAAACATATGAGTGAAAATTATTGGGAACGATAAATGTTCATTTCCTATTAGTTTACCAATAAACTTAAACACATCACTTCCCATGAAACTCCAACCGAACTGAAGAATAAAAACACTAATTAAAAATTTAATTTTATATTTCTGATAAAGTTTCAAAAAGAGTGGATATAGTAAATAAAACTGAAACAATATACCAAAGTACCACAAATGAGAATAAGCACCACCTGTTAATAATTTATACAAAAACTCGGCAAAATTAATTTGTATAGGTTTTGAACTTAGAATATTGCCGATCTCAGAATAAGCAATGTAGAAAACGGAGAACAATAGATAAATAGGAATAATCTTAGCAAACCGTTTTTTATAAAAAGTCAAGATATTTGTTTGCAGCGTACCGTAATTCTGATATAAAACTAAACCACTGATAAAAATAAAACTCGGAACTGCAAATCCAACAAAGTTATCTATAAACGCTACGGATAGTTGAAGGTTGCTAAATGTTGGCATCTCGGCAAACTTAGCAGTAACATGAATGGTAATAACTGCCAGAGCCGAAATAGCTCTCAGAAAATCAATCTCTAATATTTTTTCTTTCCTCATAACTACACGTTCAGTTTTGCTTTAAAAACAGTTATTGCTTGTCCTTTTATTTCCACGCGGTCGTTCAATAGCCTTACTTTTAGTCGACCGGTTCGCTGCGAGAGTTGGTAGGAGTTAAGCTCCGTTTTTCCGGTCTTTGCATGCCACAAAGGCGTAAGCGCACAATGTGCCGAACCGGTTACGGGGTCTTCGTCGATCCCGGCTAAAGGTGCAAAAACACGCAACACAAAATCACGATCGGGTTGTTCGCCAGCGGCTGTAATCATTAAATGTCCCAGTACACTCGCTTTCAGTTTATCTAAGTCAGGTTTGGCATTCAGAATATCGGCTTTGGAACCGGCAACAGCTATTACCCAATCGTAAATGCTCGAAAACATTTCCTGCGGTTCGAAACCTATCAATGCTTTAAAAGTAGCCGGAACAGCCATTGGTGTCAGCGGATAGGCCGGAAAATTCATAGCAATCCAATCACCTTGTTTGGTGATAGTGAGCTCACCCCCTTCGGCCTTAAAAACGATTGATTCGTCCGCCTTTTTCAATCCAAGTTCGTAAATAAGATGTCCACTGGCAAGGGTGGCATGACCGCACAACGGTACTTCACGGTTGGGAGTAAAATAACGTATCCGATACTCGTCTCCGTTGGGTATGATAAAAGCCGACTCGGACAAATTCATTTCCATGGCCAATAGTTGCATTTTTTCTGCCGGAAAATGCTCGTCAACTATCATTACTCCTGCCGGATTACCTTTGAAAGGCACAGCAGTAAAAGCATCTATTTGGTATATTGTTTTCATATTGATTGAATTTTATGGTTGCATATTTGCACACAAAGTAATTGTAATAATAAAATGTCGTATTTCCTAAAAAACAAGAACAACCACATAGTTATATATAGTAACATAGTTGCACAGTAGAGTTAATACATAATTTTACGAGAATAATGGCTTAATTTTGAGTTGACATAGAGCCATATAGTCACATATCTCACATAAACTGTAGTTAACTATGTTTTCTATGCATTCTTAAAATTCCCATGTGTTGCTATGTTACTATATATAACTATGTGGTTGAAAAATGCGACATTATTTCTTTCTTGTTACTTAAATACACTGAATACATTGATTAAACGGAATAATATAGTCTATAAATACTGTTCTGTACATTCCGTGTATTCCGTGTGCCAACAGGTATATGTTCTAAAACACCAGATCACAGTTCGATTCCACCGCATCCACATTTGCACCGAGGCTTTTGTAGAAATCAATGGCCGGTTGGTTCCATTCCGAAACCTGCCATCGAAGTTTTTTGCAATTCTCTGCTTTGGCAAAGGCTATCACCTCATTTATCAGTTTAGTGCCTATGCCTGTACCCCTGAAATCGGGGCGCACATAGAGGTCGTCCATGTACAACGATTTGCCAATCCAGGTATAATAGCCAAAGAAATAAGTTGCATAACCCAGGATTTCCCCCTCAGGGTTTACCGCCACAAATCCTGTCAAATAATCCCTTTCTACAAGCATTTGTTCTACAGAGTTAGTCATTTTCTCGGGAAGTTTTTCGAAAAGAGCGAACTCCCTGAAAAGAGAAATTAATACCGCAAAATCGCTTTCTGTAATCTTTCTTATCATTACTGTCATATTGTTTAATTTGCCAATGCACGTTTAGCGTAATCGCGGTCAAGAATACTCATATTATGAACCGAGTAAAATTCATTATCCATTTTAAACGACTCACGGAATGTACCTTCGATACGGAAACCACAATTCTCATAGCATTGAATAGCCGCTTTGTTGAACTCAAACACGCCCAAATCGACCCGATGAAGTGCCAACTCTTCGAAACATATTTTCAGCAATGCCCTTATCAATTGTTGTCCATAGCCTTTACCCCTATCCTCGTCACTTATTAGAATCCGGCACAAACGCGCACTCTGGTTCTTCATATTGTGATGGCTAATAGATGCATGACCAACAATTCGGTTGGTTGAGGCATCCACCACACGGTATATCCGATGCGATTTATCGGCTATGTATTCTTTCAATTGTGCTTCCGTAACCGGAAAGCTGAACGAAGCACCACCAAACTGATACATGAATTTTTCGGTGGATATCCAACTTATAAACAGCTCAAAATCATCTTCGGTAAATTGCTCTAGTTGTATCATAACCAACTTATCTTTTAAAATGTGTAATTTAGGTACAAATGTAAGAATTATTTACAAAAAAAAAATGATCCCGAAACTCTTTTCAGAATTTAGGGATCGTTATTCATATTGACTCATTTCAGTAATCTAAGACATATATCTTATGAATCATTATACTTAAATTCATAGCTATAGTGACTTACAAAGCCGAGCTTAAATAATTCTTATTTATTTAGTTTCTGTTATTTTTACTTCTTGTTTTGGGTGAGTGGCTGCTCTGTTTATGATAAGCCGGGTATTTTGATATTCACCGTAAAAAGTAGGATTAATTTTTTTAAATGGCAATATAAATGCATCCAACTGCTCTTTAATTAGTTTGTACGATGCATCTAGTTTCGCTTTAATTTCTACAGTAGCCTGCACCGATCTTGATTTGATATTTCGAATAGTAGGATTCTGACCCAAATAGCTGTCGGTACTTTCGCCCAAATCATCTATTTCGTCTTCTGTAACACTCCAGGCAGCTAACTCGGGAATAATAGTTTTAGCAGCTTCGTACAATTCATGTCCTTTTATTACTAAATCACTTTCACGCATATTATTTAATGCCGACTCGCTTACACTAGCTGCCATTTTTAGCTTCACATCATTTTTTTCGGCACCTACAGCAGCTACACCAGCCGACACAACCAACATATTGGCAATCATGTCTTCCTTTTTGTAGCTTTTAACGGCAGTGTCGGCTTTCGTGCTTGCTGCCTGTTTAGGTATCAGGCTGTGAATATCAACAATATTGGTTTTTAATGTTGTTTTCACTGCTACAATAGCTGGTTTATCGCTTATCAGCGAATAGTTGTTGGTCAAACACTCTTCGACACTTTCAATCATGCCGAGCAAATTAATCTCATTTCTGTTCATAATGATAATGTTTTTTTTAAATAGTTATTAAATGGTTATATAAAAAAGATAGAAATACTTATTCAGGGTTTATCCCGACACTCAAACTTGTTACCGAACCAACTAAACATGGCATCTAATCACCTAAAGCATTCATCTAACGAATAAAGCAGTCCATCTGAAGCTTTACAGTGTTCACCCAATTAACAAAACTGACAATCCAGACATATACATCTGACACCATGACAGCTACATCGACTATCGAAACATCGAAAGGGTACGTCGAAAGCATGAAATTGTCTATCGAAACAAGTAAACAGGCAGGGCTGACGCATTAAAATTTTATGAGTTGGAGCAAATAGCTATTCTCCCAACCAGCCGCTTTTCTTTTTCCTTTGATACTTGCTTTGGGAGAATCATTTTTTAAAAGATTCAGGCATATCTTATTTAGCATTGCAAAG
>Ga0302215_10000772_pt1 | contig 23481 bp, 22 predicted proteins | sample II_Fen_N3_1_FD_194580 | JGI IMG/M metagenome (GOLD analysis project Ga0302215, IMG submission 194580) | Peat permafrost microbial communities from Stordalen Mire near Abisko, Sweden - II_Fen_N3_1 | ecosystem: Environmental > Terrestrial > Soil > Wetlands > Permafrost | place: Sweden: Abisko... | reverse complement strand
CTTAATTTTCTTTTCAATCTCATCAATCTTACTACCAACTAAACGTGGCACTCGATCTAAATATTCGACGCAAAATTTATTAAATTCCTCTTGGTCACCCTGAACTTCTTCATATTCATTCGCCAGAAAATGATATTTATTTAATTCCTTCATTAAAGCGGAGGCATTAAACTCCACATCACATTTAACTAAATACTTATCTGCGTCAAAAATAGCTGATTTAAAATCATAAATTTTTTCAATCGCTGGGTCAGCCAGAAGAATTTCTTTTACTTCTTCGGACATGGAATGGGGAATGGATTTAGTAATTAAAAAATGACGGTTTTTATTAATTAAAATAACGGCCACTACTCCCAAAAGAATACCAATAACAATCGAACCAATCGAGTCCCAATAAGCATGTCCCGTATACTTGGCTAAAAATAAACTAGCTAACGCAATTAAAACACCTATTACTGCTAACCCGTCTTCATAAACAACCGCTAAAGTAGTGGGGTCCGCCTCCTTATTAATCGTTTTCCATTTAGCTTTAGGATAACGAATTTTAAGCTCATGATAAGCCAACCATAAAGTAAAACCTTCAATCACAAAAGAAATAAGTAAAACTACAATCGCCCAATAATTAAAAACAAACTCGTGTTTTTCAATTAACGTAACTACTCCATGATACAAAGTTACCCCACAACCTAAAAAGAAAATACCACAAGCTGAAATAAGAGCCCAAATATACCGCTCCCGTCCGTGTCCATAAGGATGCTCAGTGTTAGCTTTTTTATGAGACCGCTCGACACCAATAAGTAATAACGATTGATTAGCCGTATCGGCTAAACTATGAATGAACTCAGAAAACATGGCACCAGAACCAGTGATTAAAAAACCAACCAACTTAGCTAAGCCCACAATGGTATTACCAAAAATAGCAGCGATAACAGGTAAGCGACCGGCCGTCTTCATATATTTATAAATAAATTATTTCAAACAAAGTGATTTGTAATTTAAAGCACACATGGCCATTGCTAAAGCATCGGCCGCATCATCTGGTTTAGGAATTTCTTTTAGTTTAAGTAATTTCTGCACCATTTTTTGAACTTGATCTTTTTTGGCCGCGCCATAACAAGTGACTGCTTGTTTTACTTGGGATGGTTTAAATTCTAAAAGCCTTAAATTATTTTGTTTAAGAGTTAAAAGAATAACCCCACGGGCATGACCGACGATTAAAGCTGTTTTTACATTTTTACTAAAAAATAATTCTTCAACCGAAGCAATATCTGGTTGATATGTTTTAATTATTTTATCCAGTTCTATATGAAGCTGATTTAAACGAGTAACTAAATCATCTTTAGAACTGGTTTTTATTGAACCATAAGTCAGGCAAGAAATTTTTCCACCATCATCACTAATTACTCCATAACCAGTATCAGCGATTCCTGGATCAATGCCCAAGATTATCTTTGGCATAAAATTAAAGATCAGCGTTTAAATAATAATCACTGACATCTTCATTATCTTCTAATTCCGAAATAAATTTTTCAGTTTTTTCTTTTTCTTCATCTGATAAAGTTATTTTTTCCTTGGCTACGTATTCAATTTCACCAAACTCAGTTGTAATATTTTTAACTGTTAAAAAATCAGTCATCTTCTGAAAATCAGATAAAGCTGTATAAATAGTTAAACCTTCGCTTTCTTTTTTAATATCTTCGGCGCCATTATCAATTAATTCTAGCTCTAGATCATCAAAATTTATTTTTTTAAGGTCAAGTTCCTCTTGAGTAACCATAAACACACCTTGTTGTGAAAAATTCCACATCACCGCACCAAAGGCTCCGCCATTTTTAGTAAATAAATGACGAATTGTCGAAGCGGAACGATTTTTATTATCCGTGATACTTTTAACAATAACTTGTAAACCATAAGCTCCCAAACCTTCGTAATATAATTCTTCAACCTGAGCGCCGCCCAGTTCTCCAGTTCCCTTTTTAATCGCCCGTTCCACGTTATCTTTAGGCATATTGGCTTCACGAGCCTTATCAATAGCGGAACGAAGTGATGTATTAGAACTTGGATCGCCACCTTTTCGAGCGGCAATTGAAATATTATTAGCCAATTTAGTAAAAATAGCCCCTCGTTTAGCATCAACTAATTCTTTTTGACGATGAGACGTCTCCCATTTAGAGTGTCCAGACATAAATTTAAATAAATTACTTTGGTTATTATTTATTTTTAGCTTATCTTAAATTGAAATAAAAATCAATATCCACTATAATTAAAATACCAATAAAATTGGGCAAAAAATTAACTAATTTTGACTCCTATGACAAAATATAAACTTAAATCTTTGGATGATATCGTGCTCGCGGCCCTAGATTTTTTTAGCAAAAACCAACCCGTTAAATTAGAGGCTAAAGAATTCAAATTTCCTTTAGTAGTTGGTAGTGGTAACGCCTACCACACTGGCAAAATTATTTTTAATAGTGGTTCGGCCATCTTCGCCACCGAAAGTGATTTTAAAAATATTATCAAACAATATGAGAGTCTGATAAAAAACCAAACTATTTCTGAAGCTGTAGTTATTTCGGCTTCTGGTGAAAAAGATTCTATTTGGGAATTAGAATTAGCTAAAAAATCTGGATTAAAAACAGCCCTAATTACTTGTTCCGGAGATTCTAGTGCTGCCAAAATTGCCGACCAAGTTTTTACTTATCGCAAACTACCAGAACCATACACTTATAACACTTCTACTTATTTAGGGATGATTTTAGGCGCCACTTTAGAAAAAGCCGATACTATCAAGAAGACTATTAAAAAAATAAAAGTCCCTAGAAAATTTAAACAATATCAAGCTTACTCCTTTATACTCCCCGATAAGTTCGCTAATTTGGCGCCGATGTTAGATATCAAGCGTCATGAATTATTTGGGCCCAAAGTATCTTTAAGAGCTTTTAGTTTTGGTGAAGCTCGTCATGCTAAATTTGTCGTTCGCGACAAAAAAGAATTAGTAATTAGTTTTGGTAAAAATTTATATTTTGGTGAACCAGAATCACGCTTCGAAATTAATTTATCCGATGATGCAGATTACGGAACTTACATGGCAGTTTGCTATTACTTAGTTGGTTTAATCCAAAAATCAAAACCAGACTATTACAAAAAAAATATTATCCGCTTCTGTACTAATGACGGTTATAAAGCTTACGGATCAACGACCCCCTTTGATGTAATTGTTCCAGGAAATTAAAAATTTGATTTTAAAAAAATCTCACCATTGGTGAGATTTTTTTATTCCTATTTAAATTAAACTACGCCCAGTCATCTCTTTTGGTTTTTTCAGATTCATTATTTTAAGCACCGTCGGAGCAACATCTGCCAATCGGCCGCTAACTGTTAATTTACTTAAAACTATTTTCTTCGTCTTTTTATTTTTTAATTCATTACTAACTGCAATAAACGGCACCGGATTCAAAGAATGTTCTTTGATAATTTCATGTTTTTTAAAATTATACATTTCATCAGCGTTACCATGATCAGCCGTTACTAAAATTGTGCCGTCTCTTTTTAAAATTTCAGTGACAATTTTTTTAAGCTGAGCATCAACTGTTCTAATCCCTTTAACCGCGGCCGGAATATTACCAGTGTGGCCAACCATATCGGCATTAGCAAAATTAACTAAAATAAAATCATACTTATCATTTTTTATTTCCTGAATAATTCTCGTACCAACTAATTTAGCGGACATCTCTGGAACACTTACATAAGAATCAACTCGAGGTGACGGAATTAAAACTCGATCCTCACCTTTAAAGGCCACTTCATTACCTCCGTTAAAAAAATAAGTGACATGAGCATATTTTTCAGTTTCAGCAATTCTAAGTTGGTGTAAACCAGCATCTGAAATAATTTCTCCTAAACATCTAGTTGGTCTAATTGACGGAAAGGCAATACGCAGACCTAAACTCTTTTCATAATCAGTAAACGCTACAAAATATAAATTCTTAAAAATTTTATTTTTTAAATCCGTTGATTTAAATTTTTTATCCACAAAAACGCGGGTAATTTCACGAGCCCGATCAGCTCGGTAATTAAAAAAGACAAGAGCATCACCATCTTTTATTGACTTAGTGCCTGTAATTACTACTGGCGACATTTCTTCATCATAAATCTTGCTATCATAACTGGCTTTAATCGCTTCGCTAGCCGAATTAAATTTAGTACCAACACTATTTACCATTGCCTCGTAAGCTTTAGTGATTCGCTCCCAATGATTATCGCGATCCATGGCATAAAAACGACCAGACACAGTAGCAATTTTACCGATACCTAATTTGGCCATTTCTTTTTCTAAAGCAGTCACAAATCTAAGGCCGCTATCTCGAGGGGTGTCCCGGCCATCTAAAAAAGCATGAATGTAAACTTCTTTAAGTCCTTCCTTTTTAGCGTAAGCGAGTAGAGCAAATAAATGCTCCAGTGATGAATGAACACGACCATCGGAAACTAAACCCATTATATGCCAGGCGCCTTTAGTTTTTTTAATATGATTTACAGAGGCCTTTAGTTCAGTGTTGTTAAAAAAAGATTTATCTTTAACGGCTTCATTAATCATGAGTAAATCTTGATAGACGGTTCGGCCAGCTCCCAGATTAAGATGCCCGACTTCAGAATTACCAAATACGCCTTTTGGTAAACCAACCTTTTCTTCAGAGGCCGCTAATAATTTAGTTGGATATTTAGTCGTTAGCTCTTCAAAAAATAAAGGTGAAGCACAGCTAATAGCGTTACCTTTAGAGACTTTAGCAATGCCCCAGCCATCCAAAATAATTAAAGCCACGGGTTTTTTTAAATTTTTATTATTCATATTATATAAATTAAATATTTATAGATTTTCCAGCAAATTGACTGAAAAACACCAAAGATGATACTATAAATTCATAATACTATATTAATTATATTAAAGACAACTCCGGAAAACTGAAGAATTTTTTTATTGGCCTGCTAATGTTCTTGGTTAAGTCATTAATAGCCATTAAAAATCTCATTTACGGCACTATAACTACAATTATTCGGCCGCTTTTTTGGGTATTTAAGTTTTTACTGACTAAACCCCTAATTAAACTATATCATTTAATTTTTAAGTTTAAAAAATCTGGTTTAGCCGAGAGTCCATGGCATGTTTTAGTTAAGCAAAGAGCCTTACATGTTCTAGTTTTTTGTTTAACCTTACTAATAATTACTTCTAATTTAATAACTTCAACCAATGCTAATAGTAGCAGTGATATTACCGCTCAAGCTAATAACACAATCGTCTCCCATTTAGTAAAAAATGAATTTAGCGCCATTAATGATGATAGTGTTTTAATTGAAGAAATTGTTAATTTAAGACAATTACTTGCTTCTGGTCACGAAAAATATAGTGATATAGCCGCAACTATTCAAAATCGACCCTGGATCAGTGATGTTAGCGACGAAGAACCGGACGTGGCTTATAACGGCACTTTAATTAATGATATGCCGATTAACCCTAATGACACTACCACCAGCAACGTGGTATCTCAACCGGCAACAAATAGGCAAGAAACGGTTAATTACACTGTAGAAAATGGTGATACAATTTCCTCGATTGCTAATAAATTTCAAATTAGTATCAATACGATCTTATGGTCTAATAACTTAACGGCTTTTAGTTTAATTAGACCGGGTGATAAATTAACCATTCTTCCAGTTAGTGGTACAGTTTATACGGTTAAGAGTGGTGATACGGTTGGTCGAATTGCCATGCAATTCGGAGTCGAAGAAAATAGTATTTTCCAATATAATAATATTAAAAGTGCCAACGGTTTAGTTATTGGTCAAACAATTATTATTCCCGGTGGTAAAAAAATAAGTGATACTGTAGCTGTAGTTAAAGCAACGCCAATTACAAAAATAAATAATGCTGTGGCAGTTATTGAAAAATTAGTTAATCCAAAGCAAGGTACTGAATCCGGAACTAGATTACTTTGGCCAACCGAGGGTCATCGAATTACTCAATATTATTCTTGGCGTCACACTGCCGTTGATATTGCTAATAAAGTTGGCACTCCGCTTTATGCCGCCGATAGTGGTACTGTTGAATTCGCTGGCTGGAGTAATGGTTATGGTAATAATGTAGTGATTAATCACGGCAATGGTATGAAAACTAGATACGCCCATGCTTCAAAATTATTTGTTAAGGTTGGTGAAAAGGTTACTCGAGGTGAACAAATAGCGGCCATGGGGTCAACTGGTTGGTCCACTGGACCACATATCCATTTCGAAGTTATGGTTAACGGTGTAAAATTAAATCCATTAAATTACATAAAATAATAAATAAACAAGTATGCAAATTATCTTGGGAATTTTAATTACAGTGGTTGGGGCTTTCTTAGTTCTTAAAACTGAATGGTTTTTAGAAACCTTCGGTCGAATTGCTTGGTTTGATGATAAACTTGGTTCTGAAGGTGGGTCACGTTTAGGCTATAAACTGGTTGGAGTTTTAATATTATTTATTGGAATAGTCTTAATGACTGGCAGCGGTGATTCATTTTTTGGTTGGGCAGCTTCCCCTTTAACTAAATATTCTAATCCGGGTCAATAAATATCTATTGACCTGGTTTAATTATTAATATAATATAGAAAAGAAATTAGTCAGGGCCCCTAGCTCAGCCCGGTTAGAGCATCTGCTTTGCAAGCAGAGGGTCAAGGGTTCGAATCCCTTGGGGTCCACAATATAAGAAGTCTCGACTGCTGTCGAGGCTTTTTATATTTAAAGAAGCTACTTGACTTCCAAAAATAAAAATACTAATATATAAACAAATCTAAGATATATGGAAAACAGTATGTTTCCGGCATTGAACTTTGGAAAAATTCCGTGGTTCATTAATTTTCCTGTATTATTTTTAAACGTTTGTTGGTTTCATCATAAAAAAGTCTCCGAGATAGCTACTTCCGAGCTATTCACTCCTAACCCCAGGAAAGTGGGATCCTGTAAGGTTATTAATTTTATGATGAAAATTGTTCCTACCTTTATTGGTATTCTCTAGTGCCAATTACGTACCTATTTAAAAAATCACGAAAACGTCCTGCATAAGTCAGGACGTTTTTTCTTTTTGTTTGACAACTGTAAAGACAATCGATAATATGAAAATAGAAAGGAGGAATATATTATGAATCTAGACATTTTTTGTCCTTTACATTTTTTTTCCTTCGTTCATCTTGTTCTAATAGGTTTATTTTACAAAATTATTAGGAACAGGCAACTGATAATGGTCCAAAGACATTATCAACATCAAAGCACAGAAATACCGCTGGTAAGATTATGCCTTGTTGATGAACGAAGAGACATATTGTTTCTGGAGAGAGCCTTTGCTTATTTAAGGTGAACCTTTATGTCGATAAACCAAAAGGAAGTACTACTTCCTGCCTCTCCCAGTGTGAACCCCCAAAACAAAAAAGGCGTTTCTTAATGAAACGCCTTGTTTTTTTATTTTCTAATAATTTCGAGTATTTGCTCAAATGCTAATTTAATATCAGCATACTGACAATCTAGAAATGGTTTTGGATTACCTATAATAATTAAAGATTCTTGTGCTCTTGATAAGGCCACATTAAGTCTTCTAATATCATGGTTAAAACCAATCTGTCCTAAATCATTAGACCGTACTAAGCTCACAAAAACTATTTTTCGTTGACCACCTTGGATGGCGTCAACCGTAATTACTATTTGACTTAAAACTTCTTCAAGATTAAAGGTGTTAACCTGCCCCTTCAAGGTTTCGTTAAATAGTAAATGTTTACGTAATTTTTGCTTAAGCAACCTCACTTGAGCCATATAGGGTGAAATAATTACCAGCTCGGTAATTTTACCACTGGCTCTTATATGCATGACTGCTGCTCGAATAAACTTAGTCACAAGAACACTGGCTTCCCCGCGATTAACAAAAGAAGTGCCTTTTCGTTCCTCTGGTGTCAAAGTTTCTATAAAAGATAATTTTCCTTTATTTTGCGGATTGAAGCGTCCAGTTTTTAACTTACCGTCATAAAAAACATTACTTACTAAATTATTAATATTTTCTAATGAGCGACGATTGGTCGTCAGTAAATTAGGCCGAAAGAATCCTAGTTCAATTAAAGAGTTGAAAAATCCGCGCTCAAAATAATAAACCAACGACTTAGCTAAACTAATTTTACTAAAGTCCTGATGATCGCTTATTTTTTGCTCAAGAAAATCTAACAATTCTTTGGGTAAAGGAATATTGCCTAATTGCTTATTATCACCGATTAAAACCACTTTACTTTTAGCAATCATAATCACTGGTAATAACTCCACAAAAAAACCACGACTTGCTTCATCAATTACGACAACATCAATTTCTACTTCTAATTCTTTTAGATAGTTAGAAACCCATCTAAAAGAATCTATAGTACAACCAAACACTAATCCTTTTTCACCATTTGATTTTTTAATATAATTTTTTTCGGTTTGTTTTGTGTTGCCGTAATATTTATATTTAAAATCACAATGGTATCTTTGTGCTGCTGGCAAAATAACATCGATATCGTTACTTAAACGAAAAACATAATCACTGTGAACATTTTTAGCAGTTTCAATAATTAAATTATCAACTCCCAAATTACTGTGAGACACAACTAAAACGTTTTTTCTCTCAGAAGAATGAAACTGGTAATTAGCCACCGCTGTTACAAATGTTTTTCCAGTTGCCGCCGGACCAACCACAAGAGTAAAAAATTCCGAACTCATTATTCTAGTTAAAGCTTCAACTTGACTGACATCTCGTCTAACCTTATCTGTGTCTTTATTAAAACACATTAAAGGTTGTTTAATTTTGCATCCCCTGACGTTTTCACTTAAGGCCAAAAATTCAGCCGGATTAGAAGCGCTGGTTTTTTCTGATAAAGTTTCGAACAAATAGAGAGCGTCGCGTTTTAAAATGGTCGCAAACTGCCTTGACTTCAAAGTAAAGAAATCTGCTTTTAATAATTCATCCCTGCTTATCGGCTCTGCAAAACAAAAAGTTACTTCATTGTCAGTTGTTAAAGTTACCGTGGCTTCAATTTTTAGAGAGCCTAAGAAAACTTTATCACCTTCTTTAAGTATCAGTAGTCCCTTGTAGTTATTTTTCATTGCCGCGACAACTACTTTCACTTTTTTATTTTTACCATTACCAGCGTCAATTGAAATCGGGATTTTAGAATTAAGTATCTCGGATTCCCATTCACTCAACCAATCAAGATAATTTTGAGATAAAAACACCATCGCCTTAACAAAATCCGATAAACCTTTTTTAACTGGCTTGAAAAAGAATTCTTTAACAACGTTCCAATAAGACCCTAGATGGTGAGTTAATAAGTTATTTTGTTTAAGTTTTTTTTGTAAACTTTCAACATTTAACAATTCAGTAAATTCATCCCAATTAGAAAATGTGGCGTAATCGCAATATTTTTCATTAACAACAGTAATAAAAGGTGTAAAATCTTTTTTCCCGCCGCTAACTAACAATACTGTTTTTTCTGGAAAACAGTTCTTAATCATTGAACCATCTCTGTTAGAGTGGTTCACTGCCAGAATTAATTTCAAAGAACTGTGCAAGGTAAAATCGTCTTGTAAAATTTCGCGGAGATTAAGTCGCTTAATTTTAAAGCCTCTGCCTAGAAGATAATTTGAAAAAATATCTTCTGGTAATTCATTGATGACAATAATTTCTGTTTGCATCGCTAAATTTTTTAAGTTTTTAAGTAACAATTAATTGAGTTCATCCTAAAATAAAAAAGCGATTTAGTCAAATTATGACTATTGACATATAACCATTACAATGGTTTAATATTATCAATTAAACACAGTACTAACCTTTCTTTAAAAACAAAAAGTCATGGGAAAAATTAAAAAAGTTCTTTTAGAAGACGAATGGGGCACCGGAACACTGTTGTCAGTTATGTTGGGAGTAGGGGTTTTTTTCTTACTTTCGTGGTTAAATGGAAAATTTGAAACTTCCCTTTTTTGGGGAATCTTTGCGGCTTACATGTTGTTTGGTGGCTTCATTTATATATCCAAGAGTTTTTCCGGAGTATTTGAAACTGTAAATATCTATATCGGATTAGCGGTTCTACTTACTGGAATAATTGGATTAATAATATGGCCAGAAATAAATCTTATCGGTTGGCCACTATTAATAGCCGGAACACTCCTAGTTTTGGTGGGTTGCTATGGTTGGTTCTCAAAAAAAGTAGATGAAGGTTTTTGGCGTCTTCAAAAATTATTAAGATAGCATTTTAATTTTCATCATAAAACCCGTTACATAAAACAACGGGTTTTTTATTTGGTGGCTAAACGCTTAAAATATGGTAAAATATAGATATGACTACAAAAAAACGACCAAAATTAATGATTATAGATGGGCACGCTCTGATTCATCGCAGTTTTCATGCCTTGCCAACTACGCTTACCACTAAAGACGGGGTAATTGTTAATGCTGTCTATGGTTTTACCTCTTTTTTACTTAAAGCTTTTTTAGAATTTAAGCCCGAATACGTCGCTTTAACACTAGATCGTAAAGCCCCAACTTTTCGTCATAAAGAATATGCCGAATATAAAGGTACCCGAACCGCAGCCCCCGATGAATTATATGCCCAAGTACCAATTGTTAAAGAAGTAGCTCAGGCGCTAGATATTCCCATTTTTGAACTTGATGGTTTTGAAGCTGATGATTTAATTGGAACTATTACTAAACGAGCCGAAGAAGAAACTGAATTTGAAAGTTATATTGTGACTGGCGATATGGATAGTTTGCAATTAGTTAGCCCGCGAACCAAAGTTTATTCGATGAGCCGCGGTTTAAATGACAGTACGACTTATGATGAGGCTCAAGTAAAGGAGCGATATGGTTTATCGCCTAATCAAATTGTTGATTACAAAGCTTTGCGCGGTGATGCTAGTGATAACATTCCCGGCGTTAAAGGAATTGGCGAAAAAACAGCGACTGAATTATTACAAAATTTTAAAACTTTAGACGGAGTTTATAAGGCCGCTGACAAAAATGATGCCAAAATAAAACCACGTATTTGTGAGTTGTTAAAAACTTATCACGATGACGCTTACATGAGTCAAAGTTTGGCAACGATTAAACGTGATGTCGAATTTAAATTAACTTGGGAAGCTTTGCGACTGGATTCTTTCGATGTTGAGCGTGCCAGCGAACTTTTTGTCCGCCTAGAATTTAGATCATTAATTAGTAAACTAAAATTAATTAAAGGAGACACTAGTGAAGTGGTACTTAAATCAGAGTCTACTTACCCGGATAAATTTGCCAGAAACCGCCAAGAGAAAAAATATATTTTAATCAGTGACGACAAACAGTTTGCCGATTTTTTAAAAAAATTAAAAACCGTGGAAACTTTTGCTTTCGATACCGAAACTAGTGGACTTGATCCAATTACCGATGAACTGCTAGGCATTTCTTTTTCTTGGGAAAAGGACACCGCCTATTACATCGATTTATCCCACGGCAAATCTAAAAAAACTGCCGACTTATTTAGTTATCAAAAAGCTGACGAAGTTTCACACCCTTGGCTCGAAGAACTAAAAACAATTTTTAATGATCCCAAAATAAAAAAGTGTGCTCACAATGCTAAATTCGATTTACGATTTTTAAAGAATCAAGGTGTCACCGTTAATGGGATATTTTTCGATACCATGCTGGCTTCATACTTACTTAATCCTGATAATCGCCAACACGGCTTAGATGCGGTTTCTTTTCGCGAACTAGCTTGGGAAAAAATTTCCACGTCTGATATTATCGGTAAAGGTAAAACACAAATTTCTTTCTCCCAGGTTGAACCAGAAAAAATTGCCCAATACGCCGGTGAGGATGCTAATTGCACTTGGTTGCTTAGCGGGCTACTAGCGAAAAAATTAAAAAAAGAAAATTTAAATAAATTATTAACTGACATTGATTTACCCTTAATTTCTGTATTAGCTGATATGGAGGAAACCGGGATTATTTTAAATCCTAAAATTCTTAAAAAGATTGAGCATGATTTAGCCACGCGTCTTACGGACTTAGCTAAAAATATTTATGAACAAGCCGGTGAAGAATTTAATATTAATTCTCCCAAACAATTACAAGTTATCTTATTTGATAAGTTAGCAATTACCACGAAGAATATTAAAAAAACAAAAACTGGAATTTCAACCGCCGATGATGAACTAGAAAAATTATTGGGTGAACATGAAATAATCACTTTAATCCAAAGCTACCGCGAACTTAATAAATTACAAAGTACTTATGTACTCGCTTTACCTAATTTAATTAATAAAAAAACTGGTCGCATCCACACTAATTATAATCAAACAATTGCCGCCACTGGCCGTTTGTCTTCGACTGATCCTAATCTACAAAATATTCCCACTCGCACCGAAGAGGGACAAAAAATTCGCTCTGCTTTTGTCGCGGCCACTGGTTATAAATTAGTGAGTTTAGATTATTCCCAAATTGAATTACGTTTAGCCGCTCACTTATCGGGTGACAAAAAAATGATTAAGGCTTTTAAAGATCAGGAGGATATTCATAGGGCTACCGCCGCGGAAATTAATGAAGTTGAATTAACTAATGTCACTAAGCAAATGCGTTACGAGGCAAAGGCAATTAATTTTGGAATTTTATATGGCCAAGGGCCACATGGCTTATCTCAAAATGCCAAAATTCCTTACAAGAGCGCCCAAGAATTTATTGCGAAATATTTTGCCGCTTATCCAGGCGTTCGTAAAATGTTAGATAATTTTATTACCGATGCTAGAGAAACCGGTTATGCTTCCACAATGTTCGGCCGCAAACGTTATTTACCAGAACTTGAATCTAGTAATGTAATGATTCGTCATAGTGCCGAGCGAATGGCGACCAACACTCCAATTCAAGGGGCAGCGGCTGATTTGATTAAAATTGCCATGATAAATATTGAAAACGAAATTAAAAATAATCCAAGTGAAATTAAAATGCTGCTCCAAATTCATGATGAATTGATTTTTGAAATAAAAGAAGATAAGATTGACACTTGGTTGCCCAAAATTAAACATTTAATGGAAAATGCCGCCAGCCTTAAAGTGCCAATAATTGTTGAGTCAGCTATTGGTAATAACTGGGGTGAACTTAAATAAATGAATAACTTAGAAAATTTAGAACATAAAAAAATTGCTTTTATTGGTTACGGCATTGAAAATCAAGCTCTTTTAGCTTGGTTTAAAAGTCATAAATTAGAAGCCAATTATACTTTTTGCGATAGCCGAACAGAAATTCAAGAAAAAATTGACGAAGTCACTTGGCATTTAGGAAAAAATTATTTAGAAGCTTTGGACGATTTCGACATTATTTTCCGCTCCCCCGGCTGCCCACTATTTCTACCTGAACTTCAAGCGGTAAAAGAAAAAATAAGTAGTGCCATGAATTTATTCATGGAAGTTTGTCCGACTAAAAATATTATTGGCGTAACTGGTAGCAAGGGCAAAGGTACCACCGCTAGTTTAATTTATGATATTTTAAAAACCGCTGGGAAATCAGTTTACTTGGGTGGCAATATCGGCGTTGCTCCTTTTACTTTCATCGATGATGTCAAGGAAGATTCGTATGTGATTCTAGAATTATCCAGTTTTCAACTAGAGGATTTTAAAATTAGTCCCCGTTACAGTATTTTAACTAATTTATTTCAGGAACACCTAGAACCAGCTGATCCTAATAATCCAAATTACCACAAAACATTTGCCGATTATAAACAAGCTAAATTAAATATTGCTAAATTTCCGGAGAATGAACTTTTTTTAACTCACACTAGACTGCGAGGTCTTGCCTCGAGTGATAAGACTAAATATTTTGATACCTGTGATTATCCAAGCAAACTAGCGGGTGAATTTAATAAAGAAAATATTGCCGCGGCGGTTATGCTAACTGAAATTTTAGAAATAGATACTGATGTAATAAAAAAAGCGATCGCTAATTTTAATGGCTTACCTCATCGCTTAGAAAAAATCGCTGAAATAAACGGCGTGACTTATTATGATAATAGTTTTTCAACCACGCCGGAAAGCACTATCGCTGATATCGAATCTTTTCCTGGAGCAATAATACTGATGGGTGGCGCCGATAAAGGCGCTGACTTTAAAGAGTTAGCTAAAGAAGTCGCTAAGAATGTTAAATTTGTCGTTTTGTTTAAAGGCGATGCCAGCCCTCGTCTTAAAATGGATTTAATTCATGCCAATTTACATGCTAATAAAATTACCATGGCTGGCAGCATGGAAGAAGCCGTTAAAAAAGCTAGTAGCCGGGCCAAAGAATTAGAAGCAACAACCGTCTTACTTTCAACCGCTTGTGCCAGTTTTGGTTTATTTAAAAATTATAAAGAGCGCGGCGATTTATTCCAAAAATATGTTAAAAACCTCGAATAATTTAATCGGCGTTTTTGACTCCGGACTAGGCGGACTCTCGGTACTTAAAAATTTTTTAAGCGACGTGCCTGGTTATCATTATATTTATCTAGGCGATACCGCTCGAGTGCCCTATGGGAATAAATCACCAGAAACAATTTACAATTATACAATCGAGGCGGTCGAATTTTTATTTAAACAAAATTGTCACTTAGTAATTATTGCCTGTAATACCGCCTCCGCTCAAGCCCTACGCCAATTGCAACGAGAATGGTTACCAAAGTATTATCCTGATCGTAAAGTTCTAGGCGTTATAAAACCATTGGCCGAGGCCGCTACTTGTTATAATTTTAAAAGGATTGGTATCATTGGCACGACAGCCACTATTAATTCCAAAACTTATACGACTGAAATTAATGAACTAAATTCTAATTTAAAAGTTTATGATCAAGCCGCACCACTACTAGTCCCCTTGATTGAGGAGGGACGAATAAATAATCCAGAAACTAAATTAATTTTAAAATCATACTTAGCGCCACTTCAAGCTAAAAAAATTGATGGTTTAATTTTAGCCTGTACTCATTACCCCCACTTACAAGATTTAATTCAAAAAATTATGGGTAAGAGTGTAACCATACCAGACACAGGAAAAATTATCGCCGCTAGCTTAAAAAATTATCTGAGTCGTCATGCAGAATTAAAAATTACGAAAGATAAAACTAATTGTAATTTTTATACTACTGATAATCCTAAAATGTTTAAAGATTTAGCTGAAAAATTCTTAAACCAAAAAATTAAAAATGTTTCTCAAATTGATTTATGATTATATTTATCTACGGTCCTGATACTTACCGGAGCCGACAAAAACTAAACGAATTAAAAGATAAATTTATTAATGAGATTGATATCAATTCTCAAAGTCTTATTGTACTTAACGGACAAACAACCACTCTTAAAGAAATTGGCGAAAAAATAAATACTGGATCACTCTTTGCTAAAAAAAGAATGGTGGTGATTGAAGATATTTTTGATAATAAAAGCGATAAGTTATTTACCGATTTAACATCCTTTCTTAAAAAACGAGAAGTTGCCGCTAAATCTGATGAAGATAATATTATTATTTTCCGTGATAGTGATTTAAATAATAAAGACAAAAAATTAAAAAAAGATGCCCAAAAATTATTTACCTATTTGCTCTCCCAAAAATATGTTCAAGAATTTAAAAATTTAATCGGTACCCAGATAACTGATTTCGTAAAAGAAGCCGTTAAAAAATTAGATCGCCAAATTGAGCCAGCGGCTACTGATATTTTAATTACGAGAACTAATAATGACTTATGGCGACTAAACTCTGAACTTCATAAATTAGCCATGTCTATTTCCGAAGGTGAAACAATTACCTACCAAGAAGTAAAAAATCAAGTTGTCGGTACTTATGATGAAAATATTTTTTCTTTAACTGATGCCATTGCGACCCGTAACCGAAAATTAGCCTTAACTATTTTAGAGGAACAATATATAGCCGGGCTCAGTGAGGATTATATTTTAAGCATGTTAATTCGACAGTTTAAAATCATGCTTCAAGTTAAAAGTGCGGTAGCTGCTAATTTAAGTGCCAACCAGATTTCGACTGATCTAAAATTACATGCTTATGTGGTTAAAAAAAGTCTAGCTCAAATTTCTGGATTTACTTTAGAGACTTTAAAAGAAAACTTAAACCATTTAATCGCTCTAGATTTCGGGAGTAAAACCGGACAGAAAGATATTAAAGCGGAATTATCGCTGTTTATTTCTAAATTATAAGACTATTGACAAAAGTATGCTTAATTGGCATACTTTTTTTAATTCTTTAAAAATCAAATATTAACCCCAAAAAAATAAATTAAAATGAGAAAATTCAGATTATTGCTAGCCTTTATGCTTGTTGTTTTAATTTCTAGTAGTTGTGATTCTGATAAATTTCCCGATCCTCAAAAAAATAAGGTGATCGTGGAAGTAATCGAGCAAAACTATATCGCTTTAAGACCAAGTTATTTAAGTCAGTCCTCTTACAGCAACCCAAAAAATATTTTTTTGGAAGAAAAAGATAACAAACAAGATGCGTATGTTTATAACTGGTACAAAAAAGTAAATGGAGTTTATCAAATTTTTTCTTTAAACTTTGAATCAACACGAAAATTGGAAACCAACTTAGTTTACGAAATTATTGATACCCTACACGTTAGCCAGGAGGCTTACAAAATAAATAATGAGTATCTTGATGCCACCAGCAAACCACTAGCAATGGCTTGTCAAAATGGTTCAGCACTTGTAAAAAAAATTAAACATAAAGAAGTTCTTAGCCAGTACTTTTGGCTTAAAACTAAGTTTTTAACTCGTGATTCTTTATTGAATTACGATCCTAAAACTAAAAGTTTTTTTACCAGCAAAACCAAAGTAGTTTCGGAAATAAAAACTGATTTAGGTCCGATAATTTTAGTTTTACTATTTTTACTTTTCACGACCGCAATCGCTTTTAGGGATAAAATTAATTGGCTAAAAAATATTAGAGAAAAGATTTTTGATAGTTTTTTTAGTGACCACTTTGGAATTAACAAAAATGATCACCAATTAAATTCTTTTATTTTATGTCTACTTATTATTGTTTTTAACTCTGTTTATTTTCTAATTTGGAATAACACTGACGGATTATTAACTATCTTTTTTTCTATTATTCTTGGGTTTATTGTCAGATTTGCTTATTGGCCAGACAAGCTAATACCTCGTACTAGTAATTATGATTTTAATAAGCTGTCTTCTATTGTTATTATAACTGGGGTTTTAGCACTAGAATTAATATTAATTGAAGCCCCCAAGGATTTTGGAGCAATTGGCTTAAGTTTAGTTTTTTTACCCGCTCTAATTAATTTAATTATTGAATTAATTAAATACAAAAAATGGAAAAAATGGTTAGCAACTCAACCAGATGTCGATATAATTGGATAACGTTTTAAACAAACTAAAGGCTCGAAGAAATTTGGGCCTTTTCTTTTTAAATTAAAGCCTTTTTACTATTGCCTTTTTCTTTTTTGTTTGTTATATTCTATAAAGAGTTTGACCAACCCTATTTTTATTTATCTTACTCAAAAATAAATTAGCTAAGATTACGGGCAATTAGCTCAGTTGGTTAGAGCGCTACACTGATAATGTAGAGGTCGGAGGTTCGAGTCCTCCATTGCCCACCAAAATTGTAATCCAACTCCGCCAGCTAGCGGATGACAGAACAATTAAGTATCGCGGGGTAGAGCAGTTGGCAGCTCGTCGGGCCCATAACCCGAAGGTCGTCGGTTCGAATCCGACCCCCGCAACCGAACTTTTTTTAAAAAAGTGATGGGCCTCGGTAGCTCAGTGGTAGAGCAAAGGATTGAAAATCCTTGTGTCGTCAGTTCGATTCTGACCCGGGGCACAAAATTTTTTATAACGGGGCGTCGTATACCGGTAGTACGCATGCTTTGGGAGCATGTTGACTGGGTTCAATTCCCAGCGCCCCGACATTTTTGGCTAATTACGCCAAACAACCTAAGATTTTAGCTCTTGATTTTTATTTAAATTTATGCTAAAGTCTTAATAATAATTAACGAAATTTTATTTAAAACTCCGTATGCCAAATAAGAAATCTGCTAAAAAAGAATTACGTAAAACTATAAAACGTAATATTGAGAACACAAAAGTTAAGAATGTAATGAAGAAGGCGGTTAAAACTAGCGTTAAAGCAATTGTGGCTGGTGAAAAATTAACTAAAGAAGTTATTTCTTCCACTATTAAAGCAATTGATAAAGCGGCTAAAAAAGGTGTTATCAAAAAGAACACTGCTGCCCGTAAAAAATCTCGTTTACAAAAAAAGATTAACACTTTAAAATAATCTCTAATTTAGACTCTTTCTTGGATACGACGTCGGAATTTTCCTCATCGTTTCTCGGTAGAGCCCATAAAAACCATGTTAGACAAGAAGATTAAAGAGAAAATTATCAAAAAGTACCGTGTTCACGATACTGATACTGGTTCAACTCAAGTTCAAATCGCTATTTTAACCGAAGAAATTAAAGAATTAACGGAACATTTAAAACAGCACAAACATGATTACTCTTCCCGCCGCGGTCTACTTAAGAAAGTTGGCGAAAGACGTAAACTTTTGAAATATTTACAGAAGGAAAACGAAACCCAGTTCAGAGAATTAGCCGAAAAATTAAAATTAAAGATTGCTCATAAATTAATCGCTGAAGAAGAGGAAGCAAAACTTAAAGAAAAGAAATATGCTCCCGCTGAAAGCGAAGACACTATCGAAGAACCAAAAGATTTGGTTGACGAAGTGATCGAAGAATAAGCAATCAAATTGCATACGGTTTACAATCTATATGATTAAACATAAAGAACAAAGAGTAGGAGTTTTGGTGGATGTATCTAATATGTACCATTCCGCCAAGAATTTGTATAACCGTCGAGCCAATTTTCAACAAATACTTACACAAGCAGTGGCTGAGAGGAAATTAATCCGGGCCACTGCTTATGTTATAAAGAGCGATAACGAAGATGAGATGTCCTTTTTTGAAGCTTTAAGCCAACAAGGTTTTGAAGTTAAAATGAAAGGCCTGCAAACTTTTGCTGGCGGTTCCAAAAAAGGTGATTGGGATGTGGGTATCGCGATTGATGCTATTAAACTCGCTGACAAATTAGATGTAATTATCTTAGTTTCCGGCGATGGTGATTATTTGCCGCTAGTTTCTTACTTACAAAACAACAAAGGTTGTTTAGTAGAAATCATGGCCTTTAGAAAAACCTGTTCCTCTCGCTTAATTGAAGAATCCGATGATTTTACTGATTTATCTGGAAGTAAAAAATTCTTAATTGGAAAATAACCTTGTGGCCACATCTAATCAAGGTGTGGCTATTTTGGTTTTTTATATATAACGATGTGCTGGCTTGTAAATAGATAGCACTGTAATAATTTACAGTTCTGTAATTTACTTACCAGCCTCAATAAAAAAATGTTAAATGAAAAAGTGTTTAAGACACAATGGCTGGGTCGTGAACTCAGTATTAAAACTGGCCGCCTAGCGCTTCAAGCTGATGCTTCCGTGTTAGTTCAATACGGTGAAACTGTAGTAATGGCTAACGTCGTTCAATCTAAAACGGAACGAGATGGTGTTGATTTCTTCCCTTTAATGGTGGATTTCGAAGAAAAACTTTATGCCGCGGGAATCATTAAAGGTTCTCAATGGGTTAAACGTGAAGGTCGCCCAACTGATCAATCTGTTTTAACCGGCAGAATGATTGATCGTGCGATTCGACCATTATTTAATCAAGAAGATAAACGTGATGTTCAAGTTATTATTTCAGTACTCGCGGTTGATCAAGAAAATGATTACGATATCGTTTCTTTACTCGCTGCTTCAGCTGTTTTATCAATTTCCGGTATCGAATGGCATGGGCCAATCGGTGGCGTTCGTGTTGGATTAATCAATGGTGAATTTGTTTTCAACCCAACCTATGAAGAACAAGCTAAGAGTGACTTAGACTTAATCGTTTCCGGTACTTGTGAAAGATTAATCATGATTGAAGCTGGTGCTAACGAAGTGCCAGAAAATATTATGGCTGATGCGATTATTGCTGGTATGAAATCAATGAAAGGGGCGATTGATTTATTTAATGAATTAAAAGAAAATATTACTCCAAAAGTAAAATCAGTTAAACCAATCTTAAAGACTCCTGACGATTTAGCTAAAGAAGAAACTAAAAAAGAATTATTAGAAACTGGAAAGAAATGGTTAAAGGCTAATATTTTAAATTATTTATTTGAAAAAATATATTACACCAAGACTGAAAGAAAGGGTGCTGTTACCGCCATCAAAGAACAATTAGAGAAATATTTGTTTGATTTAGGAATTGATAAAGATGGTCGCGCTTATGTAATTAAAAAATTAGTTGAAACCTTGGTTGACGAAGAAATCACTCGCGCAATACTAGAAGATAGCCACCGAGTTGATGGTCGTAGCTTAACTGAAATCAGAACTTTACTAGCTGACACTTCACTGCTACCTCGCGTTCACGGTTCTTCATTATTCTCTCGTGGTGAAACCCAGGTTATGGGAATCGTTACTTTAGGAGCACCAGGGCTTGAACAATCTCTTGAAGGTATTGAAGGGGTTAGTAAGAAGCGTTACATGCATCATTATAACTTTCCACCATACTCCGTTGGTGAAGTTCAACCATTACGCGGCACTGGCCGTCGTGAAGTTGGCCATGGTGCTCTAGCGGAAAAAGCTTTGATGCCTGTTATCCCTTCAAAAGAAGAATTCCCTTACGCTATTCGCGTTGTTTCTGAAACTTTAGGTTCCAATGGATCATCATCCATGGCGTCTACTTGTGCCTCTACTTTATCTTTAATGGATGCTGGTGTACCAATTAAAAAGCACGTGGCTGGAATTGCCATGGGACTAGCGTCTTTACCTGATATGAGTAAATGGCAAGTAATCACTGATTTACAAGACTTAGAAGATGGTGATGGTGGTATGGACTTTAAAATTACTGGTACTGATACAGGATTAACTGCGATTCAACTTGATACCAAAACGATTGGGCTTGATGAAGCGATTATTCGTCAGACTTTAACTCAAGGACGCACCGCTTTAAATGAAATTCTAAGCGTTCTAAAAGAAGCCATTCCTGCTCCACGAGCTGAATTATCTAAATATGCTCCAAGAATTATCAGTTTCAAAGTTGATCCAACTAAAATTGGCGCGATTATTGGTTCTGGTGGTAAAACCATCAATGGTATTATTGAAGAAACTGGCGTTTCCATTGATATTGAAGACGACGGTCTAGTGATGATTTGTGGGACTGACATGGCAATGGTTAATTTAGCCGTTAGCAAGGTTCAAGAAATCGTTAAAGTTTATGAAGTTGGCGAGATAATCACTGGTAAGGTTGTTCGTTTGATGGACTTTGGAGCCTTTATTGCTTTAAACCCTAACCAAGACGGAATGGCTCATGTCAGTGAATTAGCGCCTTACCGAATCAATAAACCAGCTGATTTTGTCAGTGTCGGCGATATTGTAACGGTTAAAATTAAAGAGATTGATGACCAGGGCCGAATTAATCTAACTATGAAAGGTTTAGCGGAAAACGAACCATTATGGAAGGATGAAAAGGGTAAATCAACTGAAACTGGTAGCAGTTTTGGTGGTAGTCGACCAGGTGGTTTCACTAAACGTCCTGGCAGTTTTGGTGGTCCAAGAACTGGAACTCCAGCCCCAAGAATCTAAGCCATTGACTTTTCAAAGTCTTTAAGTTAGAATTTGGGTATTAAATCAGCATTTTAAGCAATTAAACGGTGTCTCGAATAATTAACTCAGATACGCGTTTCCAAGATTATGTTAACTATAAAACTATCGAAATTAGGTAAAAAAAACAAAAAAGTGTTTCGTGTCATCATTTCCGAAAAAGGACGTGATCCATTTGGTAACTCTTTAGAAATCCTTGGTTCTTATGATCAATATCACAAAGAATTACAAGTTAAAGGTGACCGAATTAAATATTGGATTAGTAAAGGCGCTCAAATGACACCAACCGTTAATAATTTATTAGTTGGTCACGAAATTATTGAAGGTAAAAAAGTAGTCGCTTCTAAAAAAGGCATTGTTAGTGAAAAAAGACAAGGACAACTTAAAGCTAAGGCTGACAAAAAGAAAAAAGCTGAAGCTGCTGTTGCCGCTCCTGTTGCTGAAGAAGTAATTGAAGCAGCCGCTCCAGAAGCAACTGAAGAAACAGTTGCATAAGCTAAAAGTTACTTGTACAATAGAAGTATCAATTCTACTCATCTGAGTAGTTAATATAATTAACAATTATTTCTTTCAAACTTGATGCCTGTCATCAAACACTTGGAAGAAAAACAAAAGTATGGAAGCTCAAGACAAGCAATTCTTAGAAATCATTGTTAAACAAATCGTAAGTAACCCTGAAGATGTTAATGTAGAAAGAACTGTCGATGAAATGGGAGTTCTATTAACTCTAAAGATTAATCCAGCTGACATGGGTTATGTCATTGGAAGAAAAGGACAAACTGCTCAAGCAATCAGAACTTTACTAAAAATTGTTGGTGCTAAAAACAATTCTCGCGTTAACCTAAAGATCTATGATCCAGAAGGTGGAAAACGTCACGAGAGACCAATGGCAACTGAAGATAATTCCAATTTGGATATTGATACTTCTGCTATTGATGATTTAAATATCTAAGAAAATTTTACACGTTAGATAAGAAAAGTCCCGTTTCAAAAACGGGACTTTTCTGTTATAATACCTATATGAAATTCCAAGCTATTTCCATTTATCCAAATATGTTCGACTCTTATTTAAATGAGGGTATTTTAAAGCGAGCTATTGATAATCGAATCATTCACTTCACTGCTCATGATTTACGTGATTGGTCGACTGATCGTTATAAAAGCGTTGACGACACGCCTTATGGTGGTGGCGCAGGCATGTTAATGAAAATTGAAATATTACACAGTGCCCTTGAAACTGTTAAAGAAAAATATAATACCGAACCAGCTAAGAGAAAAATAGTTTTACTGTCAGCTAGTGGTAAAACCTGGAATCAAGCCATGGCTAAAGAGTATAGTAAATTAGATGAAGTTATTTTTGTTTGCGGTCGGTTTGAAGGCGTTGATGCCCGCATCTCCCACTTTATTGATGAAGAAATTTCCATTGGTGACTACGTGCTGACCGGTGGTGAGTTACCGGCTTTAACTATCATGGATTCTATTACTCGTCTCTTACAAGGAGCTCTAGGCAACAATGAAAGCTCTCTAGACGAATCTCATAGTGAAGTCGGGGTACTAGAATATCCTCAATATACTAAGCCAGCGGTGTTTGAAGTCGATGGCCAAAAATATCAAGTTCCTGAAGTTTTAACTAATGGCAATCACGCTGAAATTGCTAAATGGCGAAAAGAAAATCAAAAGAAAAAATAAATACAAAAAAGTTACCAACCATTGGTAACTTTTTTA
>Ga0302215_10000771_pt1 | contig 23481 bp, 14 predicted proteins | sample II_Fen_N3_1_FD_194580 | JGI IMG/M metagenome (GOLD analysis project Ga0302215, IMG submission 194580) | Peat permafrost microbial communities from Stordalen Mire near Abisko, Sweden - II_Fen_N3_1 | ecosystem: Environmental > Terrestrial > Soil > Wetlands > Permafrost | place: Sweden: Abisko... | reverse complement strand
GGCTAATAGAATAGCTAACTACATTTCCGGTAACGGTTGGCGAAGCCGAGATATTGGTTGTATTTATTGTAGCAACAACCGGACTGCTAGGATATGACAAGGCTGTTGGCGCAATTGCATTTACCGTTAATCTGAAAGTGGCATTTGTGCTTCCGCCTGTGTTGGTAGCCGTAACCGTGTAATCGGTTTGTGCTGACAATACCGTTGGAGTTCCTGAAATCACCCCGGTGGTAGTGTTCAAGGTTACTCCCGCAGGTAAAGCCGGAGCAACGCCGTAACTATCTACCGTTCCTGTAACAGTTGGATTTGCCGAAATATTGGTTGTATTTATTGTAGCAACCACCGGACTGCTAGCGTAAGACAAAGCAGTTGGCGCAATGGCATTTACCGTTAATCTGAAAGTGGCATTTGTACTTCCTCCTGTGTTAGTTGCTGTAACTGTGTAATCGGTTTGTGCTGACAATACCGTTGGTGTTCCGGAAATTACTCCGGTAGTCGTGTTCAATGTTACTCCTGCAGGTAAAGCAGGAACAATGCCGTAACTATCTACCGTTCCGGTAACGGTTGGCGAAGCCGAAATATTGGTGGTGTTGATGGTTGCAACCACCGGACTGCTGGCGTACGATAACGCACTTGGAGCTGCTGGTATAGCAGCATTTACCGTTAATCTAAAAGTTGCATTTGTACTTCCGCCTGTGTTGGTAGCTGTAACTGTGTAATCGGTTTGTGCTGACAATACCGTTGGTGTTCCGGAAATTACACCGGTTGTCGTGTTCAATGTTACTCCTGCAGGTAAAGCAGGAACAATGCCGTAACTATCTACCGTTCCGGTAACAGTTGGATTTGCCGAAACGTTGGTGGTGTTGATTATTGCAACCACCGGACTGCTGGCGTACGATAACGCACTTGGAGCTGCTGGTGTAGCAGCATTTACCGTTAATCTAAAAGTTGCATTTGTACTTCCGCCTGTGTTGGTAGCTGTAACTGTGTAATCGGTTTGTGCTGACAATACCGTTGGCGTTCCTGAAATTACTCCGGTTGTCGTGTTCAATGTTACTCCTGCAGGTAAAGCAGGAACAATACCATAACTATCTACCGTTCCGGTAACTGTTGGCGAAGCCGAGATATTGGTTGTATTGATAGTAGCAACCACCGGACTGCTGGCGTAAGATAAAGCTGTTGGTGCAATTGCATTTACAGTTAATCTAAAAGTTGCGTTTGTACTTCCGCCTGTGTTGGTAGCCGTAACCGTGTAATCGGTCTGGCTTGACAATACAGTTGGCGTTCCTGAAATTACTCCGGTGGTGGTGTTTAATGTTACTCCCGCAGGTAAAGCTGGAACAATGCCGTAACTATCTACCGTTCCGGTAACAGTTGGATTTGCCGAAACGTTGGTGGTGTTGATTATTGCAACCACCGGACTGCTGGCGTACGATAACGCACTTGGAGCTGCTGGTGTAGCAGCATTTACCGTTAATCTAAAAGTTGCATTTGTACTTCCGCCTGTGTTGGTAGCTGTAACTGTGTAATCGGTTTGTGCTGACAATACCGTTGGCGTTCCTGAAATTACTCCGGTTGTCGTGTTCAATGTTACTCCTGCAGGTAAAGCAGGAACAATACCATAACTATCTACCGTTCCGGTAACTGTTGGCGAAGCCGAGATATTGGTTGTATTGATAGTAGCAACCACCGGACTGCTGGCGTAAGATAAAGCTGTTGGTGCAATTGCATTTACAGTTAATCTAAAAGTTGCGTTTGTACTTCCGCCTGTGTTGGTAGCCGTAACCGTGTAATCGGTCTGGCTTGACAATACAGTTGGCGTTCCTGAAATTACTCCGGTGGTGGTGTTTAATGTTACTCCCGCAGGTAAAGCTGGAACAATGCCATAACTATCTACCGTTCCAGTGACAGTTGGATTTGCCGAGATATTGGTAGTATTAATAGTTGCAACCACCGGACTGCTTGGATATGACAAGGCGGTTGGTGCAATTGCATTTACCGTTAATCTGAAAGTCGCATTTGTGTTTCCACCTGTGTTTGTTGCAGTTACCGTGTAATCGGTTTGTACTGACAATAAGGTTGGTGTTCCTGAAATTACTCCGGTGGTGGTATTTAAATTTACTCCCGCAGGTAAAGCAGGACTAATGCTATAACTAACTACTGTTCCGGTAACAGTCGGACTTGCGGAGATATTGGTAGTATTGATTGTTGCAACTACTGGACTGCTAGCGTAAGATAATGCGCTTGGGGCTGGAGTAGATGCTGCATAAGTAATTACCAATTCTGCTATTTGTGCATTGGCATCATTTGTCAATTGGTCATCGGCTACAAAATTGAAATAGTTATCGCCCGAAGCATTACCGCTAAATATCAAGGTAATATCCGTTGCGGAAGATGAACTTGTTTTGGAACTTACATAACTGGTAACATCGAACTCTTTCCAAGCATTGGCATTGGCAGCAGTAATAGATACATTCGAAGCCAAGGTTACCGAATTCGTTGTAAATGGAAACGAACTTGTAAAGTTATTATCGGTTTGAATCCAATTATTGTCGTCGGTACTAACAAGTGTTGCAACAGGACTGCCCACTACATCCACCACTTTTATCCGCAGTTTTACACTTGATATTGTCAAGGATGAAGCCGGTAATGCAAATCTCATGGCAGTTCTCAGTCCCGGATTCCACGGATCTAAATCAGAAACATCACTACCGATGTAATTCACTATGGTATTCCCACTCAAATGGTTGTTGAGAAGACCTGCCATATCTGCTGTTGTATAAGCAGCAGGTCTGTTCCCATTAGCTGTTATAATACCCATACCAACAGATGTAAACGCATCATTAGTTTCTTTGATGGTCGTGGTGGTTTGCGCCTGTGTAGCATTGCTTAAACTAAGAAGCATTACTGCGAGTGCAAAAATGTAAAATTGTTTCATATTTTAAAATAGTTATTAATTTGCAATTTGTTTGTGTCGTTATAAATCTATACTACAATACTGAGTTTGTTGAAATTATCAATTTGTATTCATTTTAGATTTTAAGCGGACAAAAATACATCAATGCTGTGAATAATCCAACAAATAAGTTGTCCGCAATCTACAAATTGAAGATTCCGGACAACTTATTTGTTGATTTTTTTTTGCAAATTCCAATAAGATCTGCTTCGAAAGAAGAAAGTATTTCAAACAATACCTCATTAGCTTTGCTTCGAGATAGTTTATTCTCTTCTATAAATATCTAACTTTTCATCTATCATAAAATATGGAGATTTCATATCCTTCAAGAAATAACCAATTCTTCCTGAGACAGAATCAAATCCGATAAAAGCATCCTCATTTCTATCAAGTTCGGGAATTTCTTTCCACAATGCCCAAACAACATTTCCAGAAGAATCTTTAATGACAAAATTACCATCACTTTGCATGATAGCTTTACCGGGAGATGTTCCTTTTGTATTTGACGACCAAACTTCAGTAGGTTCATCTCCGGAAATTTTATATAATGATAAATTTCCATTTGGTAAATAGATTAGTTTATAAGGTGAAGACCCTATGGTTTTTGTAGCACTCAGTACTCCATTTACAAACTCACTTCCTTTATTTAGTCCTTCTTTGGCAGCTTCATTTGCTAAAGTTGTCACTTTTGATATTACTTTACCCATAGTAATATCCTCGCTTGATTCATCGACATTTGAAGGTGTTAGTGGAATTACAATTTCATCGTCTGGAATTTTCGACAGAGAATTTGTATCATTATCGGTCAATAAATTTTTTGTTTCACTATTATTGTCAGATTCGGATAGGTAATTTACCGTTTGAATATCTATGGAATCATACGGTTCCATAAATTCTCCTGAACAAAGTACTTGTCCTAATGTGTTTGAAAAAAATTGCCAACCTAACGATCTGTCCTCTTCAAATACAGTCCCATATTTTGATCTAATAATTTCATTTTCAGTTATAATCCAAGAGTGATCACTATTTGTGTTAAATGTACATATTTTGCTGAAATCACTCGTAGCAATAAAAAGTGTGATATCTCCTACAACACTTAATTGTGATAGTAATATGCTAGGATCAATATTTGTCCAAATATTATTTGCAATTTGGGGAATTAAAGTTGCTGAATTGGCGTATTTACCCCAACCTTTTCCTAAAACATTCTCAATCGTATCTTCATAATTTTTAGGGATAAGAGGTTTAATGTCTTCAAATGGACTAATATTTTTTTGATTTACTATTTTATAGTCGTTTCTAGGGATTAATATCGAAGACTTTTTGAGTAGTTCCTTTACATATTCATTTTTGGTTTCCATATGCTTTTGGCTCACAGAATCAAGGACTTTGTATACTTTTTGCAATTTACTATAAATCCCATACAGATCTTTTATGGTTTTTATTGTTTTGAGCAAATATCCAGCTTTTTGAGCAACTTCAGCTCCCCCGCCACTTCCTCCTGTAATGGCTGAAACAACAGCAGACTTGACAAATGAGAAGCCAATATCTGCAGGAATCCAGTCTTTGTTGGAAGTTGCAATTACCAAAATATCCTGATTGCATTTATTGGCAATATGGATTTTATTTGTTTCATTAAATCTTATATCCATTGTGTTTTAGAATTAAAAACACTTCTTTTGGGATTATCCAAAAGAAGTGTTAATGCTCACTATTTCATCTCTGCTTTAAAAGAATAATCAGCTCTACCGCCCGAACTTGCCCCAGCATGACCATTTAAGCTGGTCAGACCATCATCTACTCTAATAGAATGTCTTTCCCATGTTGAACCCACATATGGATTAGCTGCGTGTAGATAATACACTCGACCCGAGACCGGGCACTTATATTCAACAATGGTTTCACTACCCGTAGCCCAGCCGTCTGAACCGGTATGCCAACTTCCGGTCATACCTGCCGGTATTTTTGCAGGAGGATCTGATAAAAAAACACCATGTTCTACACTTTTTTTAATAAGATCTAAGTTTGATTTAGTCTTGTTCTCAAAGACAATTTGACATTCAATACTTGCCATAATTTTTTTGTTTTTTTATTAATAATTATTTATTGGGGATTTTATATATATATGTTATAATCCATTTATAATGAGTGTGTAAACTTTTATATCCCCTGACGTTGAAGTAACTTTAATCTCTATTCTATTTTCTCCAGAATGAATTGTTACACTGTGACCAGACAAAATATTTCTATCCTGAATTATAATTGCTGATGCAGCAGCATCCTCTTGCGAAAGAACAATCGTGACAGAAGATCCAGCTGAAATAGTTGCAGAATAAACACCGAACTTTGTTCTCGAAAAAGGAGGTGTTGCTGCTGGATAATATGTTGTTGCTGTTTTTTTTAGTCTAATTCCAGGAGATACAAGATATGCACTAGAGTGTCGGGTAATGGTAATGGTATAAGTTACAGGTTTCAATACAGTTTCAGTTTGGTCAAGAAGCTGAAGCTTTCCGTTTTCCGTTTGGCTTGGAGGAGTTACCACTACGGTAATCGTATTTAGACCCACTTTCAAATCAATCGGCTTTGAAATAGTATTATTTAACACGGCTGCTCCATTTACTGTAATGGTGGCAAGGGCATCGGCAGCTACAGGTGTCACTTGAATCTTGTCTACAACATAGTCAACGGCAGAGCTGTAGTTACGTATTTTAGAATCGAAAGGGGGTTTCAACATTCCTTTCGATAGGGTTAGATTATCCAGTTCGTTTGGCAAACCTGCTTCGAATACTTCAAAACTAGTAACTCCGGCTAGATTTGGGTTTATTCGGGCTCCTTTTGTTATCTTTAACCTGAAATATCTGGCTTTTAATAATCCGAAATTGCGGTCGGTTTTATAGCCGGAATTTTTTTCCACCTTATCTACTTCCACCCATTTTTTTCCATCGATACTTGTCTCTAAAGTATATTCCTGCATGTTGTAGGAATAATCCCAACCGATAGCTCCTAAATGAGTAACCACCCAGCGACTCGCATACCGAACTTCGCCCAAATCAACTGTTAGTGATGCCGGTACGGTTTTAGCAACCCATCTTTTGGCTTGATTGACTTGCTCTTCTGTTATTCCGGTCAGTTCATTAAAACGGCTATCTTCATGATGAATAAAGAACTTTTCATTAACTATATCCTTCACCCATTTTGCAGTAATTCCACTTTCGCTAACTGCTTTGCTCGCATCGAAAGGCAAAATAGATTCTTCCGATGTTGCAATTTTATTTAATAATATATTTTCCATGATTGTGTTGTTTTAGAACTTCTTTGTTGGATATTCACTGCTTAGTACAATGCAATAATTCAGACCTTTGATAGGTTCATATCCCATAAAGTTAGGTAGGGCAAATACGCCTCTTTTCTCATCTCCACCGTAATTATTTCCGATTAACGAATAAAGATCCTGATTATTCCTAACATCCAGTAATTGACCATTGCACAATGCCCATCCCGCAGGTACAAAATTATACGGAAATAACGCAATTGTTCCTGTGAATTGCTCTATTTGAGTAAAAGTTGTTTCATCATAGCTAGGATATGCACCATTTGTACTAATGTAATAACTCACCGGTGGGTTGGAGTTGATTGGCTCATAAAGCCTGAGATCGGGCAATTTAAAGTTGATGTTATCACCTCCAAATTTATTACCTATCAAAGTAGAGAGAGCCTGATTTTTACTTGTAGGTAATATTGATCCATCGCACAAGTGCCAACCTTTTATTTCAGCTTTGTTATAAGCTAATAACCTTATTTCACCTAACAACGTGTCAACGTTGGAGTCTTCGGAGGGAAATGTCCCGTTAAGAGCTATTTGCCAACGGGTATGATTTTTTGCCAATCCGGCATCCTTAAGATTAGGGATTCTAAAAGCATTACTTTCATTTCCTCCAATTGGTGATGAAAGCGTAGATAAATCGGGATGCTCCATAACAGCGAGCTGCTGCCCCTCGCAAGGCAGCCAACCTTCCATCTCGAAGTCGAATGCCAGTAATTGTAATTGTCCTGTAAGTTGTTCCATAAAATTACTTTTTAAAATTAACTATTGTTTATGTCAAATACCTCTGCTGATTAAATTAGGAAATCTCTTTACTCTTTCACCAATTTCCCTACCACCTGTTTATCTTCACTCACTACTTTCACCACATAAATGCCTTTTGCCAAATTGCGAATATCAATTGACTTACCGCTCAATTGCTCGTTTAGCAACAATCTACCTTTCAAATCATAAATGGCTACTCGTGAATTGACTGCACCGCTTACCGAGATGTAATTGGTGGCAGGGTTTGGGTAAATCGCGAAGTCTGAAGTTTCGGTATTCTTTAATGCTGTTGCCACACTGTTGTAAGCACTTACATTCTGAAGTGGCAATCCGGCAAAGTTGACCGAAGCCACAGCAGCTACTCTGACTGTGAGATTTCCTGCTGCAAGCACTTGATTACCAATGGTAATTGGATTTTCAGACAAAATTTGATATGTAGTTCCTCCATCTGTTGAAAATTCATAATCCCACAGATTCGGATAGATTGGATTCAATGCAAAACCAAAGGTATTGTTAACCACATCTTCCAGTGCATCGGTTGGTGCATCGGGTACTCCGGGAATTACAATGCTCACATATTCCGATCCAAAATCGGTAGCCGTGGGTTCATTCCGTATCAATAAATTCACTCCGGAAGTGAGGTAAGGTGTCAGGTCTAAGTCGTTCGTTTCAGAGGGAGCTTTTTTATAAATTCCCGGCGCCGATTTTTTACTACTTGCATATTTCCACGTCAATCCACCATCAGTACTGTATTGCATGGTGCTATAAAGTGATATTTTTTTTGTTAGAAAATTAATACTTGAACCAGAAATCGCTGGAGTACTTTGTGGTTTTGCCGGCAAATATACCGTTGCCGAAAAAGAAGGCAAGGAAGTGGGTGTGGCTTTGTATCTTAATTGAATCGGTGTAGGCGTATTGGATAAATAAGGAGCTATACCCAATAAAGTACCCGGAACGCTTATCCATGAACTACCTCCATCCACACTAAATTCCAACGTATTAGACAGGTTAGCAATAGATTCCAACAAGAAGTTAATATCAGCTGCCGAAACAGTGGGTGCAGCTGGTATTTGTATGCCATCAACCCAGTTGGATGAAGTTCCGTTCAATGCAAAATTGGTCAATACCCCATTATTTTGAGTTGTTATATTGTCTGCCAATGTATTAGCTCCGGTATTGTTTCCATTTGCAATACCTTGATTCATTTTATAATATGCCACCAGATTGGATTCAAAACCGGTCAATGTTCTGAAATAGCATTTTTGAACCTGGCTTTGGCTTAAGGCTGCATTCCAAAAACTCACATCTTCCATAGTGCCGTTAAAAAATTCATTATTGCCCACTTCCGACTTACCTAACACTACATTCGAAGTATTTGAGGCGATGTATGGTATTCCTATCCCTAAATCAAGTGTATTTCCATTTGTTATTGTACCCCAGGTTCCGGGAAATTTTGAAACAGATTGCAATGCGCCATCCACATAAATTTTCATTGTTTTACCTGTTGCATCTGAAACAGCTGCAACATGATGCCAATACCCATCGTTGAAAGTTGCTGTGGTGCTAAAAAGCGTTGCATAATTTATATTTAAATTGCTAGATGCACCAAAAAACACATTTCCATTCATAATGCCCAGCGCATATCCCGGAGTTGACCATGAAAAATGACCATTGCTGATAAAGCGGGCAGTCGATGTTTGGGTTGTTTTGAACCATACAGAAAGTGAAAAGTTGTCATTCGGAAATTTAAGATTGGCATTATTTCCCAAGTCCACAAAATCATCAGTGCCATCAAAATTCAGTGTATTATCTGTTACAACTGGAGTTGTTCTGTCTGAAGCAATAAAATTGGATGTACAACCAGTGGTCAATGCCATATTTTTAATTACGCCATTGTTTGATGGATTAGCCTTATTCGCTAGACTGGTTTGGGTTGTATTGTCTCCACACGAAATGCCCTGATTCATATCGTAATAAGCGAGCAGACCGTATATGTCGATAGGTTGCGATGATTTGTCAGCCTGTATTTCAGAGGCGTTACGTGCTTTATTATATATTTTCACCTCATCAATATCACCCACCATAGTTAATGTTCCATTACCATACGCTCCTATCTGTACAGAATTATCGCTTGCTACGGCAGGTACAGCAGTGTTTACAGCTACCAAAACGCCATTTGTGTACAATTTCATTGTAGTTGTAGCTGCATTGTAGGTTACAGCCACATGAGTCCATGTGTTTGTAGGAATAAAATTTTTGTCAACCACATAAAACCAACCTTGGTTGTGTCCTGAACAAAGTTGACCGTTCACAACCCAGAAAGCATGATTTAAACTACCTGAAATAATATTGATGTAACCGGTAGTAGATTTGAGTCTAATCCAGGCTTCTTTGGTATATGAAGGACTAAGAAAATTTCCACAAGTCACATAATCATCAACTCCATCAAAACTCAACACATTATTGTCGCTTACCGTTAGGCTCTGACTTGCCTGCACTGCGGGTTGGAAATAAGGGGAAACACCAGCCTGATTGGCATAAATCGTACAAGTTCCAGAACTGACAATATGCACTTTCCCATTCACAATTGTAGCCACTGCGGTATTGCTGCTCGATAGAGTTACCGGTAAACCACTACTTGCCGAAGCAACAGGTGCAAAATCGGCATCTCCCATACTTTTGGTTTGGATGGCATTGAACGTTATGGTTTGGGCGGCATTGGTTTTTGAACTATCAATGGCTATTGTAACATCACCCGGAGTAAAATAAATAATGTATTTACTGTCGTTAAAATCTGTATTCAGCGCAGTAATTGCACCGGGATAAATACCTACAGGAGTATTTTGCTGTACGTTTGTCGTTAAATTAATGGCGTTGTCCGGTCCCAAATCCCCATTTGCCAAACCGGTGTAACTACAAATTAAATCCGGCACGGCACTGTTAAACAACTTATTTATATTAGTTGCCTTGATCAATAAATTTCCTTTAGTTATTGTATAGGTTGCAGTTGCAGCAGTCGCCGGAGCATATATCTCATTTCCGCCTTGGTTAGCCGTTACCATTACACTTCCGGGGCTATTAATATGAGCCGTAGTGCCGTTTATTGTAATGGACGAAGATAATGGTAGCGCACTATATGCAATCGGCAAACCCGAAGATGAGCTTGCTAAAACAAAATCAGCATCGCCGTATTTTTTTACAAATGGAGCATTGAACGTAATTGTTTGGGATTTATAAGCTATGGTGGTTACTTTTGTAACCGAACTATAATCACTTTTTGCACCTGAAATATCAGCTCTTACTCTGTAATAATAGTTGGTAGAAGGTTGTAAATTATGAATTTGAAGCGAAGTCACATTACCTGCATCGAAATCTTTGTAGGTTGTTCCGGCTGAATTCGTTACAAAAGTAGAAAAAGCGGGGTCGGTTGATAGATCGATGTAATATCGGGAGGGAATCAAACCATTCGATGGCGTTGTCCAATTGGCTGTAAAGCCTCCTCCGGCAATAACCGTGGCTGGATTTGTAGAAAGAAAACAATCAGCAAAACTTGTAATCCAGTTTGATAAAGAGCCTGACAATGCAAAATTGGAACCTACAGCACTCACTAAAGTTCCGTTGTTTACATTGCTAGTCTTGTCAGTCAAAGTCGTAAGTCCTATATTATTTTGTCCTGCATTTCCTTGATTGAAGTTATAATAGGCTGCCAGACCAGTTTCAGTACCATTCAATTCAATGTCTTTTGAATCGATAATTTGTTGCGCTGTCCGTACATAATTCCAAATTCTTAGTTCGTCCATTGTACCTTCAAAGTAGTTGCTGAAAACAGTAGAAGAAGAAGGTTTAGAATAAAAGCCAAGTACGATTGGATAGTTACCACTAAAAATGGGATTATACGTTCCATAACTATCAGTGGCACTTGGATTGACAGTTTGTTGAAGCACGCCATTCACATACAAACTTATGGCTGAATTTGAAAAAGTGGCAGCAACATGATACCATTTACCCGTCTCAAAACTACCTTGTTGTGTGGCTTGAACCTTAGTATTAGCCGGTGTAACACTAGCATCATTAGATCCAGCATTAAATCTTGATGTTTCAGAATAGAATTTATTTTGATAACAATAAATACCGTAATGACAAAACAGTTGATCTGGAGAAGCATAATAGCCCATTCCATAGATTGAAAGACTATAGGCGTGAGTTTTTGAAATCAAACTGACGGGTATGTACTGTTGATTTATATCCGGTTTAACCCACAGTTCAATGGTCAACTCCGAAAAGTTTTGACTCGTAGAATTGGGTATTGTAACCCAATTAGTGTTTGAAAACCCAATAAATTGGCTTCCAAGAAATTGTGTAGTTTGATGAAAACTCAGTGCGTTGTGAAATTGAGCCTGAACATTTGTTCCGAACAGAACAACTAATACCATGAGTAATTTTTTTGCTTTCATATGTAAATAATTTGTTTTTTTAATGGTCACATGGAACTCGCATTCGATTTTCATCTGAATTAGTGAACGCCTGCGTTCATGCTCGTTTCATATTTTGAATTTTAATTTTTTTCCTCTTCTAGCTGCACCATTATTTTTGCGCGGTATTCTTCTGATACGCTGCCGGACTCTCTCCCACAAACTTTTTAAAGCAGGAATAATAGGTGCTTCGCGAAGTGAATCCCACCACATCGCCCACATGGTCTATGGTAAGTTTGGGAGAGTTGGTGTTTTGTAGCAGCGAGCAAGCTTCCTTTACACGATACGAATTGACATAGTCGTTGAAATTTGTATGTAGTCGATTATTGATTACTTGCGACAGGTAATTTACGTTGGTGTGGAGCATGGCTGCTAGCACTACCAGCGAAAGATTTTTCTGCATAAAAATCTTGTCGTTGGTCATAAAATACTCTAATTGCTCCTCCAATAAGGTGAAAAGAATAGCAGTGTCCCGAAAACTTTGATTTGAAGCTGAAATCATTACAAAATTATTTTTCGTGCAAAATAACCACTGTTTATCGGATATTCCTAGAAAAAAGTTGTCCGGAATCTTCAATTTGAAGATTCCGGACAACTTTACTGCTAAAAAGAAGCGTTAATTTAAGAGAATGGATGGTTGGGTAGAGAAAACGCTAATTTATCCGTTCTTTGTTTTGGGAATAACGATACTTTATGTGTACCGGCATTGGTTGAAAACTTCAAATAGAAGTGGTCTTCGATTCATGAATATGATCGTTCAAATCCGAAAGATTTTTTTGGAAGAAAGCTGGTGTAACACCGGCAAATTTCTTGAACGTGGTGTAGAACGTACTTCTGGAGCTAAAACCAACCATATCGGCTACTTGGTCCACAGAGAATTTCATCTCAGTGTCGTTTTTGAAAATACGGCAAGCCTCTTTCACCCGAAGCGAGTTAATATAATCGTTGAAATTAGTTTCGAGTTGGTTGTTGAAAAATTGCGAGAGGTAATTCACATTAGTTTCTAACTGCCGAGCAAGATCGGCTAGCGAAAGTGTTTTCTGTGTGTAAACTTTTTGGTTTTCCATCAATTCAGCAAAGCGTTCTTCGAACTGATTTGGGAACAAAGTATTAGTCTTGTTTTGTTTTGACAGTTTATTCTTGTCTTCTTTTTCAATGTTTTTGAGTACGGTCTCCATTTGCCGTAAATGTTCCTCTTTGAGTTGTTGTTGTTTCTTTACGATAATGTAAATAAGAATGCACAACACAATCAGTAACACAATCAGCAATGAAATTGAGATGGTTTGTACATGCATCACAGCACCATCTTTTTCTTGCATAACCTGATAATACAGCAAAGAATCTTCGGTTTGTGTACTAATCAGTAGAACCATTGAGTTTTGTTCCTTCTCCGTCATTTCATCCTTTTTAATGCTGTCTGTAAACGACATAGCTTTTGTAAGGTAGAAATTTGTTTTTTGAGGATTATTCTTCAGACAAAATTGCCCGAGAAGTTTTGCCGATTTAACTGCAAACACATAATTTTCATAATTGATTGACATCCGGTAACACGAGTCGGCATAATGGAAAGCCAACGTCTCGGACTGTTCTTTGTCATAAATACTTGCAATGGAGTATAAACCCGAAATTGCCACCGGATTTTCGCCCCGACTAATGGCTTGCTGAATGGTTGATTTGTAATAATTTATGGCTTGCTCAGGCTTGTCTTTTTTTTCAAAATATACCGCCATTAAATAGGCCAAATCTCCTTTTAGAGTTTTAAGTAATTCTATGGCATAAGTTACGCCCACAGGTTTTAACCCTTTATTCGTGTACGACTGTTTTTTTATTTCGTTGTAAGCCAGATTCCGATAATACAAAATGCTATCCGCCTTATTTTGCTCAACAAAAGCTTTTGCCAGGTATATATCGCTTTGTGCCACCAACAAAGGCATTATTTCCTTTCGAGCAACTCTTGCTTTGTGATAGTAGTAACAAGCCGAATCATATTTGGCAACTTTCGCAAAGGCTATCCCCAAGTTATTCTGAGCAAGCGACACGGCGTAATTAATTTTGGCTTTTTCGGCTAATATCAATGCTTTATGGTAACTCGTAATGGCTCCGTTATTAATGTTGTTTACCAATTGCAGATTGCCCATATCAATAAAGAAATACGGATTTCCTGTTTCTCTCCATTTGTGTTTTTTCATGATTTTCAATGCCTCGGAATGATAGCGCATTGCATTTATAGGATCGGCTTTTCTGTGTAAGTATATCTCGGATAGAAAGTTATAGATATTAAAAACGCCACTTGGGAGCTTTTCATCGGAATACGTATTTATTAATTTATGACAATAGAAGATAGATGAATCGGGATTGGAAGAATAATACTCATCCACTTTTGCCCGAAAACCTGCTATACGTTTTCTGGCAGCGGGTGATGATGCTAGTTGCTGTCCCCAGTCTGTTTGGTCGGGATCTCTCCAAATGGCTTTATCGCATTGGGTAAACAAGCCTATTATTCCAATAGTAAATATGATGTATCTCAGTAGTTTATAATAACTATTGGATTTTCTAAATATCTTGATGTTATAAGCCAAAATTCAATGTATTGTTGTCTAACTTTAATAAAACCGTAAATGTACAAAAGATAAAGTTACTCTTGATGGTTATGGCAAAATATTCCCACCTACATCCCACCAAAGTCTAGCTCCTGCATCGTCTTTTCCACCTTTCAGATAGGTTTTGGCAGTGTTTACAGCATCGGCATTGTCGCGATATTCATCGCTGCTAAACGGCAAACGGCGGATAAGTATTTGTGAATCAATATTGTGACCTGTCAACGAAGAGTAATTTACCGCCATGGGGAAAAGGCGTGGATAACCAGTTCGGCGGAATTCCGCCCAAGCCTCTTCGCCTTCCGGGAACATTGAAATCCATTTTTGGGTAATAATACGTTCCAGCTTTGTTTCCTGATTGGCTGTTTCGTCCCATTTAATGGTAATGGACGATGCTGCATCTATATTGTAATCAGCTTCTTGCGGATCGGTGTAGTTGGTTGGCTTATTGGTTTGGTTGGCAATATACGCATCGTATGAACCGGAAACACCCCATTGCTCGAAAGATTTTTGTACGCCCAGTTCATACAGTTCTTTCGCTGTTCCATTCATGTTCCAGCCACGCAATGCGCCTTCGGCACGCAGAAAATAGGCTTCGGCCGTGGACATGAGCAACCATTCCTGATTGTACTGGTTTGCCAGTTTGAAATCGGGTCCCAAATTGGAATATCCCACCCGGTCGCTGGAAGATGTAATATCAATTCCATAGCGGATTCCTTTATATTGCCCCACCACGCGCACATCGGTAGATGGCGAGAAAAATTTTGGCAAACGCGGGTCGTTGTAGCCCACCAAAATGGATTCCATATTGGCTCCCATGCGTATGTCGCCCCAGGAGTCGGCAATCACAATGAGTGGGTGTCCCACTTTGGGGTCGTCCACCCTTGCCCGGTCGTCATTTACCATAAACACGCCATATTCGTTAGCCACAGCCTTTTCAGCCTCTGTTTTTGCTTTTGTATTATCTACATTTGATATGCGCATAGCTAACCGAAGTCGCAATGTGTTCGCCCATTTTATCCATTGCACATAGTCGCCTTTGTAAATTACATCAAATCTGGTAAACGGTTTAGCTGTGGGATTTGCCTTGACAAAAGTAGTTAATGTGGTGACTGCCGTGTCCAGTTCCAAGAAGAACCGGTTGTAAATATCTTCCTGACGGTCGTAAGCCACAGTGATACCACCTTGCCCATATTTTGAATAGGGAATTGGTCCGTAAATATCGGTCAGTCTGTGCATTCCGGCTACTTTCAGAATGAGTGCCACGCCGTAAAAATCGTGCGATTCTGTTTTAGTCAGCTTTTGCACTTCTTTCCATGGTGCCATAATATTTTGCATTGCAATGATAAACGGCCACACGTTCCAGTCATCCATCAGGTAATAATTGGTATTGTTTTTACCATTATTGAAAACCGAAGGCGACATTAAGTAACCACTATAAATATCGGCATTCAGGTTTTGCTGCAACTGAAATTCCCAGTTTCCGTTGGAGTTGTTGTAATAAATCGATTTTTCCATTTGCGGGAAAAATGCCCCGATATTCTGATGGTCGATTTTTAGGAGCGAATCGGTCATTGCCAACGAATTAGTATTCATGTTTTCAAAGCCTGAAGTACAAGAACTAGCAGTAAAAAGGCAAAGTAAAATTGTAGCGAATAGGTATGTTTTCATGTTGTATCGTCTCAATATATTAATAATTGCCGGAGTTTATGTGAAACTTATATATGTTTTGTCGAATACGTCCTAACGCCCCTTTAGGGGGTTTGGGGGCATATTTTCTAAAAAGTCAGGTTTAAGGTCAAACCATAACTACGAGTGGTTGGAATGCCAAAATTATCGGTATTAAACATATAATTTCCGGTGGTCGAAACTGTAGTTTCAGGGTCGTAAGGTGCTTTGATATAAATGAATGCCAAATTGCGACCGACAAGCGAAACTCGTGCAGATTTAACGAATTTGACATCTTTGAGTACCGATTGCGGCAACGAGTAAGAAACAGATAATTCACGCAAACGGATATTGGTGGCATCATACACACATTCCGAAGTAGGAGCAGCTGTGTAGTAAGTTTTAGCATCTATTTTTCCTGTGTACGAACCGTTTATATTACCACTGGCATCAACGGTTACCGCATCTACCTGCACGCCGCCATTGTTGCGGGCAAGGGCTGTTTCTTGAGTTACTCCCGCTGCATTTAATACTTGTTGAGTCATCGAAACCACATTGCCTCCGAATGCTCCATCTATCAAAAAAACCAGTGAGAATGACTTGTATGCAATGCTATTGTTCCAACCTAAGCGGAAATCAGTGTTTATCGAACCTATTTTCACTTCTGCTTTAGAAACTACCGGCGAATAAACACCTTTATTGTTTTCCACCACCAGTTTTCCATCTATGCGTTGGAACTGCTTAGCCCACATTTCGCCATATTCGCCACCTTCTTTTACACAAAGCGTGTACCCAATTGCCGATAGTTTGTACCCATCTGTTTTATACTGCTCGGGCAGCTCAATCACTTTGCTTTTGTTTGTAGAAAAATTAAATGTACTTGTCCAGTTTAGGTCTTTCGTCTTCACCGGAACTACCGCAACTGTTAGCTCAATGCCCTGATTTTGAATATTCCCACCGTTAATTAGTCGGGTAGAATAACCGGTTCCACTGGCATTGGAAACCGCAAAATATTGATCTATCGAATTTGATTTGTAATAAGTGAAATCAAGGTTCAATCGGCTGTTGAAAAAACGTAAATCTGCGCCAATTTCGGAAGCTTTGGTACGTTCGGGGCGAATGTCGGGATTTGGCTCAACGGTGTTTTTGATTACTGTTCCGGTTGCTGTTAACCCATTTGTAGGACTGAAAACATGCGGAGGAACATCATTTCCCACTTCGGTATACGAAAGTCGTAACTTGGCAAAATTCAGGCATTTGGGCAAGTCTGAACTTTCAGCTAACAATTGACTAACCAAAAAAGAACCGCCAATAGACGGATAGAAATAGCTGCTGTTCTTAGCGGGTAAGGTCGATGACCAATCGTTTCGTCCGGTGGCATCTAAATATAAAATGTCTCTGTAACCCAGCGAAACAGTGCCAAAAACGGATTGAAGCTGTGAATGGTCATCGTATTGTTCTCTGATTGCTCCACCATTAATCATATTGGTGATACTGAACAGGTTGGCGTAGTACAAACCAAGTGTATTGGAGTCGTATCTACTTCCCAACAGGTGTTTGTCGGTAATGCTTGTCCCGAGCGTTGAGTTAATGGAGAAAAAGTCTGTCCGCTTGGTGGCAGTTAGTAGTAAATCGCCATAATACTGCGAGTAGCTTTTATTCGAAATTTCGTACCGACCATTTTCGGAAGCATTGGTAACTTGTGTTCCGGCATAAGCTTTTCGTTCGAAGTCGTCCCACGAGCGGTCGGCATTTCCGCGCGCTTTGAGGTTTAGCCAATCGGTCAGTTTTACATTTACATCCAAACCGGCTGTAGCTCGTGTACGTTTGGCTGTTGCCGGTATCCGGTTTAATATCCAATAAGGGTTGTTCATTGCACCTGCATTCTCGAACCAATTCTGAGTCATCATGTTTCTATCCACATTAAACGTCTCAAAACTAGCTTTATACTGGTTGAAATCTGTGCCTCTTGGAAAAGTAAACAAGGTGTAAATCGGATTGAAGTATTGCCCGGGAGCAGCGATGGGATTATCAATTTGCTGGTTCAAAAAAGTGGCTTTGCTATTTATGGCTACGCAATTATTAAATAGCTGTGTCGAGTTTTTGAATGTAAGCACATGTTTGTTAATATCGTTGGTTGGCACAATGCCGTTGGACAAGGTGTAAGCGTACGACAAGTAATTTTGCGATTTATCTGTCCCCGCACTGTAGGAGATGGAATTTATAAGCGAATGTCCGGTGCGGAAAAAATCATTGATATGGTTGTCGGAAAATGTTTTAGCTGCGCCCCAACTGGTAGAACCATCAGCGCCATACGAGTTTTGAAATTTGTAGAGGTTGTTGGCATTATCCAATTGAATACTTGAGGTAAATGATACAATCGGCTCGCCTGTTTTGCCCGATTTGGTAGTGATAAGAATCACACCATTGGCCGCCTGACTTCCATAAAGTGCCGCTGCTGATGCACCTTTCAGCACATTTATGCTTTCTACGTCATCCGGATTCAGATTCGAAATACCATCTCCACCATCATAACCGCCTCCAAAACCATTGCCACTTTCCACTTGTCCGGGAATATTGTTTGCCAACGGTATGCCGTCAATCACAAACAGCGGTTGATTATTTCCTTGGATTGAAGTGTAAGCCCTTAAAATCATTTTGGTTGATGATCCCACGCCTGAGGAACTTGGCAAAATGCTCAAACCAGCCACTTTCCCCGACAAAGCATTCAACGGATTTACCATCGGGACATCCAGCAATGCCGTTCCACCAATCTGCTGCGTGGCATAGGTCAGGCTTTTTTCCTGTCGCTTGATACCCAATGCTGTCACGACAACTTCATCCAGTTTAGCATCTAATTTATCAGCATTTGAATGAATTGTTTCACTTATTGTTTTTACATTCTCTTGCCCCATTAAATTGCTAGGGCTAAGAAACCACAGAATCATAAACCCAATCAATAAGTGCTCAAATTTTTTAATAGAATGTAGCTTTTTTTCCTTCATATCTGAAATTTTAGTGCAAAATAACACAAAATTATAGTTATTCACAACATTGGAAAGTTATATCAACTTAACTCTGCCTAAAAAAATGTTTGATTGCGACCTTAAGCAATTCAATTTAATTATTCATTCTTTAAAAATGCAATTTGAAAATCGCTCCAAGTATGTAAAATATATTGTGCAAATCAACAGGATGTTTGAGCTACAGAGAAAATCATTCACTGCCCGAAGAATATCAGAGTTTTCCAACCACCCCTTTAGTTGTGCAGAAAAATAAATACATAAAAAGTTTGGTCTTTCGATAGGCTTGCGGTCAGTGCGTTCATTCAAGCCCATTACATTCCAGGAACTACGTTTATGTCACACTTCGCCCCCCTACATTTCATTCAGCTTTCATCTCGTGCACACACCTCAGCACCGCACAACTTCGGTAGTTTCCTTCCTTTTCCTTCCGCAAGCTACATTAATCCAGTCAGTCACTACCCAAGCCATTTTCACCCGTATATCCAGCGGTATGTATCTATTCTCTGCTTTCCAACATTTAAAGATAGTTGCAATTTAAGTTTTATGAACCTGAAATAAATGCCCCAAAACAATATGCCTGATTTTTAATACCTAAACTTTACTATTTTAGTTGTCTATGTTAAATCAATGTATTGTTACTATCCATAACCCATAAATGTCTATTTTAACAGCACTTTAAGCATTTAATTAATCAGTTATGAATTACGGATATATTCGAGTTAGCACAGACAGACAGACAGACAGACAGACAAACAAACAAACAGTAGAAAACCAGCGCTTTGAAATTAAGCGTTTTTGTAAAAAGAATGGAATGATTATAGATCATTGGATTGAAAAGACTATATCAGGAACAAAAAATGTAGATAAAAGGAAATTAGGTAATTTGCTTTTAAAAATGAAAAAGGATGACATTTTGATAAGTTCTGAATTATCCCGTCTTGGACGTAATTTTTTGATGATTATGTCTATACTAAACGAATGTATGAATAGAGATATTCAGGTTTGGACAATAAAAGATAATTATAGGCTTGGGAACGATATTAATTCAAAAGTTGTTGCATTCGCATTCGGTCTTTCTGCTGAAATTGAGCGGAATCTTATCTCTCAAAGAACCAAAGAAGCATTGGCACGTAAAAAAGCAGAAGGAATGATATTGGGGCCTCCAAAGGGCAGGAAGTCTTCGCATGTAAAACTTACAGGAAAAGAAATACAAGCGCTATTAGACAAAAACGTATCAAAAAGTGCTATAGGGAAAATAATGGGGGTGCATAGATTGACAGTAACTAAATTTATTGAAGCAGGGAAGTGTGTTTAGATTTTAGTTATACAAATAAATTCAGTAAATTTGGACTCTAAATCAAATAAAATTCATAGTGCTAATATTCAAAAGTATTAGTCTGTAATAAAGTGTAAGGGCAGATTGTTTGATAACAAACAATCTTTTTTAAAGCTTTAAAGTTAAATATGCTTTATTGGACGCAAAAAAATAAACCTATAAGTTGATTTTATGAAAATATCACCTATCTTTGCACCACATTTATACGCAATAGTCTATCCCAAAGATTATGATACTGTGTGGAATGAGGATATCTGCCCATTTTTTGAAGATGATGAGATTGGTCAGATAGATGAATATGAACGTTATTTTGACCTATGGTCAAACCCTTTATTTCTGGAAAACTTTTTCGACAACAACAAAGATTATTTGTTATTACCTTATTGGAAAAAGATGAATATTTCAATTGAAGAGGTTGCTAAACGAACGAATGATAAAGCACAGGTCTTCGAGAAAGAATTAATTGAGAACCAAACAAACATTGAATCGCTTTTTCGTCCCCTTGACGACAGAACTCTAAACTTTAATGAGCTTTCAAAAGGGAAGTCAAAAAAAGACTGGTTACGCTTTTACGCAATTAAACTCGAAAACAACAAATTTCTAATTACCGGAGGGGCAATTAAACTTACCCATAAAATGGAGGATCACCAAACCACACGTGATGAATTAATTAAATTAGAAAAAATAAAAAACTTCTTGACAGAACACGGTGTTATTGATGGTGATAGTTTTAATGACGCATTATACGAAATGACAATATAATTATGAAAGCAAATATAGATAAATTTGAAGCTCTTGTAAGTCCGGTACAATCGGGCTGGCAAGCTAAAGCAGAAGAGCGAATTCAAAATAAAGTTTGGAAAGATAAAGCATTCGATATTGCCTTGAGAGTAATTCGCCATATTCGTGCCAATAAAATCTCACAGGTACGTTTGGCTGACGAAATGGGTGTAACGCCTCAGTATATAAACAAAATACTTCAAGGCAAGGAAAACATGACTTTAGAAACAATTTGTAGAATTGAATCAGCTCTTGGTATTAGCCTTATTGAAGTGGTATATTCTCAAACAGAAGCTTATGAGGTTGAAACAAGTAAATCAAGTCTATCAGATACACTTTCAACTAAAAGTATTTCTAAAGAGTCTGTTGACTTATATTCTATTGGATACGAACAACGTGTAGCATAATGAAACCAACTGAAATATCATTCAAATTGCACAATATAAAAACTGAGCAATTTGCAATTATCGAAGACGTTTATACCGAAGGTGATTCTGTACAATTGGAATCAAATTACCGTTTTGGAACCATAACAGCAGACAAGGTTGTTGCTGTTATGGTAAATTATAAATTTAAGTGTCCAAATGGAGTGTTTTTGGTAATGGAAGTTGCTTGTTTTTTCAAACTGAAAGAAGAGTCATGGGATTCTATTTATAACCAGGATAATTCAGAACTTGTTTTGCCAAAGGAAATTGCTACCCATTTATTAGTTCTTACTATTGGCACGACCCGAGGAGTTCTTCACGCCAAAACAGAAAATACCTTTTATAATCGCTTTTTTGTACCAACTCTAAATGTTAGCGAAAACATTAAAGAAGATATTGTGATTTCTGAGTAATGGTACAAATGCCTAAATGAGAAGAGAAAAAAGAAGACTATATTTGCAATCAACTATATTGTTTCCTGACATACATAAAAATAGTTAAGGTTAATCAAGTAGACCGTTTCGTGAGAGTCGGTCTATTTTTCTTTACATTTTTACATTTCTATATTTAACAAAAAAAAATCCAACCCACTACCAATAGAATGTATTTATTTTCCGAGACGTGTTTGCCCTATTAAGCACCTAACGGAAGAGCGGAATGCAATTACACCTAGGTGTGATAATCATGCGAACAACCAAAAGAAAACAATGCCCAGCAAATCACTTATGACTTTTAGGCCTGTTTCCTTTTAGCTGAAAGCATAAAAGTCACAACATGTTTTCCGTTTGAGACTTCGGACACAACACATTTTTTTCTCGCCTGACACATCGAGCCCCGGTATCCACTCAAAAAAATGCCTTGTGATAGAGTTTGATAATGTTGAAAAGTAAGAATAAGTTTTCGGGACTAATTTTTACTTTTTTTATACCGATATTGGAAAACTTATTTCCTGCTTTCCAACATTTAAAGTAATTCGCAATTTAAGTTTTATGAACCTGAAATAAATGCCCCAAAACAATATGCCTGTTTTCAAGACTCTATTCTACAAACCAAAGAAAAAACAGGCAAACTATTTTTGAATAGGGACAGCTGAAACTACATTTAGCGTTTAAATTATTTGCTACCGCCTAAATAAAATAATTCAACTGCTAAAAGAAGTTCTGTTTTTTAGCACTCAGTGTGCAATAAATACATGTCTACACTTCGTGTTTGGGAAAAGGGAATGCTTACTTACGATTTTGTGTATAATTGGGATAAATAGAAAAAGTGTATGACACGTTTGGTTATTGATTCTATTTTATGTCAGCAAGATTTAATAATTTGTTTTGGTCATATTTTATTCAGATTTATTATACGACTGACAATATTTATTGTTGATTTGTTGACAATATTGTTTGTTGACATGTTGACAAGATTGCAAGACTTCTTGAATTCATGTTGTCAATTTATCAAACCCTAAAACTAACCAGAATTCCATCTAGATTTATTGTTGACTAGAAAGTTGCATAGCAATTTTTCATGTAAATTGAAATAATAAATAAACCTCTATTCAAACAGTCTTAGCCTGACACAGAATGTCTGCATTTGTCCTACATACAGCTATGGCACAATTCAGAAACAGAAACTAATTTTGCGCTATCATTTAGAAACCCAATTCGATAAATTTCCAAGCACTCAATAACGCTAATCGGATTTGCACTTAGCAAATGGCAAGTTGTATTTTGAGATGCTTGAAATTCTTTCAGCATCTCAAAATGACTTGCCCCTTCAGGGGGAAACGCAGCCTCCAAAGTCGGTGCGTTAGAAGAATATTTTATGGAGCAAATAGCTCAAAAGTAAAATTCAAGAGGTATGAACAAAAAAGAGGACAAATTGACACATAAAGCTAGAGCTGGGAGGAATCTGAAGAGTGATCCTGCTATATTTCGTCATACCATTAGCCTTAATGAGGAACAAAATGCCGCATTTTTAGGTCGCTTTGATGAGTCTGGAATGAAAATAAAAGCACATTTTATTACCGCTTGCATCTTCGATAAAGCCATTCGTGTAGTCAAACAGGATAAGGCAGTGATGGATTATTATATGCAATTGACAACTTTTCATTCACAGTTTCGTGCCATTGGGGTCAATTATA
>Ga0302215_10000768_pt1 | contig 23532 bp, 21 predicted proteins | sample II_Fen_N3_1_FD_194580 | JGI IMG/M metagenome (GOLD analysis project Ga0302215, IMG submission 194580) | Peat permafrost microbial communities from Stordalen Mire near Abisko, Sweden - II_Fen_N3_1 | ecosystem: Environmental > Terrestrial > Soil > Wetlands > Permafrost | place: Sweden: Abisko... | reverse complement strand
GCATTCACATGATAAGTGGTACCAAAGGATTTGCACAAAAATATCCGGTTCAGGGAATTGCATTGGATCCGTCAGCCCATATTTTTCTTCCACAAACACAAATGGACAGTTTGTTAATGGCTTATGAGCCACTAATAATAAAAGAAATAGGTGAAAAAGCTAAAAAAGTTGGTGGACACGGAGGTATGGATTTCATTATGGATTCCCGGCTTATATATTGCCTGAGAAATGGGTTGCCACTCGATCAGGATGTTTATGATGCTGCTGAATGGTCGTGTTTGACTGAATTGACAGAACTTTCAGTCCGAAATGGTTCAATCCCGGTTAAAGTACCAGACTTTACACGTGGTGACTGGAATAATTTAAAAGGTCTTCAGTTTGCAAAATAAATTTCCAAATTCAATTTTACTTACATTATATGTAGTTGATTATCTATTCATATTTTAATATTTATCTAAATGGAAAAAATCATTGATAATTTAAATGTGTTTCATGTCAAAGATGCACAGCTTCTGTCGAATGAAAGAGTTATATCTGTTGATGCTTTAAGAGGCTTCGATATGTTCTGGATTATGGGTGGAGAAGGAATTTTTATGGGACTTGACAAGGTTTTTCATAATAAAATAACAGGTTTCATTAATGAACAATTAAATCATGTTGAATGGTTCGGTTTTCATTTCTATGATATTATTATGCCACTCTTCCTGTTTATGGTGGGGATTTCTATGGTTTATTCCTATCGGAAACGATTGAGCTCTGAGAAATCGGATATTCCGTTGTGGAAACATACCATAAAAAGAATTGTAATTCTTTGGCTGCTGGGTATGGTTGTACAGGGCAACCTGCTTTCTTATAATATAAATGAATTCCATTTCTATGCAAATACGCTTCAGGCTATAGCATCCGGTTATCTTATCGCGACAATTATAATTCTCTATTTGCCTGTTTTACATCAAATAACCGCAACTTTGGGGCTAATGCTTTTGTATTGGGCCATCATGGCTTTGATACCAATTGGTGGGAGTACCATTGGTGCCTATACGCCCAATGGCAATGTCGCTCAGTTTGTTGATGCTTTTGTATTAAGGCGGTTTGATGATGGGTTGGATTATACGTGGATAGTTTCGAGTCTTAATTTTGGTGCAACCACTATGCTTGGAGTTTTTTGCGGATATATTCTGCAGTCGGGAGTAAGCAAAATAAAAAAGTTCAGAAATTTTTTAATCTTTGGTGCATTCCTTATTGTATTAGCACTTGTAATGGATATCTGGCATCCGATCATAAAAAAATTATGGACAAGCTCTTTTGTCTTGTTTTCGGGAGGAATCTGTGTACTACTTCTTGCTGCCTTTTATCTTATTATTGATATCTGGAATGTTCGAAAAGGAACTAAATGGATGATTATCATTGGTTCAAATGCGATATTCGCTTATGTAGTGTCGCATGTATTTGGAGATCAACTGAGGTTAATGGCTGATGTATTTCTAAATGGATTAAAACCCTTCATTGGAAACTGGTTCGATACATTCAATTACGCCGGAGGTGTTTTGATATTATTTTTTGCGCTAAGGTATATGTACAAAAATAAAATCTACATTAAGATATAAAGCTTATTTTACAGAAAATGAAAACTTTAAATCTATTCAAAACTTAAGAAACTCAACTTACAAATAATATAAAATGGACGAACTAAAAACTATAACACGCAATTTTAAAATTGTTGGTGTAACGAATAATATATCACCTCTGGGTGAAGGAATGATCAACTCCACGTACCTCGTTACAATGAATGGCACAACAACAGAATATGTATTGCAAAAAATCAATCACAACATTTTTCAGGATGTAGAACTTCTACAGAGTAATATAAAACGCATAACTGATCATATTCGTCAAAAATTAATTGAGTCGGGAGAAACTGACATTGAGCGAAAAACACTTACGCTTATTCCTGCATTGGATGAGAAACTATACTATTTCGATGGAAATAATTATTGGCGTATGACATTAATGATTCCAGATTCAAAGACATATGAAGCCGTCACACCTGAATATGCTTTTTATGCAGGTAAAGCCTTTGGCAACTTCCAATCTATGTTGGCGGATCTTCCCGGAAAACCATTAGGAGAAACGATTCCCAATTTTCATAATATGGAATTTCGTTTGAAACAGTTTAGAGAGTCAGTTAAACAGAATACTGCCGGCAGATTAGAAGAAGTTGCAGATATGGTAATTGAAATTGAAAAACGAGCCAATGAAATGTGTCAATGTCAGGATCTCTATCGGGTTGGAAAGCTTCCAAAACGCATAAATCATTGCGACACTAAAGTAAACAACATGTTGTTCGACACAGATGGTAAAGTGCTATGCGTAATAGATTTAGATACAGCTATGCCTGGTTTTGTAATGTCCGATTTTGGCGATTTTATGCGTACTGCCGGAAATACAGGAAAAGAAGATGATCAGAATTTAGAGAATGTAACCTTCAACATGGAAATTTTTAAATCATATACTAAAGGTTATCTGGAATCTGCAAAAAGCTTCCTCACACCGCTCGAAATTACTTTGTTGCCGTTTGGAGCCAAGCTGATGACTTACATGCAATTAACCCGATTTCTTGCAGATTATCTTAATGGCGATACTTACTATAAGATTAATAGTCCTTTGCATAATTTACAACGGTCGAAAGCTCAGTTCAAACTTTTACAAAGTATTGAAAAGAATTATACAAACATGCAAACCTATATATCTTCAATCATTTAGCAAGTTAATAAGTTTAAGCATCTGTTTTGTTTATTATTTTCATATTCTTCTATTCTCAAACCAAAAAGAAATGCAATACGATTTAAGTTCAAAGATAACGTTGGAACGCACACCTGAAAGATATTATCATTCGGGTGACATGATAGAAAGTCTTCGACAGACTCGTTACGAGAAATTACGGACCAACGTTTTTTCAGATACAGCTGAAGGTGCTATCAGAATTGCTCAAAATGTAGCAACACTTATTCATGAAAAAGAAAAACAGGGAGAACAATGTGTGTTGGGTTTGTCCGGAGGTTTCTCTCCATTAGGAATTTACGATGAATTAGTGAGAATGTACAATGACGGAGATTTAAGTTTTCAAAATGTTATTGTTTTTAATGTCTCGGAATTTTTTCCGGTATTTGATGACGAAAGACATTCCAATGCAAAGCTGATTCGACAGCATTTGTTAGAGAAAGTTGATTTTAAACCGGAGAACTTCTTTACTCCTGATTCTTCAATAAATCGTTCCAATGTCTATGTTTTTTGCCATCATTATGAAGAATTAATCGAGCAACATAATGGTTTGGATTTAGTGTTGGTAAGCGTTGGTTTGGTTGGAAATATAGCCTACAATGAACCCGGATCTCAGGTGAGTACTTTGACAAGACTAATGCTGCTTGATAATGAATCGCAACAGGATTTGAAGCGATACTATAGCTCCATTTCAGAAGTGCCAACAAGTGCCATCACTATGGGGCTTTCGACCTTACTCAATGCGAAACAGGTAATTTTATTAGCATGGGGAGAAAGTAAATCTGCCATTCTTAAGGAAGTGATTGAAGGAAAAACAGATGATAACGTACCTGCTTCATTCCTTCAATTGCATAAAAATGCCATGGCTGCTATTGATTTAAATGCTGCTCAACAACTTACACGTATAAGTCATCCATGGCTGGTTGGTCCCTGTGACTGGACAGATATGCTTATCCGCAGGGCAATTGTATGGTTATGCAACCAAACCGAAAAGCCAATCCTTAAATTGACCAATAAAGACTACAATCAACATGGTTTGGATGAACTTCTGGCACAATATGGTTCAGCCTACAATGTAAATATCAAAATTTTTAATGATTTGCAGCACACAATAACCGGATGGCCAGGAGGCAAACCCAATGCAGATGATTCCAACAGACCTGAACGTGCCAATCCGTATCCTAAACGAGTGTTGGTTTTCAGTCCACACCCCGATGACGATGTCATTTCAATGGGTGGAACTTTACAGCGTTTGGTTGATCAAAACCATGATGTTCATGTTGCATATCAAACTTCAGGAAATATAGCAGTTGGTGACGAAGAAGTGATACGATACATTTCATTAATGCTGAATATCATCGACCGTTTTGATACAAAAAATTATGCAGAAAGGGCAAAATACAAAGAAATTCTTCATTTCTTAATTAAAGAAAAACAACCCGGTGATTCCGATAATGCCGATGTGCTTTATATTAAATCACAAATCCGCAGGGAAGAAGCACGTACAGCTTGTCGCTATATCGGTGTAAAATCACAGAATGTCCATTTTTTGGATTTGCCTTTTTACGAAACAGGCAAAGTACAAAAAGGGAAGCTTACCGATAAAGATATTATCCTGGTAATGGCATTGTTGGAAGAAGTTCAACCTCATCAGATATTTGTAGCTGGTGATTTGGCAGATCCACACGGAACACATAAGGTGTGTTTAAATGCAGCTTTGGGAGCAATTCACGAACTGAAAGGAAAAGAATGGTTGAAAAAATGCCGTATTTGGATGTATCGTGGAGCATGGGCTGAATGGGAAATTGACCATATTGAAATGGCCGTCCCGATTAGTCCGGAACAGCTTCGAAAAAAACGACATTCAATATTAAAACACCAATCACAAATGGAAAGTGCCCCGTTCCTGGGTAAAGATGAACGACTATTCTGGCAGCGTGCCGAAGAACGTAATCAGGCAACTGCAAAACTGTATAACAGATTAGGGCTTGCTTCCTATGAAGCTATTGAAGCTTTTGTGGAATATAAATTGGATTGATAAAAAATGAATAATTTAAACATCAAATTTATTAAATCATTAGATGATGCTAATATTCAATCAGCTTCATTAATTCTCAATGAAGAGTGCGATTTTCATCTCATCAATTGTGTTAATTGGTATTATGAATACCCCTATTGTCCTGATTCTTTATTTTATTTGGCTCGTTCAAACGACTCATTATTTATTAAATTTATAATAACTGAAAAACACATTAAAGCTGTTTATGAGAAAGATCAGGAACCTGTATATGAGGATAGTTGTGTGGAGTTCTTTTGCAAAAAATATTATAGTGATACTTATATGAATTTTGAATTTAATTGTATAGGAACCTGTATAGCTACAACCAGAAAAAGCCGAGACAAAGACATTGTTTTATTGCCCGAAACACAGTTAAGAAAAATTGAACGTTTTGCATCCTTAGGAAATAAAGCTTTTGGTAAAAAAGAAGGTCTTTTTAATTGGGAATTAACCGTAAAAATACCATTTGAAATTCTCAATATTAATCCAAATGAACTTCCTGACATTTTATTGGGGAATTTTTATAAATGTGCCGATAGGGCATCTATTCCACATTTTGTAAGTTGGAATCCGATTTCAACAAAAACGCCCGACTTTCATAGCCCTGAATTCTTCGGTAAGCTTAGCTTTTTATAAATAATTTTAATCATCAATTCTCAAATTACAATATACTGATTGCGTTTTTTTTAGATTAAGTTCACTTTCAATCTATTAGTTTTTTAAGATTAGGAAAGAATGTATGAATTCAGCAATGAGTGCAGCATTCTTTCTTTTTGTTTATTAATTCAATATCAACGGCAAAACCTGACCAGAAAGTAGTCAAAAATGAATCCTGACTACTAGGAAAGTACAATAGAAACCGCCCAATCTGAAATTTCAGATTGGGCGGTTCGCATTATATTATTTTCACATTACTATATCCACTCTATTGTTTGATTTTACACTATTATCATAACAAATGGTCAGGAATTTACAAAAACAAAGATAGTTTACTGAAATATAGTACCTTTGTGTGATTAAGGATTTATACTTTAGCTTTCGTAAGTTTAATCTAAAAAACTATTTCATTGAATTCATGTTTCATAAAGAGCGAACATGTAAGCAATTAAATATAATTATCGAAATGTTGACTAACACAAATCATGGCACAAAAAATTGAAAATATAGAACTGGCTTTTCTGACCATTGACGATTATCAGGAATTAAAACAGGCGATGATTATTGCCTATCATGCCATACCTAATCCGTATTGGGAAGAACACCAGATACAAACTTTACTAGATAAATTTCCGGAGGGTCAGATTGTGATTAAAGCCGATGGGCATATTGCGGGTTGTGCTTTGTCGATTATCGTTGACCATGAACAGTTGGAAGGTTTACATACCTACAAAAGCATTACCGGAAATTATACTTTTAAAACGCATAGTCACTCCGGTGATACGTTGTATGGCATTGATATTTTCATAAAACCCGAGTTCAGAGGACTCCGGTTAGGTAGGCGATTGTACGATTACAGGAAAGAATTGTGCGAAAAGATGAATTTAAAAGGGATTCAATTTGGAGGAAGAATTCCAAATTATCATACATATGAATCGGCTTTGAGTCCGAAACAATATATAGAAAAAGTAAAATCTAAAGAAATTGCCGATTCTGTTTTAAATTTTCAATTGTCGAATGATTTTTATCCGGTAAAAGTACTTAAAGGGTATCTCGAAGGCGATAAGGCATCGAGTGAATATGCCGTTTTATTAAAATGGGATAATATTTATTACGAAAAACCCTCAAAAAATATTACTGACATCAAAAGAATTGTCAGGTTGGGTTTGGTGCAGTGGCAAATGCGACCTTACAAAAACATCAAAGAACTTATGCAACAAGCAGAATACTTTGTAGATACGTTGAGTGCCTACCATAGTGATTTTGCTTTATTTCCTGAGTTTTTCAATGCTCCTTTAATGGCTGAATTCAACAAAATGGATGAAGCTGATGCTATCCGGAAATTAGCAGAATTTACAGCACCCATCGTAGAGGAATTCTCTAAATTAGCAATCTCTTATAATATCAATATCATAACCGGCAGTATGCCCGAGTTGGTTGGTGATACACTTTACAATGCCGGTTACTTATGCAAACGAAATGGTTCGGTAGAGCGTTTTGAAAAGTTGCACATTACCCCCGATGAGCTAAAAGCCTGGGGAATGAAAGGTGGAAATACCGTACAAACCTACGATACAGATTGCGGAAAAATTGGTATTCTGGTATGTTATGATGTCGAATTTCCTGAATTGGGCAGATTATTGGCTGATGAAGGAATGGACATTTTGTTTGTTCCGTTTCTGACCGATACACAAAACGGTTATTCACGCGTCCGGTATTGCGCCCAGGCCCGGGCTATTGAAAACGAATGTTATGTGGCCATTGCCGGAAGTGTGGGCAATTTACCCAAAGTTCACAATATGGATATTCAATATGCTCAATCTATGGTATTTACTCCTTGTGATTTTGCTTTTCCAACTACCGGTATAAAAGCTGAAGCCACACCAAATACCGAAATGATATTAATTTCGGATGTCGATCTGGATTTAATCAGAGAATTGCATAACTCTGGAACGGTAAGAAACCTGAAGGAAAGAAGACTTGACCTGTATGAATTAAAAAAACGAAATATACCTCATCGGAAATAAAAATCCGGATACTAAAAATACAAACAATTATATGACAGATTCAAAACCCAAAACTAAAATCATAAAAGAAGTATCGGCTGAAAAAACCGTTTTACATCCACGGAATAAACATCGCGATCGCTATGATTTCAAGCAGCTGATAGCCACTTATCCTGAATTTTCGAAATATGTAAAACCAAATGCACATGGCGATGAATCCATTGATTTTGCCAATCCAAAAGCGGTGAAGTGGTTGAATAAAGCGTTGCTGAAACTTTATTATTCCATCGAATACTGGGACATTCCGGCAGGATATCTGTGTCCGCCCATTCCGGGAAGAGCCGATTACATTCATCATATTGCCGATTTATTGGGAAGTTCGAACTTTGGAAAAATTCCAACCGGTTACACGGTTAAATGCATGGATATCGGTATAGGAGCCAGTTGCGTGTATCCGATTATTGCCAATAAAGAATATGGTTGGTCTTTTATTGGTTCGGACATTGACAAAGCGGCATTGGAATCTGCCCGAAAAATCATCCATTATAATGCTTTTCTGCAACGAAATATAGAACTTCGGTTTCAGGAAAATCCAAACGATATTTTTCATGGCATAATGCTTCGGACTGAACCGATTGATTTGACAATTTGTAATCCACCTTTTCATACTTCAACGGAAGAAGCAGAAAAGGGAACACTTCGGAAACTCAGTAGTCTGAATGCAAAGAAAGTGACTACACCAACACTCAATTTTGGCGGCCAAAGCAATGAATTATGGTGCGAAGGTGGCGAAGAACGGTTTGTACGCAGCATGATCCGGCAAAGCAAACAATTTGCTGAAAACTGTTTCTGGTTTTCAACTGTTATTTCTAAACAATCCCATTTGGATGGCATTTACGAAGCATTGAAACATGTAAATGCTGTTGAAATCAAGACCATTCCAATGGCTCAGGGAACAAAAGTGAGTCGCATTGTTGCCTGGACATTTCTGAATAAGGCACAACAGAAAAAATGGATTGAGACAAGGTGGAATGTATTATAGTTGACAGTTTATAGTTGACAGTTAATAGTTGACAGTTAATAATTTGGTATTATGAAATTCTTTACCACAGATCAAATTCGACTTCTGGATCAATATACAATTGAACATGAACCGATTGCTTCCATTGATTTAATGGAACGTGCTGCCGATGCACTTTATTGGGAGTTTATCGGGAATTTCCCATTTATGCAACCTGTTTGCATTTTTGCCGGACCTGGAAATAACGGAGGTGACGCACTTGCCTTGGCACGAAAACTATTGTATTCGGGTTATGACGTTTCAACATTTTTAATTCATACAGGTTCACTATCAACAGATTGCGAAACAAACAGAAGACATTTATTAGAGGAATTTCCAAATGCTATTATTAAGGTTCATGATAAATTCATTTCCCATGAAATCACAAAGGAAACTATTATTATAGATGGACTTTTCGGCTCTGGTTTAAGCAGACCTTTAACAGGCATTTTTGCAGAAACGGTTGAATGGATAAATAAAACTGAAAATACGGTTGTTTCAATCGATATCCCATCCGGTTTGCAAGGTGAAGAATCACCCCTAAGCCCTAAAGGGGAACAAGAAAATATCACTCACATTGTAAAGGCGAATTATACTTTCAGTTTGCAATTCCCCAAACTGGCTTTCTTTTTTGCGGAAAACGAAAAATTTACCGGGAAGTGGGAAGTGGTTGATATTGGCATACTTCCTGAAGCCATTCAGAAAAATTCGAGCAATTTATATTATCTGGAACAAAAAGATATTGTTTTATTTATAAAAAAACGTTCCCGATTTTCACACAAAGGTACTTTTGGTCATGTGTTGATTGTGGCAGGAAGCAAAGGAATGGCAGGCGCTTCAGTACTTTCGTCAAAAGCTGCTATGCGAAGTGGAGCCGGATTAGTTACAGTTCACAGTCCGGAATGCAACCGGATAATTGTACAAACGGCAATTCCTGAAGTAATTTTTCAATCGGATAATCAACCGGATGTTGTTTCAGAAGTTCAAAATACGGATAAATTTAATGCTATCGCAGTTGGTCCCGGAATTGGCACAAGTTCAGAAACAACCGAAATGTTGAGAGATTTATTATCCAATCTCAGAAAGCCATGTATTTTAGATGCTGATGCGTTGAATATTATCAGCCAAAACATGGTATTACTTGAGCTTATTCCCGAAAACAGCATCCTGACTCCGCATCCCAAGGAGTTTGAACGAATTTTTGGAGAAAGCAAAACTTCTTACGACCGAATGATCAAAGCACAGGAAGCAGCACTGCGATATAAAATTTTCATCATTCTAAAAGGTGCATACACACTTATTGTCAGTCCGGATGGCCGTTTCGATTTCAACAGAACCGGAAATTCAGGCATGTCAACCGCAGGTTCAGGCGATGTTCTCACGGGCATTTTAGTCGGATTGCTGGCGCAAGGTTATACTGCTGAAGAAGCTGCGAAACTAGGTGTTTTCATTCATGGTCGCGTCGGAGATTTAGTGTTGGAAAATGAATCGAAAGAATCGCTTATTGCGAGCGATATTATTGATAATCTGGGGAAAGCATTTAAATCTATGCAAGATTAAACCACAAACCACCTGATTCATAATCTTCCACCACTTTTGTTGGCTGTTGGTATGCAAAATGGCTTACCAGCGTGGTTATTTCCTGCCGAAGCATAGAAACGGCACTTTCAACTAAATCGTTTCTGAAACCGGCATCCCCCAGTTTTAAAACCATATCCATTGATGCTACACGACTCACAACCCGTCCCAGTTCAACTAATTTACGTTGTGGCATTTGCAGGTCAATGTCGAAACTAATTAAATCTTTCACATAAATTGCAGCCAGCTCAGTCAACCTGTGACTTTTCAAATAGACCTGAAATGCGTTTTCTTTCACAGTTTTCATTAATTTTATAATGGCTTCTCCAATTTGAGCATAAAGTATATCATTCGAGCCCTCAAAAATCATAAACGGACGACTGTCAACTGTTCCACGGCCGGCAATATGATTCAGTTTATAGCCTTTTGCCCCAACCAACGTCAATAACGTTTGTGACGATTCCTGCATTAAATCGGTGGTAACTGTTTTGATAATATTGGCTTCGAGACCAAGTCCGGTAAGATCATTTTCAATACCGGCAATTCCGGAACTGTGTTTGCTGAACGCAGAAATAATGGTAAAATTAGCTTGCAACCGGGCTAAATGCTGTTGAACCTGATCGTACGAAAACAGATTTCTGCCACCAACCAAGCGTTGCTGACAATGTGCAATGGCTTCATCGAGCATCCGTTTCACAAAACCCAAACCCATGCCGGGAAAATGCAAACGACTGCGATGCAACAAATCCAGCATCATTTGAATACCATTGGTTTGAGGAACGAGTCGTTGAACTTTAGGTATTTTTACGTCCAGAATATTCCGTCCGTATGGAATTTGATAAAGTCCAAGATTCTCAAAACGCTCTTCCACTACAATGTTTTGTTGCGAATTAGTATTATCACAAACAAAAAAATCAATATCACGTTGCAAAGCGCCTTGTTCAGTTAATTTACGAGCAGTAAGCAGCCAGTAATCAGCCTGACCGGTTAATCCGGCCCAATGTTTTGTTCCCTTCAAATGAAAATGATTGGAATTTTCGGTAAATGAAGTCTGCATATTAAGCGCATCGCTACCATAACCCGGCTCGGTAATCATCAGCCCACCCATATTTTGATTGTTCAAAAAGCGACTAAAAACTGCCGGTTTAGCTGCATTCTGACCGTATTTAGTAAATGGTTGTAAAAAAAGTGCACTGTTAATTCCCAGTGTCAACGAAAGTGAAAGTGATTCATACGAAGCAGCGGAAAGCAGTTGTAGATTTTCCTGAACTTTTCCACCGCGGCCACCATATTCAGTTGGAATTGATAAAGAAAGCGGATTAGTATCCATAATTTGACCAAGCACTTTAGGTGAAATACCGCGTGTAATTCCCATGGTGTCAATGTCATTTTCTTCGTGGAATACGGTTTTAAGGGTTGATTTAAATTTATATATAAACTTCTCGAAAGATATTTGCTGATTTTTTTCGGGTGATGAAATTTTTATTTCCTGAGAATTTAAAAAGGTTGTTTGCATTATATTGTTCATTATCTTTGTGTTAGTAATTTATTACTTTTAAACTAAAACGTAAAACAAAATCATTTGTACAAAGTTTCCCTTTTTAAGGAATTGCCTTTTCATTTATCGTACATTGGGAATAAAAGTCTAAAAATCGACTAAAATAAAATCAAATGAATTAATATTTCACAAAATATTATCAAAAAAAGATTTATACTCAACAAAAATATGTTCTTTTGCGTTCAATTAATAACTCTATTAAATAGTAAAATTAAATATGAATATTAAAAACGAACTATCAATGGAACAAAACATTCTGGAAACTGCAGAACGATTGTTTCTCGAGAAGGGGTTTGCACTAACATCTACCACTGAGATAGCAAAAGAAGTGGGTTGTAACCAGGCACTTATTCATTATTATTATCGGACTAAGGATAATTTGTTTAATCTGATTTTCGAAAAAAAGTTTCGTGAGTTTTTCCAACATATATTTGATTTAGAGAATCTGGACAAGTTGACGTTTACTGAAAAACTTAAACATATCATTGAGTCGCATTTTGATATGGTTCAAAAAAACTCACGGGTACCATTACTTATAGTAACTGAGTTTTCTAGAAATCCTGAAATGGTTGCAACATTGAAGGAAAGGCTTAAAGATATGGTTTCTGAACTTTTTAAAAATCTCCAAAACGATTTAGAAACAGAAATTGCGGCCGGTCGCATACGTCAGGTGGCATTGATTGATTTAATTTTTAGCACAATTTCCATCAACATTTCACTGTTTCTACTCTTGCCGGTAGCTTCTGAAATTATGGAAATGAATGAAAAACAAAAAGAAATGGTTATAAACCACCGTCGGGAAGAACATGTTACTTTGATTTTAAATAGTTTAAGACCCTAATATTATAATATTATAATTCAATTATATGAAAAGAACGATTTTATTCAACCTATTGATTTTTATCATTTTAATGAGCCTGAATGCTCAAAGTCTGAGCATTGACACTTGTCAGGCCAAAGCTGCCCGAAATTATCCGTTAGTCAAACAATTCGGGCTAATTGAGATGACAGAAAAATACAACATTTCGAATGCAAACAAAGGATATTTGCCACAACTTACTCTCGCAGGAAAGGCAACGTATCAATCGGAAGTGACTTCCATTCCCATTACTATTCCCGGAATTACAATACCATCACTGACCAAAGATCAATATCAGGCAGTATTGGAATTGAATCAAATCATATGGGATGGTGGTTTGATTAGTGCGCAGAAGAAAGGCATTAAAGCTTCCACAGAAGCAGAAAATCAAAAACTTGCTGTGGATTTGTATTCCTTAAAAGAACGTGTTAATCAGGTATTTTTCGGAATTTTACTGATAAACGAGCAACTCGTTCAGAATAACATTTTAAAATCAGAGCTTCAAACAAATTATGATCGGATTGTAACACTTAAACAAAACGGAATCGCAGGTCAATCCGACCTTGATGCAATAAAAGTTGAACAATTGAACACGCAACAGAGAGAAGCTGAATTAAAAACTAACCGAAAAACGTACATGCTCATTCTGGCTGCAATTACGGGTCTGCACATTGATGAAAATACAGTATTGGAAAAACCGGTTATGCCGGATACCGATGCAAAAGTTGTAAATCATCGCCCGGAACTTGGATTATTTGATGCTCAATTTAAAATGTATGACAGTCAGAAAGATGCCGTATTTGCAAGCAATTTGCCTAGACTCGGATTTTACGTTCAGGGTGGAGTTGGAAAACCTGGTTTGAATATGCTTTCTAACTCAATTACACCTTTTTACGTGGGCGGATTAAGGTTATCGTGGAATATCAGCGGATTCTACACACTGAAAAATAATCTCGTAAAAATTGAATTAAACAAAAAGTCGGTTGAAGTTCAGAAAGAAACTTTTTTATTCAACAATAATCTGATTGACCAACAGCAGCATAATGAAATAGACAGGTTGAAAGAAGTGCTTAAGAATGATGACGAAATAATCGGTTTACGTCACAATATTAAAACATCTGCCGAAGTAAAAGTTCAAAACGGCACCTTAACAGTCACCGATTTACTCCGCGAAATTGATTCGGAAAGTCTTGCAAAACAAACAAAAGTATTACACGAAATACAACTTTACATCACCATTTATCAACAAAGAAATACAACAAATAATTAATAATGAACAATATGAAAGCAAAAAATTCAATTCATCACAAATCATTTGCAATATCACTTGCAGCATTCATACTTCTTACCCTTCCATTCACTTCGTGTAAAAATAGAGATGGCAATTATGATGCAGCCGGAACTTTTGAGGCAACTGAAGTGACAGTCTCAGCCGAAGGTTCAGGAAGATTACTGGCATTTGATGTGGAAGAAGGTCAGGTTTTGCAGGCAAACCAACAGGTTGGGGCCATCGACAGCATGCAATTATATTTACGGAAACAACAGTTAATGGCTTCTGAAAAATCAATTCAGGTTCGTCGTCCGGATGTTCAGAAACAAATTGCGGCACTCGAACAACAAATTGCAACTTCCAAAACTGAGAAAAAACGGATTGAAAACCTGTTGAAAGGAAATGCAGCCACTCAGAAACAACTTGACGATATAAATTCTCAGATTTCGGTGTTTGAAAAACAACTTGACGCACAAAAAACCACTTTAACAACTACAAATCAGGGAATTACCGAGGATACACAAGGGTTGAGAATTCAAATTAAACAAATTGAGGATCAATTGAATAAATGCAGAATTTTCAGTCCGATAACCGGAACAGTATTAGTAAAATATGCCGAAAAAGGAGAACTTACCATGCAGGGAAAAGCACTTTTCAAAATTGCAGATACTGACAATATGATTCTTCGTGCTTATATCACTTCCAATCAACTAAGTCAACTTAAAATTGGTCAGAAAGTGAAAGTTTCATCCGATTTTGGTGCCGACAAGATGAAAGAATACAGTGGAACGGTGGCTTGGGTTTCCAGTAAAGCAGAATTTACACCTAAAACCATTGAAACACGCGACGAACGTGCCAATCTGGTTTATGCGGTAAAAATCAATGTAAAGAACGACAGCACGCTTAAAATCGGCATGTATGGAAATGTAGAATTTTAACGACCCCTAACCCCTAAAGGGGGATAAGAAATATTACCAATGAATGTTTGAAAATATTTTATGACAAACAAAGAAAATGAAATACCGTATGGAAGTAGCTTTAATTCTCCTTTAGGGGTTAGGAGTAACATGTTTTATGGAGCTTTACCTATTCATTTTGAACTTGCTAAAAGATTGAGAGACAATCAAACGGAAACCGAACTTTTTCTTTGGAATCATTTATCAAAAATTGAAATAAAAGAAATACGCATTAAAAGACAGCATCCTGTTCTATATTTTATTGCTGATTTTTATTGTCATAAAGCAAAATTGATTATTGAAATTGATGGAGGTTATCATAATATTCCTGAACAATTCAATTATGATCAAAACAGAGATTCAGAATTGGAAAGCTTGGGATTAAAAGTTATTCGTTTCACAAATAAGCAGGTTATGACTGAAATTGGAGAAGTTTTGAAAACAATTAAAAAGGAAATCGAAAACAGAATTAACAACCAATGATTGAAGTAAAGAATCTATATAAAAATTATTACTCCGAAAAGTCTGGCAAGTTTGCCGGAATAGGGAATCCTAAATTAAGAGACGGAAGTAACTCAGTTCCCCTTCAGGGGTTAGGGGTAGGAGTCTCTTTTTCTGTTCCAAAAGGCGAGATTTTCGGAATTATCGGACCAGACGGAGCCGGCAAAACAACCCTATTTCGCATTCTCACAACCTTAATTTTGCCAAAAAGCGGAACAGCAACGGTGAATGGATTTGACGTAGTGAAAGATTATAAAAAAATCCGCGAATGCGTGGGCTATATGCCCGGTCGTTTTTCGCTTTATCAGGATTTGACTGTTGAAGAAAATCTGGAATTTTTTGCTACAGTTTTTAACACCACTATTGAGGAAAATTACGACTTGATTAAGGATATTTATATTCAGATTGAACCTTTCAAAAAACGACGGGCAGGAAAACTTTCGGGTGGAATGAAACAAAAACTGGCACTGAGTTGTGCGTTGATTCATAAACCAACCGTTCTTTTTCTGGATGAACCAACAACTGGCGTTGATCCTGTTTCGCGTAAAGAGTTCTGGGGAATGTTGCAGAAACTCAGAGCACAAGGCATCACCATTTTGGTTTCAACTCCTTACATGGACGAAGCCAGTTTATGTGACCGGATTGCATTGATTCAGAATGGCCAATTTCTGAAAATTGATTCTCCGGAAAATATTGTAAACCAATATGCTGATAAACTTTGGGCCGCTAAAAGCAACAATATGCATAAGTTACTCGAAGATTTACGAAATAATTCTCTGGTTAAAAGTAGCTTCGCTTTCGGTGATTCAGTTCATGTTTCTGTTGACAATGAACAATTAACTATTGATGGTTTAACGGAATATTTGGTCAATAATAAACACAAACGTATTGAAATTCATCCCATTGAACCGACCATTGAAGATTGTTTTATGGAATTAAGCAATTCGGGAACAAACAGCAAGTAACAGAAAAAGAGACAATTATGAATGAAATAAAAGATATAGATTCTGAAAAAGTAATCGTTACCGAAAATCTGACCAAGCGATTCGGTGATTTTACAGCCGTCGACAATATATCGTTTGAAGTAAAAAGGGGCGAAATCTTTGGATTTTTAGGAGCAAATGGAGCGGGAAAAACTACTGCCATGCGGATGCTTTGCGGATTGAGCATTCCAACATCAGGGAAAGGAACAGTTGCCGGTTACGATATTTTTAAAGAACCTGAAATGGTAAAAAAGAGTATCGGCTACATGAGCCAACGTTTTTCTATGTACGAAGATTTAAAAGTATGGGAAAATCTTGAACTTTTTGGAGGAATTTACGGCATGCACGACAAAGAAATTAAAACCAAAACGGATGAATTAATGGATCGTTTGAATTTTGAAAAAGAACGAGATCAATTAGTAAAATCATTGCCATTGGGATTCAAGCAAAAACTTGCTTTTTCAGTCTCCATTTTTCATCATCCACAAGTTGTATTTTTGGACGAGCCAACCGGTGGTGTTGACCCAATTACTCGCCGACGATTTTGGGAAATGATATATGATGCTACGGCCAGCGGAATAACTGTTTTTGTAACAACACATTATATGGACGAAGCTGAATACTGCGATCGTGTTTCCATAATGGTAGATGGAAGAATAGAAGCATTGGATTCTCCTGAAAATCTCAAAAAAACGTACAATGCCAAAAACATGGACGAAGTTTTTCAACAACTGGCACGAAAGTCCAAACGTAAAGCAGATTAATCATGAAACAGCTATTTTCTTTTATCCGAAAGGAATTTCACCATATTTTCAGGGACCGAACCACCGTTATGATTTTGTTGTTAATGCCTGTCATACAAATTGTTTTGTTTGGCTTTGCTCTTTCCACCGAAGTAAAAGACACACAGGTTGTGGTACTGGCAAACTCAAATGATGATGCGACTCAACGTATTATTGACCGTATAGATGCCAGTGAATATTTCGATGTGGTAGGCTATGTACACAACCCAAAGGAAATTAATGCTGCATTCCGTGATGGGAAAGCAAAATTAGCCATGGTTTTTGAGAATAATTTTTCAGAAAATTTAAAAACCGATGGAACTGCTCATATTCAACTCCTTGCCGATGCCACAGACCCAAATGCAGCGACATCTTTTATATTTTATGCCAGTAATATTATTTCCAATTACCAACAGGATATTTCAACACAAACTTCGTCAGGATTAATTCAGCCGGAAGTAAAAATGCTTTATAATCCACAACTTAAAAGTGCATTTAATTTTGTACCGGGAGTATTGGGAATGATAATGATGTTGATTTGTGCCATGATGACATCCATAGCGATTGTGCGTGAAAAAGAAATGGGAACAATGGAAATCTTATTGGTTTCACCTATGAAACCGATTTATACGATGTTATCAAAAATTGCACCGTATTTTGTACTTTCTATTATCAATTTTGCAACCATCATGATGCTATCTGTTTTTGTACTTAAAGTGCCAATTGCCGGTAGTTTTATAAGTTTGTTTGTTGTTTCCCTGCTTTATATTTTTGTTGCTCTCTCGCTTGGCCTATTGGTTTCAACCATAACCAATTCACAACTTGCAGCCATGATGGTGTCCGGAATGGGATTTATGATTCCTGTAATGCTATTATCCGGAATGATTTTTCCTATTGAAAATATGCCGGGATTCCTTCAGGTAATTTCAAATATTGTTCCGGCCAGATGGTATATTGATGCTGTCAAAACCATTATGATTAAAGGATTGAGCATAGGAGATGTATTAAAAGACGTCGGAGTTTTAGTTCTTATGGGAACAGTTCTGGTGACAATAAGTCTGAAGTTATTTAAAGTAAGATTAGAATAAAGTTGGTGGTAAGTAGTTGGCAGTATTCAGTTTAATAAATTATTCTATGCTAAAATATCTATTAAAAAAAGAGTTCAGACAAATCATTCGGAATCCGTTTTTACCGAAAATGATTATGGCATTTCCATTCATGGTCTTGCTTATTTTTCCATGGGCTGCAAGTTATGAAATTAAGAATATGAATCTGAGTGTGATTGATAATGATCATTCATCCTATTCTCAACGATTGATTCAAACCGTGATTTCATCCAATTATTTCAGGCTGACCGACACATCACCATCTTATAATCAGGCTATTAAAAGCATAGAAAAAAACAAGGCTGATATTATCCTGGAAATTCCAATAAATTTCGAGAAAAAGATTATAAATCACGAAAACGTCAAGGTCATGTTGTCTTCTAATTCAGTAAACGGCATGAAAGGTGGCTTGGGAGTAACTTATCTTTCTGGTATAATTGGTAGTTTTAATAAAACAATTGCCTCGGAACTTTATCCTGAAATGGCAAGTAGTGCGACAGGAATTATTCAAGTCGATTCTCAATTCCGGTTTAATAAACATCTGAATTACCAGGTATTTATGGTGCCGGCATTGATGGTTATGATACTTACTTTACTTTGTGGATTTTTGCCTGCGGTTTCTATTGTTTTCGAAAAAGAACTCGGAACCATGGAACAAATCAACGTGAGTCCGGTTCCAAAAATGATCTTTATTCTGGGCAAACTGATTCCATTCTGGATTATTGGTTTTTTTGTTATCACTGTAGGTTTTTTTGTTGCCTGGGCAGTTTACGGAATGATTCCGGTTGGTGGATTTCCAACTATTTACACCTTTGCAGCTATTTACATTTTTGCAATTTCCGGTCTTGGCATTGTCATTTCAAATTATGCACAAACACTTCAACAGGCAGTTTTTATTGTTTTCTTCTTTATGATGCTTTTTATCATGTTGAGCGGACTTTACACACCCGTAGACAGTATGCCGGAATGGGCAAAATGGATTGCAGCATTTAATCCATTAAAACACTTGATGATTGTTATGCGGTCCATTTATCTGAAAGGCAGTAGTTTTGCTCAGTTAAGCACTGAACTGGCAGCATTGATAGGATTTGCAGTATTTTTCAACGGTTGGGCTGTATTAAGTTACAAGAAAAACAACTGATAAACAATCCTTTCAAAACAAAAAAAGACACAACTCAACGAGTTCGTGTCTTTTTTATAAAATAATGTAGGGGAAATTTTATTTCGCTCTCATTTTCATTTTGGCAATTGCTGCCACTACTTTTCGTGGTGCAAAACGCACTGAAGCTGCCATGATACGGTTCATTAATCCATGTATTACAACCGTTTTTCCTTTCATCATGGCTTTGTAACCAAATTCTGCAACTTCTTTCGATGTAGCTATCTGATTGCCCTTAAACAAATTACTGTTATCCAGCGAAGCATTTTCTTTAAATCCGGTATTTGTCGCTCCGGGACATAAGGCTGTTGCCGTCACGCCGGTTCCTTTTAATTCATTGGCAATAGCTTCGGTAAAGCTCAACACAAATGCTTTTGTTGCAAAATACACCGACATGGTTGGACCGGGTTGAAAAGCCGCAGTAGAAGCCACATTCATTATTTTTCCGTATTTATTTTTAATCATTTCAGGCAAAAACAATCGTGTCAGATAAGTTAGTGCCATCACATTCAGATTGATCATGTCAGATTGTTTATCCCAGTCACATTGAGCAAATGAGCTAAAATCTCCAAATCCTGCATTATTTATCAGATAATCAATCTTTATTTTCTTTGCTTTCAATGCATCAAAAATCTCCCTGACGGCCGTTTGACTTGTCAGATTTTTACCGATAACCAGAACAGAAATACCAAACTCTTTGATTAATTCAGCTTTTAATACGTTCATTTTGTCAGTACTACGTGCCACCAACACCAGGTTATCGCCTTTTGAAGCATGGATGCGTGCAAATTCAACTCCCAATCCACTGGAAGCTCCTGTAATTAAAGCAGTTTTTTTCATGTTTTTGGATATTTAATGATTCTGAGAAATTAATCTCTTTTATATTAACAATGTTTTATGGAAATAGTTTATACATTAATAATCTTGAGCCGGATAAATTATACCACATGCTTTTCGGATTGAATCCATGGTTTCCACAAGCAGCAAACTATTATCCCAACTCCACAAATCACTTTGCGTTTTGCCCGCAAGAATACAATTTACAACTTCTTGTGCTTCATATTCGTAACCATTACTTTTTACATCAAAGTTTATGATTTCTTCAGCGCCATCCGGATAAATCAATTTTATATTCCCCAGATTAAACCATCTGGTTTCGAGAATAAGTTTACCATTTGAACCGTGAATTTCAGCCACAATAGGAGAATCAACCAAAAAAGAAGAATGCATAACGGCAAGCATATCTTTCTGATATTTAAATGTGTAGCTGGCACTATTATCGCCACCCTGTTCACTCAGTCCGGCAATTGCAGAAATTTGTTCCGGTTTACCAAAAAGCAACAATGACAGAAAAATATTATAAATGCCAATATCGAGGATGGAACCGCCGCATAAGTCAATATTAAAATGGCGGTGTTGAGGCCCATGAGGTGACTTGAAACAAAAAGCAGCTGTCAACAATTTAATATCACCAATCCATCCGGAATCCACCAACTCTTTAGTTTTAATAATCCGTGGCAAAAACCGGCTCCAAAGCGCTTCCATAAGAAAAACATTTTTCTCTTTTGCTTTCGCAATCAGAATTTCAACTTCCCTCCTATTCACTCCAAGTGGTTTTTCGCACAAAACATGTTTTCCATGATTCATTGCCAGCAGTACATTTTCCAAATGAAGATTGTGCGGTGTCGCGATATAAATCACATCCACATCCGGATTGGAAACCAACTCTTCGTAACTTCCAAACGAATTTGGAACATTATATTGCATAGCAAATTCTTCTGCTTTTGCCTTTGTGCGTGATCCTACCGCATATAGTTCTGAATTATCAACGACCTGAAGGGCAGTTGCCAATACAGCAGCAATTCTTCCGGTTCCCAGAATTCCCCATTTAATTTTTCTGTTTTCCATATCTTAAAACTCAGTTTTTATTCTTCCACCGGATTTTCAGGCGTTTTCAATGTCAACTGATAAAATGCTGCATCCAACCATTTCCCAAATTTATAACCGACTTCTTTCATAACTCCGGTTAATACAAATCCTTCATTTTCATGAAGTTTCAGGCTTACAGAATTCGATGCGTCAATTACTCCAACCATTACATGAAAATCCTGTTCTTCCGCTTTTTTGATAATTTCTTTTAATAAAATCTTCCCGATTCCTTCACCCCGTCTGTCGGGACGAACATATACCGAATGTTCAACCGTATATTTATAGGCCGGACGAACCCGAAACATACCATACGTAGCAAAACCAAGCAAGAGATTATTTTCATCAAATGCACCTACAATAGGATAATTATGATTTACTTTATCGGCATACCAGGCGTGCATAGTTTCCATGGTGCGTATTTTATAATCGTACAAGGCCGTGGAATGAAGTATGGCGTCGTTGAAAATATCGAGTATTTCAGACAGTTGTTTTTCGGTGCAGGGTTTTATTTGCATAATGGTAAATGAATAAATGGTAAATGATTTTCAACCTTCCTGTTTGCTGATAATTTTATGCCCTCTGCGCCGTTTGGAAGTTTTCTTCTTATATTCGTTGGAAAGTACACTGATATTTCCATCTACCTCCAGGATGGCCAGATCTACTTCTGTGACCGAAGGAACTCCATGTTCACGAACGGCTTCTAAAAGCTCATCGGTGGTTATTTGTGCTCTTCTTAAATGTTCATCAAGAATCTTTCCTTTATAAATCAACATAATAGCATCACCCTCAACCACTTTTCCAAACCTTGGAAAACGGAATTGAAGATATTTCAATCCATAATTAACAACAAACAAAGTTGTAGCAGCCACTAAACCACCGGAAAGAGTAGAATCAGGTCCAACCATTGCATTTTGAACCGCATTACTTATCAGCAAAATAAAAACCATATCCACCACCGAAAGTTGTGCCAGTTCTTTTTTACCAAACAAACGGATGGCAATTACAATAAACAGATAGATGACTAATGTGCTGAAAATTATCCGCACATAATTATTACTAATTAGCTCTTGCATAATTACTTACGATTAAATTAATCCGTTTTTATTTAAACATCATTTTTACTAACCTCACCATCAATTTACCTGTTGTCAGGAATTCAATCCGATCGTACTGTTTTGTACTTTTCAGAAGGCCGTCAACCAGAAATCGGGTTACCACATCTGTATCTTCGGCCAGCACATCATACACTTTTTTAAACTGTTTGATTTCCTCCGGTGACCGCATTTCCTGAGCCACGTTCAAAAATTCGGTACGAACCATACCCGGACTGAGAATGCCCAACTGTACCGGTCCGCCGATAAGTTCATTGGAAACCGTTTTAGTAAAATAATTCACTGCCCGTTTGGTAGTGCCATACAGTCCCAGTTTATCCATCATCCGACCGTTGCTGCCATATCCTTCCATATTAAAAATCTTACCAAAGCCCTGCGCCGTCATAAACTTTATTGCAGCCCGTGTACCGAGCATCAGTCCGTAAATGTTGATTTCTGTAATGGCCTTAATATCTTCTATTTCTATCTCCGCAAATTTAAGGTGAGGTTGCGGTATGCCGGCATTATTAATCCAGATATCAATTTTCCCAAAGACATTTACAGCTTTGTTGATTAACTTTTCATGCGTTTCCGGATCGTCAACACTACCGGTTACCCCAGCCACTTCATCTGAATAGGAATCTTTCAGTTTAGCTACCGCCCGGGCTACTTTATCCTGATTACGGCCGTTTATAACTACCTGATGACCTGATTTTAATAATTCTGTGGCAAGCCCAAAACCAATGCCCCGCGTGCTTCCTGTTATTACAATTGTCTTCTTTTGCATACAATTTCAATTTAGCAAATTCATTATTATTTATAAGTTTAGTACCCCACAGGTAGTGGAGAACTATTTAGTTAATAATGTTGTCACAAATGTACGTAAAAAATTAATTTAATGTATAACTTTGCAACGATAAATTAAAACCTGATATATGAAAAAGATTGTTGTTCTTACAGGAGCCGGTATGAGTGCCGAAAGTGGCATCAGTACTTTCCGAGATGCAGGAGGTTTATGGGAAAAATATAAAATTGACGATGTGGCAACTCCTGAAGCATGGAGAAGAAACCCTGCTTTAGTTCTTGACTTTTACAATCAACGTCGCAAGCAACTTTTTGAAGTTGAGCCCAATGTAGGACATTTCATGCTGGCTGAACTTGAGAAGCACTTTGAAGTGCAAATTATCACCCAAAACG
>Ga0302215_10000765_pt1 | contig 23551 bp, 19 predicted proteins | sample II_Fen_N3_1_FD_194580 | JGI IMG/M metagenome (GOLD analysis project Ga0302215, IMG submission 194580) | Peat permafrost microbial communities from Stordalen Mire near Abisko, Sweden - II_Fen_N3_1 | ecosystem: Environmental > Terrestrial > Soil > Wetlands > Permafrost | place: Sweden: Abisko... | reverse complement strand
TTGGATAAATATAATGTCGTATAATTAAATATGAAACGAGCATTAAAACAGACGTTTAAACCAAAGACCATGTTCATTGCGAGTTCTCCGTCAATTGACGGACAAGCTATGCGACAACTATCTAAAAAATAAATATGAACGCATGAAAATAGAAAAAGATTAGAAGCTGCCTACCGCAGGCAGCGTTCCATTCTTTTTTTTAAATGCGACATTATATTCTTCCGATTACTAAATTTATGTAGTTGAACCCTTTCAGGGTTCTATATCAACTTTATTCATTATCCAACGGTTTCACCGATGGTTATTCAACTTGAATCCTGTAAGGATTCATGATTTTTTACTAAGGTTAAATGCAAAGAGAAATAAGATCAAACCTTCGTAGAATGAACTGTTGCTACCAAGCAAAACCTTATTTATCATCTAAACAATTTGATGATAGTACATTGTAAATTCGCTTATATCGAACTAACGTTAAACTAAAAACAGCATAACAATGAGAAAACTATTTTTGTGTATCAGCATACTAAGCGCTTTCGGCACAGCCGCCTATGCACAGGCCTGCGCCACCGGCTATTGCCCCGCCACCATTACTGTGCACCATAAGATAGGGGCTGTATCCCCTGTTACAGGGGATATCACTTACAATGTAATCAGCACCACAGCATTTGGAGCTGCCAGCGGTGGCTACTGCCTGCTGGATCGTAATCTGGGCGTAACCACGCTCCCCACCTCCGTGAGCGATTATACCAACGGAACAGGCTGGTACTTCCAATTTGGTAGAAAAAAAGGCTGGGCTAATCTTGCCGGAGTCACAGCAGGCTTAAGCACCTATACTGTGGCTTACGCTACGCCATCAACGAACTGGTCATCTGCCAACGATCCTTGTACTCTACTGTTAGGATCCAGTTGGCGAATACCCACGCAAACCGAAGGTGTGGGGTTTACTACCGGTACGCCTACTACTCTTTATACCACCTGGAAAATGTGCTTAAATAGTTATATAACTGATGTAGGTACTCAAGGAGGTAGTGGAAGTAGTTTTAACTGGTTATCTACGTTCTCGAGTTCAGCAAGTGGTCGTGCAATTTATGGTGCAAATGCAACAACTACGTATATAAATACTGATTCTGAACCTTATAACATTGGTTTTCCGGTGCGCTGTATAAAAAACTTTGCCAACTGATATTTTTTAGAAAGAGAATGATATTTATGCTCGGTGCTACGCACCTAATAGCAACCATAGCTGCGAGCCATTGGTAGAATTATAGAAAAAGATTATGAACCACCGATTGCGCCGATAGGCCCTCGTTTAGGGGTTTGAGGTGTCGGACAAGAATAAATTAACGTGAATTCGGAATAAGCAAATTGTTCAGAACCAAGCGTTTTGGTTTAAGAGTCCTGACAGGATTCAATGTAAATAGCCACGGGTTGCAACCCGTGGTATAAAATAAATGATACATGCGAACCCCGAAGGGGTTCAATATATAATTTGTGTAGTTGAACCCTTTCAGGGTTCTATATCGACTTTATTCATTATCCACCGGTTTCACCGATGGCTATTCAACTTGAATCCTGCAAGGATTCATGATTTTCTACTAAGGTTAAATGCAAAGAGAAATAAGATCAAACCTTCGTAGAATGAACTGTTGCTACCAAGCAAAACCTTATTTATCATCTAAACAATTTGATGACAGTATATTGCAAATTCGCTTATATCGAACTAACGTTAAACTAAAAACAGCATAACAATGAGAAAACTATTTTTGTGTATCAGCATACTAAGCACTTTCGGCACAGCCGCCTATGCGCAGAATTGCTCTACCGGTTTCTGCCCTGCCACCGTTATCGCCCACCACAAGATAGGGGCTGTAGCACCCGTATCGGCAGATATTACTTACAACGTAATCAGTACCAACGCATTCGGCTCAGCCACCGGGGGCTATTGCCTGCTGGACCGTAACCTGGGTGTAACCACGCTCCCCACCACTGTGAGCGATTATACCAACGGCACCGGCTGGGTTTTTCAGTTTGGAAAGGCTAAGGGCTGGACAGCATCCACCATCTCATCGAATCTGGCCACATTTAATTTAGCTGCAGCCACCGGAACCTCCTGGACAGCGGCAAATGATCCTTGTACCATACTGCTTGGATCCAGCTGGCGCATACCTACAAAAACAGAATGGACTGCTGCTATAGGATCGAATACGCCAACATCTTTATACGCTACCTGGAAGACCTGCTTAACATGCGGCTATTTACAAACAACCGGTGCACTATGGAGTTGTACCTATGCTACGGTTAACTCATCTACTTCAGATGGAACGAATTACTATACTTTTAATGCAACGTCAGCGACTGCGACGTATACAGTTTCGACCATAGGCCCTCATAACATGGCTATGCCTGTTCGTTGTATAAAAAACTTTGCTAACTGATATTTTTTAATTAAAAGAAAGCGATAGGTAACCACCGCTTTTTTTAATTCAGGCCCACTGCAGCAACAGGCAAAAGAACCCTATTTATGCATAAATACTCATTAATAGGGCTACCTTATAGGAAGCTTATAGGAACGTTATAGGAAGCTTATAGGAATAGTGTAGGAAAAAACAGTTAATATGGATAGATATACAATAATGGGACTTATAAATATACAAAAACAAGCTATTGAAAACGTAAGTGATATATTAATTTGTTATCCAAGTGAGGGGGTGACTCTAAGTCACCCTCTCACTACTAAGACACTCTGTAAAATCTGTATATTCTGTGTGCATAACCAAACAACATTGAAATATAACTCGTAATTAATAACATAACAAAAACAAAAAAATGACAAAACTATTATTGGTATTATTGTGTGCAATAACTTTTGCAAGCTGTTCAACATCAACAAATGATTCTGCTATCTTAACCGAAATTTCGATATCCGGCATTTCGATGCGTAATCAGGGAGATACTTTGATGCAAAAAGGAAGAGATACGTTACAGATACATGTGGGAGATAGTGTGAAATTGCATTTTACAGTAAAGGCAACGTCATCCCGGCTTTTTGATGCTACTTTTCAATTGAATCTTATCCAGAGCGATAATCTGACCACCGCTTCGGCAGCTGTGTACAATAACCCTACAGAATTTAGTTGCTATTATCCACTAATTGCAACTAAGGCAGGAGTAGAGTCTGTAATCGTAAAGGATTCCCATACAGGAAAGTCGGACTTATGCTATCTTAAAGTATCTCCTAAGGTAAACAATAATATATACGAAGTAAGTTTACCCAAGTGAGGGGGTGACTCCAAGTCACCCTCTCACTAAGACAAAAGAAAACTTCTCAGTTACGCTCGCCCTCAATTATGAGAAAGAGTATACTAGCGAACAAGAAGTAACGCAGTAACCAGCTGGCAGCAACACATCGGTGTAGCCTGCAGCAACACACCGGCGCGAGGTTTACCCAAGTGTTACCCAAGTGAGGGGGTGACTTCAAGTCACCCCTCACACTAAGAAGATAATGTTCGTCCCCTTTGAAAAAAAGTAGACATCCGTGGGATGCGAGGATAAAGTAAAATGTAATAGAGGCTGTGTAGGGACAGCTCGCGACCTGTCCGATAGGAGATGCGGTGGTAATCACACACACAGAACTAATAATTTAAGTGATTTAGAGCGTATGAACCGGCAGTAAATAAAATGAGAAAGCTTTTTTTTGTCATCTGTATCTTTGCAGTAGCAGGTACAGTCATTCATGCGCAGGATTGTGCCACCGGTTACTGTCCTGTTACTATTACTGCTCATCACAAAGCTGGGTCAGTAGCGCCTCGTACGGTAGATATTATGTACGAGGTAGATAAAAATGCCTATTCTGGCACTACCCAGTGCTGGATAGCGCGTAACCTGGGTGCTACAACTCAGGCTACCTCTGTTACTGATAATACTGATGCTTCGGCCGGATGGTTCTGGCAATTTAACCGCCTGCAGGGATACTACTACAATGCCTCAGTTCGCGCTCCTGCCACTACATGGATAACTGCTATATCTGAGTCTTCAGACTGGCTTTCGGTCAACGATCCTTGTACATTGTTATTCGGGCCAGACTGGCGATTACCTACGAATACCGAATGGACTAATGTGATAGCCAATCTGTCGCTAACCACGGGAAACCTTGGATACGCTTCTGCCTTAAAATTACACCTCAATGGAGTGGTGAATGGATCTACCGGTGCTGTGAGCGGTATTGGAGCTCGCGGCTATTATTGGTCCGGCACGCAAGTTCCTACGAATGGCAGCAGAGGGTATTATACTAATGTAATCAGTGCAACTCAACCCGTAACGGCTTCGAATCCGGGCACAAAACCTACCGGAATGGGAGTTAGATGCTTGCGAACGTTATGAATTTGTATGAATAACCTCGGTTAATAGCTGTAAATCTGCTATTTTAAGGCTTTGGCTCGTTGTTCTTTATAAAAGGTCTACTTCGGGTTCTGCCTTTATTTCTTTGCTGTAGTTAACTCCGCTGATTTTTTAATTCCTACTCACTTCAATTGCCACCTACCAACAATGACTAATAATCCTGCCCGCTTTACAGCAAAAACAGACACCCCGGAAACTAGAATCCCAAACACCTCCTGCTGGTTGTCGAATGGCGGGTGGTTTAGTGCTTTGAACGCCTGTTTTATGAAGCTAAAAGGAGTTAAGCTGTTTTAAACTAAAATAATGTGTGTGATTATTGGTGCGGAATCGAATTTGTATAATTATCGTGTTATGAGTTGCTCACTAATAGTTTATGGTTTTTCTTGACTTTTATCAAAAAATATTTGTCATTTTAGAATGATAATTCAGTTTTATTTGTACCCTGTAAATCAGGTGAAAAAAATAGCTTAGCTGCAACTTATATTCTTACCCTCACTAATAAATAAGAAGCTATGCATACAATTGACTATTGATAGTTAACAGAGATGTGTGAGGAGATCCTCTAATAATTTACCACTAAAAGTTTATCATTAATCATTAATCATTGACCATTGATCATTCTCTAAATTTCTATGGAAAACAAAAACATATTATTCACACTTTTGCTGATTGTTCTGCCTTTGTTTTGCCTTGTGGGGCAAAATAATAAAGGATTGACAAGCAGTAAAAGTACACAATCAGTTATTGTATCATTGGGAACGGAATATTGCTTTGCTGATACCAAAGAGTCGGTTACCAAACAAAGTCCATTGAAAAACATCGATATGTCATTTGGTCTAAGGATAAAATATCCCACTAATTTTGGCTACAGAGTGAATGTCGGTTATAGTACTTTTACGGGTTCCGATGGAGCATCGGTATCCCGGTCTTATTCATTTGCTTCCAAAACTATCCAGCTATCTGCTATGGGTGAATATACACTTTCATTTGGTGAAGCCTACGAAACTTCGTCAACTCCTAACTCTATATACTTCTTTGCCGGGGTTGGTTTGCTCAATTGCAGAGCCAATTTGGATTATTATCCTAAGGCAAATTACCAATACAAGGCAGATACAAACAACTCTCCGTTTATACCATTCGGTATGGGATATCAATATAACTTCAGTAATAATTTCCAGTTGGGAGTTGAATATAATGTTAGATGGAGTTTTTCTGATTATCTGGATGGTTTTAAGCCGCCGCGCTCAGCATCTAAATCGATGGATATGTTGCAAGGCTTCTCCATTACATTGGGTTATAAAATAATGGGATGCAGAGAGTAAATGATAGCTCCACATGCAATTGAGAGTTGATAATTGTCATCGAGTCATAAGCTTGCTAATCGAGCAAGTCTCCGGAGCAAATTCTCAAAAACGGTATTTTTTTCTTTTTGAAAGGAAAGTATCCAATAGAGGAAAGGTTTGTTTTTATATTTGATGCAAGCTCTTTGCTACCTTCGTCCAACTTGTAAAAACTTGGATGCTATGGAAGTTTGATGTTTAAGAATGTATAATTGACGGTTTTTAGGATAGAGTCGGATGATAGACTGATGTGGGCGAGACTTAGAGTTGCACTCTCATTAAGAGAGCAATTAGGATACGGTAATAATACACAACTCTGATAGCTTCGTAAGCTATGTAATAAGTATATAATCAATAAATAAATATCAAAAATAAATAATCATGAAAAGAAATCCTATTTTGCTGATATGCTTGAGCACACTGATTTTGTTCGGTTGTGCAACAGCAGATATCAGCAAAAAAAACGTAGAGGTTGTTATTCAAAGCGATAACCTCACAGCCAGACTTAGTCAGGCCAATAATGGTGTAATTAAACTAGATAGTGCTTCCGCTGTTCAAAAAGCCCCACAAGTAGCAGGTTCAACTAGTACTGCAACAACAAGTAGTGTAGTCAGTGATATGCCGTTAGCATTGACTGCTGAAATATCAGCACCCACCTATAATGGATTGACATTGAGAGCCACTCATGTTGCTGTTCAGGGCACGCTGGCGTATGTGTCGTACAACTACGAGGGAGATAAATACCTGGGAGCCATTGATGTAATAGATATTACCGATCCCAATAAACCTAAGTTGGTGCAGAGTGCCATTTTTCCTGATACCGATATTAGTTCATTGTGTTATGCGGACGGGTATCTGTATTTGGTAGGAGCGAAAGATTCCTATTCCGATAATGGTACAGGACCGGCAGTGCTCATGAAGATGAAGCTTAATTCAGGTAACTTGTCTGATGACATCCAACTAACGGGTATGACGGGCTATGTGGGTACCGATGTGAAAACCGCCGACAATTACGTGTACGCCGTATCCGGTAGCAACGGGGTTGTTGGGGCATATACCAGTAGCGATAATAAATTACAGGCAAGCTTGGCTCTATCGGATTTGAGAGCTGTAGGAGTGAATAACGGACAAATTATAGCTTTCCAAAACGGTGCAATCAATGTGCTGAATCCGACAACGCTTACAAAAATATCCGGGTTTTCTACCAGCACAGATGTTGATCAGGCTAAAAGAACAATTGATTTCTATAGTAATTCGGTATTAGCATCCGAAGGAGCTCATGGTGTAGGAGTTTACAATCTTTCCACAGGAGCTAAGATTAACACTATTCCTGTTGCTACAGTGACCGATCCGACGATTAATGCCAGTGAGGTTGTGAGCAATGCTGTTTCTATTAATAATGAACACATATTTGTGGCTAATGGTGCTGCAGGAGTAACAGTTCATAAGATTGTCTCAAGCAAAATTGATAACCTTGTTGATTTCGGGAACTTAGTTCTTGCCGGTTCGGCCAACTTCGTGATAAGTAGCAATGGATATGTTTTTGTAGCTGATGGTTCCGGAGGATTGAAAATATTACAAATCTTAAGCGTTGATCCGGGCACGGGACAACCTGCAACTATTGATTGTACTCAATACGCAAGTTATACAGGTGGAAACTGGCTAAATGTAAACTCGGGAGATAATTTTTCATTTGGTGGAACTGCCAGTTTATCAGGAATCAATGTTAATTCAAAATTGACATGGTGTGGTTACTTAGGTGTAAGCGATCAGGTTAACGTGAATAGTGGTGGTGAATTTTATATAAAAGGCTCTTTGTCTTTTGGTTCCTCCGGAAAATCTCTGATAGTCAATGCTAATTCGAAGTTGAAAATTGAAGGGAGTCTGGTTATTTATGGTAACTTAATCTTAAATAGTGGAGCTACATTGGAATTCCTGGGTTCAGGGTCATCAATTACAGTTATGGGTTCTGTCACTAAAGGTTCAAATATAACAATTACAGGGACTTATATAGATACGAATAATAGCTTAAAATGAGAAAATGGGACTTCGATTTGTAATCGAGATTACAAATTTCGATATCAGAATGATAGACGACCTATTTGCTTGCTGCACATTAAAGGATACGGTAGTAATAACCAACTCTGTCAGCAGTTGAAAACCTTGTCTGTAGCTGGTAAACGAGGAGACAAAATGATGAAACTATATAAGATTAGATGATTAGTTTTGTTAATTGAATATTTTTGTAATGCAAGTTTAGTTGATTAAAGTAAGGGAATTTAGCTGAGAGTGTAATCAATAATCACATTCTCACTAATATTGATTTTTTTAAGACTGATAGGTTGGTCCTTATTAATTACATTCTCATATAAGACTGTTTTTTTATCCTCATTTCTTGACTTTTATCAAATAATATTGATGCTACACAACAGATAAATACTCTTTATTTGTAGTAGAGAAAGTGTCCTCTAACTTTCTTTAGAGAAGGACTTAGAGGTCAAGATATGTCTTGTGTATAGTGACTCTAATTTGTTTAGTCTCACAAAAACAGAAAATCACAATTCTATAAAGTAAAATAGGAAAACTCGTAACTACTAACATTATGTGTAAAACAATGAAGCAAATCGTATTTCTGTCCGCGATGCTATTATTAGTGTTAATATCGTGTACCTCTAACGAAATAGTCGAAGGTTCATCAGCTGCAAATACAGAAAAACTTTTGTGGGTGCAGCAGGACACTTTGGCCATAGCACGTGCTTTGCGCTTATCGCAAGATTCTCTGATTACCACCTCCCATGAAGCTTCCCAGCTGTTTGATCAACTTGGTAGCTTACCTGCATATAGCAGAGTCAAAGCCGCCAGTACCGAAGAAATCTACAATGTTTTGGTTATGGGCGACTGCGAACTGGACTACCGCGGTATTACCTATAACGAGTTGTATACCAAACTGGGAAAAATAGCAAATGTGGGTACCCGCTATACAGGCTTGCGTTATAATGATGGTACAGTAGTGAGTAAGCCCGAGGTGGCGCTAATTGCAGGCGATTTGACAGGGTCACGTGCTGAGGCTTCATCCTGGACAAATCTACGTAAGATACTGAAGCAATTTAATGATAACGGTATCTATACTTTTGCTAATATAGGCAATCATGACTGGGAGCTACGAACGAATACAGATGGAACCTATGGTTTTACCTACAACGGGCATATATCCAATACACGCTCGATTACAGGCGTTATTGGTATTTGGGTTGATGCCTTAAGTGCCGCTATCAGTAATGGTGAAATTACAAAATTTACCAACGTTGATGCTATTCAGTATAAATCGTTATCCACCTTCAATTGGTGGGGCGTTAGTGTCGATCTTATTACATCACCCCCTGTTTATGGATTTACCTATCGGGGTGTCGATTATGTGTTAGGTCCTACATTCTTGTATGAACCGACTGCACGGGTTACTACCAAATCGTTTTTGGGAATCGGACCGGCCAGCTTTACAGATGGACTTTCAACAGCTTATCTGGCGAGTCGTGCTAGCAGGGTGAATATATCTACTCGTATTTATGTGCAGCACTATCCCTATACTGCCGGAGACTTTTGGTGGAACGATTACAGTGGGAAAAGTTCGTCAGCACTTCGTGCCAATTTCAACTCGGCGCTGAAGAGTGCCCGGATCTCGGCTATGTTTAGCGGACACGCGCACCAATCGGCAACTCGCTTCACAGGCGTTGTAACCGACTATACCACCGGATATGCAGGTAATGCAGGTGGTCCAGCTTGGTTTCTGATGGTACAGGTAAGCAGTACCCGAGGAGTATTACAGGTTAAAGAATTTAATACAAATGGTTTTTAAATAGGGATAATACTCCAATGGGTCTTGTGAACCAATGGTCACTACCAAAAGAGGTAATTGTATTTTTGTTATTATTTATAACTAAAATTTATGTAACTACTTAATAAGTTTGAAATAATGATAGAATTTGTCAGGTTTTATTTACAGTCAGGAAAATTCCTTGAGAAATATCCGTATTTAATAGCTCTTCTTTTAATTCCGTATGTTGTTCGGTTTTTGGTTGAATCAATTCTCAATCTTAGAACCATACTTAAAAAGAGATCAAAATTATTTAAACTGGTACAGATACGGAAAAATGCAGATGTTAAAGATCAGAAATTAATAAATATTACAGTTCAGCAAATTGAGGATGAGCTTTTTGAAGATTGTACTGGTTACTGTAGTGATACTAAGAATAAATTGATACTTGATTTCTATCTTTCTCATCGTGATAAATATACTTGGAGAGAAGTAAAATTAATCTTTTCGAAGTTTGAAATTAGGTATGGCTATTTAAAGTTAAAACCACTAACTTTTTTAACTTGGATTGAAGAGGCGTTCATTTACGCATATTATGGTTTTATGGGATTATCATCATTTCTGGTAACTTCAGTTTTGTTGACTTTAAAAGACAAGTTGTTGCTTCTTGCTATTCCGGTATCTACAGTCTTTGTGATATCTGTATGGATGATACTGCGTGAAACCGATAAAGTGAGAATTTATAGAAAAATGATTAAGGAGCCGGGTCTTAAAGATGAGAATCGCAACAGTTCTGATATAGAAAAATAGTAAATTACAATTTATGAGAAGCAATTATGAATAAATACCTGATTGTATCAAAGAGAAAACCGAGACGTAGAAAAATGAGTAATATGCGGATATTATCCCTGATTTGTAATATGCGTTATCCTCCTATATTCTCCATAAAGGACTCTTTTTGATATCTCCACAAGAAGATAATGTAGAGAGACTGGATTGATTCTCTGTCAGCAAATAGTAATTAATAACTTGTGGTTGAAATAAAAGTATGAGAAAAACTTCAAAGCAACCTGCATTTCGTTTGCAAGTTGATTCCGATGCTTTTTAGGTATTATTGGAAGCTAGAACAACTTCTCGATAGAAAATGCCACCAGTATAAATCATGATGTTTTTAGCGGAGTTGCACTATGAGATTGTTGTTAAGTAGTACGCTGTTGCGGTGAGTTAGATCGTTGGCTCTCTGTATTGCTAAAATAACATGTTGGTTGCGTCAATCGTTACGATATCTTAAATACATTGCAATTCATTTCGGGTATGACACTAGGTCATACGCTATATAATGTTTCATATATGATTTTGCTACTCTATTTTTTTGACTTTTATCAAAAAGCACCAACCATATATGCAAGAAAAATCCACTTTATTTGTACTTGAGAAATTTGAAAATAATTAATCTGTCATAACTAATTTCGTTTTCCACCGAAAAATAGGATAAATATGGAATATCTGAAAAGAATACAGAAAGTTCAATTGATTGCATGGGCAATCTTATTGATGTTAATGCTAATATTGGCGCGTATGAATGGGTATGCAGAATCACGTAATTTAACTGTAAAACTAAGAGGTGTTTATGACTCAAAAATTACACTGACACCTTTTAATGGGATACAGTTTGCTCTACCTCTTACAGTTGTTTCAAGCGTGAAAAACGGTTGTGAAACGCATTTCGCTATTCCTGATTCGCTATTGCCCGGTGAGTTTTTGATTCGTTTCGACTACCGTGCTAAAGAAGTCGACAATCCTTATCCTGCCGAATTACAGCTTTATATCAATCGCGAAGATATAGGTGTGGATGCTAATCCGCTTTATCTACGGGGCGATAGCCTTCGCCTTACAAACGATCACGAAAATATGGCTTGGTTTGCGTTTACGGCAAAAAGTGAACAGCAACGCCAACAAATAGGTTTGCTCCATCAGTTGCTGGAACAATACGATCATCCCTCGTCACCTGAATGGAACGGGGTGCTTAAAGCTTATGAAAAACGCCTGATAAGCTATAACAGATGGGTGGATTCCCTCGCTCAGTCTCAAAAGGATTTGTATGTTAGCCACCTCTATGGTTTTCAGCAGCTAAAAGCCGAAAACTGGAGAACTAATCCTGCAACGCGCATGGAAATGCTGACGCATGAGTGGTTCAATGGATTTAATTTCAACGATACCCTTATTCTGCGAAGTCGCCAGATGAACGAGCTAATGAACGGCTTTATGGGTCTTTATGGTATGCGCTCCACTACCGAAGCATTACGCGACTCATTATTTACTGAGGCTGGAAGATTTGCATGTGCTAAAGCATCTACAGGTCATCCTCGTGTATATGGTTGGATGGTGGATTATTTTTATAATGGGTACGAAACATATAATATAACTAAGGGGATGGCAATGCTCGAAAGCCATATTAATAATCCAAGATGCCTCACAAGCAAGAAGATAGCTATTGCAAAACGACTCGAGGGTATTAAAACGCTAATACATGGTGCAAATGTACGCAACATATTGGTTCATAATTTCGACGACCGCGAAGAAACTATTGATATGACTAAGTGTAATAAAGAATATCGCTTGGTGGTATTTTACGATTCAGAATGTAGCCATTGCACCGATCTGCTTGCAGCACTTCGCAAATGGTATGCAGTATCTGCTAATAGTGAACAAATTGATATTGTGAGTATTGCTCTGGATCGCACTCGCGAAGTGTGGGAACCTGCCTTTACCTCCAATGCTTTCCCTTGGTTAGATCGCTATGCTCCAGGTGGTATAAACAGTCAGGCTGCGTCGGATTATTATGTGCTAAGTGCACCATATATGTATTTAGTAGATAAAAATGGTGTTTTACTATCCATACCTACCACACTTGAAGAACTGGATGTGACAATAAAAAAGAAATAACAACCTCTAGAACTTAACCTTTGTGTAGAAAAATTGGATTTCTACCTACAACTGGTATCACAGAAAAACATATAATTATACAATCAATTTTTTTTACAAATGAAGAAACTTATTTTTATTTTTATTTTAGTAAGTAACATCTACGGAGTATTTGCGCAAAGTGATAGCGTATCATTCAATGCTGTTAAAGAAACAACTAAACTTGATGCATTAGCACAGCTATCCGAGAATCAGAAGAAGGAGATATTGAAAATTCTTCAAGATTATTACAAACACAAGGAAGATATTGACAAAACCAAAGAAGATATAACGAAAGCTAAAGAAAATCTGAGAAATATGCTTGATTTGGTTAGGTCTGAAGAACTGAATTTTGATGAGAATTTGAAATATATATTGACTCAGCACCAGTATGAGAGATGTGCTAGCTATTTTAAGAATAGAAAAGCGAGGGTCAATAAAGCTAATGGAATACCAAAACAATTCCATAAGAGCAAACCACCCGTAAACAAGTTACTGGTTAAACCGAAAGTGGTGTCAAAGCAATCGCTTAAGAATAAAACTGAAGTTATGAGCAAAAAAGGATCTTGATTATTCTGTTTTCTGAGTTCGTATGCTTTAAAGATCATCTTTAGTAGTTGTTTTTTAATAAATTTGAAATGTATAATATAATTGGCAATGGTTAAAAGCAAAAAATGATAACAGTGGCTTATAGTCAATGAAATGCATCATTCAACCGGGTTGATAATGTTAGGGCTAATGCTGTTATAATTTCATTGATAATTAATACGGAAATTTTTAGGATTTGCCAACAAATGAGAATGTGATTTGGTACTCGCTATTAATTAATCATATAATAGATTTTGTACTCTCATTTAGGAGTGCTAAGGTCTTTTTCAATATGGAGCATGTATCGTAATACAAAACTTAGGAGGAATATCTGCTAAATATAGCTGGTGTTTGCTGTCATTTCTTGATTTTTATCAATGAAAACATGTACTATTTAAATGATAAATCCACTTTATTTGTATCATAGCAATTCGGTATTTTAAGTAAATGGCTAAGTCTCTATAACTTTATGTTTTAATAACAGTGATTAAATATACTAAAAAAAATATCAGTTATATTATCATGACTCTTACTCAACTATATTGTTTTGTAATCCTCAAAACAAAAGCTTATCGGATAGTATCCAGATTGACAAATAATCAACAAAAATCAAGATACATGGATGAATTACTAAATACCGATCCTGATTTTGATCAGGAAGTAACAAAACAAAATAAAGCGCTACTTGAAATAATAAATAAAACGATAAACAATGCGCCTGTTGAGACAAATGAGTTTGATCTAAAAAAAAATGAGAAAAGCAGGCGTCTAAAACCTGATTTACCAAAGAAATAGTTATGAATACTAATATTTATTTGGACAAGTTGACGGGTTCACAATTTGGATTTTATTAAAATGTTTCTTACATAACTTACATAAACTATAGAAAAATGGACTACTCATATAGAATTAATAAGATTAATAAAATTATTTTAGTTACCGTAGTCGGAGAGTTAAATGCGACTAACTTTGAAAAACTATGTTTGGAAATTTATAAACAGGCATTGGAGTTAAAGTATAAAGTAATTTTTGATTTCATTGGAACAAATATAACAATAAGTGTAGGAGAAGCCTATTATTGGTTTACTGAGCATCTGGATAATATCGATATTCGTTATCGAAAAATTCCTATTGCTTATATTGCTAACGATAAAAACTGGAGTTTTTTAGAATTTGTAGAGACGATGTGGAGTAATGGGGGTATTGTGATTAAAGTGTTTAAAAACGAGGCTTTTGCAGTTAAGTGGTTGATAAGTATCAGATATAAACAGAATGAAACATAACGACCAAAAAAATCAAGATTTGATGGATGAATATTAATTGATATAGCATGATATATTCAATAATGATAGTAACGGATGATGTAATATTTCCTAATTATTTTATTGGTCTACTTGGTCGTAAAGCCAAAAATATTAATGTATTTGTTTGCAATTCTTTTAACGATATTGATGATAGGTTGGCAATTTTGGATTGTAAGCTAATAATATTGGATGGCACTCTAAGTCGGTTTTCGAGTATTGAGATTATCCATTATTTAAGGTTTGAAAGACATACCATTGTTCCAATATGGTTTTTTACAGAAGTACGGCATGAAGAATATGTTAGTAAATCTATAGAGACGGGAGCTACACGAATTATAATAAAACCATTTGATCCATATCTAGTCTGTAATGAAATCCAAACGCTCATTGAAGATGAAATGCTATCTGTTTAAAATTCGTGGTGTTAAAAATGAACGAAAGATAAGTGTCTCAATCTCAAAAATAATTGTTTTATTGCTTCTCATTCTTTACATTTCGGATAGACTACAAGCTCAGTCAGCTTTATCTTCGGATGAACTTTTTCAGCAGGCCAGAACAACAGCATTTGGAAAAAAAGATTATCAAAAAGCTATTGTATTGGCTAAAAAAGCACTTGAAAATAGCCCTGACTATTTTGATATTCGAATATTCCTAGGACGATTGTACATGTGGACTGATAAATATGATTTGGCTAAAGAGAGTTTTCTCTATGTGCTAGAGAAAAACCCGACTTCTGAAGATGCTACAATGGCTATTACCGATTTGGAATACTGGAACAATCATTATGATTCTGCACTTGCGTTTTGCAATAGAGGGTTGGAGTATAATCCTTACTCGGAAGAACTGTTACTCAAGAAAGGGAGAATTCTCAATGCTCTGAGACGTTATAAGGAAGCTTACACTGTGATGGTCAATTTAACAACCAAATATCCTAAAAATGAGTCTGCACGGTCGCTATTGGAATCGATTCGGTTTGATTGTTCCATGAATAAAGTTAGTTTATCGGATGATTTTACATGGTTCGATGGAAATTATGGAGATTATCTGCATAAATATCCATGGAGTATTCTTAGTCTAGATTATGGACGATTCACAGGAATAGGGTGTGTAATTGCCCGGACAAACTATGGAAGTCGTTTTAGTAAACATACATTCCAATTTGAGTTGGATGCTTATCCTCGTTTATTTAAGAACATGACAGCCTATGTAAATATCGGAATTTCTGATCAATCTGCGGTTTTTCCACGTTACAGGATGGGAATATCGCTATACGCTTGTATACCAAATAATTTTGAAGCCGAGTCTGGTTTTCGGCTGTTACATTTTAGCAATAGTACTTGGATATATATAGCTGGTATTTCCAAGTACTATAAAAACTTCTGGTTTAATGGAAGAGCGAATTTTGTACCTGATAACAAAAAAATATCACAGTCCTTTTCGCTCACTATCCGGTATTATTTTGGCGGAGCGGACGATTACTGGAAAGTCGGCTTTGGCTATGGGCTTTCGCCTGATGATATCAATTCAATGCCTAGTTTTATCAGTGATTATAGATTACGATCCAAGCAACTTTCAGTTGGATTTCGCAAGACAATTTCAAAATTCAATGTTATCGGTTTTTCAGTTTCCGAATTGAATCAAGAGTTTAGCAAATCGATGTATGGAAATCAGATTAATACATCAGTAGTTTATATCAAAAAATTTTAAAAGAGAAGAAATAAATGAAAATATATCATTCGCATTCATTTAGATTATAGTAAAAATGCAAGCCATATCAATTTATATACGGTTTCTTTTTCAACGGTTATTTGTTTCTATTGGTTTAATAGTGATAGTCGTTGGGGGATATGTGTGTAAAGTTAATCATATATCATTTGGACTACTGAATTTTATTTGTTACATCTCCCATGAGGATGAAAAGAATGAATTTTGGTTGTATCAGGTTGAATATTTGATATTTGTGTTTATCGTAACTACTATAGCAACAATAATCCTTATTTATTTTTACAAAAATCATAAAAATAAGAGGAGAAAAATCAGAAAAAAATATATTGATTTATTTGTGAAAAGTATCTTCTCATATTTATATGCAGAAACAACATTGGAGCAAATGAAGAAAATGAAATTCTTATATAAACTATGGAAAAGGTTAAGGAATGAATATGCTAAGAGACTTTATCTTAATCTACTTCGTCAGATTTATTTAGAAACAGAAGGTGAAATCCATGATCGGATAGATCAATTTATTAATGGACTTGAATATAACTCATTTATCAGAGCTTATTTTTTATCTCCATTTTTGCGAAATAATTTATTTTCTCTTAAGTTTATTAGAGATTTTAAGATTCAAGGATATGAGAAAGATATCATTAATCTAATACATAGGGTTAACTTAATTCCTGCAAAAGTAAAACTAATTAAACCTGCAGCTCTAGCAACTTTAATTCAGATTGAGAAGTTTAATGATTTGCTATTTCTGGTTGAAAATCAGATTGATATTTCAACCTGGGAAACAAATTTTCTTATAATATCTTTACCAATATCCTGCAAAGACAAAATCCACTATAAAGCTCTTATATCATCCAATTTGACATCATTATCAACTCTCGGAATTATACTTGCCAATTTAAATGGAAAAAATGAATTTAAAAATGACATTAAATCAAAAATAATTTATGATAGATATAATAATGAGGAGGCTATACTCGCATTTGCTTCATTTGCAGATGATTTAAATGATTTTGAGTTTTTGATTAGTATTTTTAAAGTAACTACAGAGATAGCTCAGATCAGAATATTGAAATTATTGATAAAATGTTCAAATGTAGTTTTGACGACTCAATTTTTAGAGCGGGTTGTAAAAAATGATTCTTACCCACTTAAAATTGCTGCAATTCAATCTTTACTCCAGTTGGATATGTTTATAATCCTCAAATTAAAAAAATCAGATAATATAGTTGTTCGCCAAGCATGTAATCATGTTCTGGACTTTAACATGTAGAAAATATGTTTGTAGAATTTATTTGTCTTGTTAATTCTTTTTTCATAATCTATGCTTGCGCTTTATTCGCAGTATATATTAGTATTACAATACTATCATTTTTTGAAATGAAAAAATATATTAATCGAAATAGATACATAGACTATCGCGTCTTAATGAGCTTTTATAAACTACCTTCAGTTTCAATAATTGCACCCGCTTATAATGAAAGTAAAACGATAGTTGAAAACATATATTGTTTGCTAAATACACATTATCAAAATTTTGAAATTATAATTGTTAATGATGGTAGTAAGGATAATACATTAGAAATTGTTATAGATCATTTTAAGCTAATAAAGGTGCAGCAAGCATGTGATATGGTACTCGATTGTAAACCAATCAAAGCTATTTATAAATCAAAAAATAGTGCATATAATCATTTAGTTATTGTTGATAAAGAAAATGGTGGTAAAGCAGATGCTCTTAATGCTGGAATAAATGTATCTCAAAAGGAATTATTTTTAGCGATAGATGTTGATTGTATTATTGAACCAGATGCACTATTAAGAATGGTAAAACCATTTCTCGATAATAAAGAAGTTGTCGTTGCAACTGGTGGGGTTGTACGAATTGCAAACTCTTGCGAAATTAAAAACGGAGAAATCGTGAATGTATATTACCCTTCTAATTTTTGGGCTAAATTTCAGATTTTGGAATATTTTAGAGCATTTACAATGGGACGAATGGCTTGGAGTAAATTAAATGGATTATTGATTATTTCAGGAGCTTTTGGGCTATTTGATAAGAAACGGGTTATAAAAGCAGGAGGATATGATAAATCATCGGTTGGAGAAGATTTGGAGTTAGTTGTAAGATTACGTAGGTATATGCATGAAATTGAAAAAATAAAGTATAAAGTCGAGTTTATTCCGGATCCACTTTGTTGGACTGAAGTTCCTGAAACCTATAAAGCCCTGTCTCGTCAACGTAACCGCTGGACAAGAGGAGGTGTTGACACGGTTCTAAAGCATAAGAGAATGTTTCTAAATCCTAAGTATGGTCTTATTGGCATGATCAGCTTCCCATATTGGTTTCTTTTTGAATGGTTAGCCCCAATTATTCAGTTTGTAGGGATAGTATATTTTGTGTTAATAACTATTCTTGGAAAACTTGACGTAACTGTTTTTGTTTTGTTAACTGTTTTTGTTCTGTCTTTTTCAGTTATGTATTCTGTGTTTTCAATATTTCTTGAGACATATTCTTATGACAAGTATCATAATGCCAAAAATAAAATGCAAGCATTTATTTTCATATTTATTGAAATGATAATATATCAACCTTTAAACATGTATTTTTCTTTATCTGGTAATTATGACTATTTTTTTTAAAAGAATAAAAGAGGTTGGGGAGAAATGACCAGAAAAGGATTTACAAAGAAACAATCCTAAATAAATAATTTTAAAATATAAAATATTCAATATGCCAACTGAAATAAATAAACCTAAAGGACCTACTAATTGGAATGATACATTTTTCTTATTTGATATAGAAGTTATTGATAATCAACATGTAGTTCTTTTTGAACTATTTGATTTGCTTAGTGAATCAAATGCAAACGATGGTGATTTTGCATCAATTTCAAAGATTTTAGATGATTTAGATGATTATGCTGATTATCATTTTGAAACTGAAGAGAGTTTAATGAAAATAGCATTGACAGAAGATATAGAAAGTCATCTTCAACAACATGTGTTTTTTAAAAATCAGATAAAACAGTTTCGCCAAATGTATGAGTATCATAATCTTTCTCTTGCAAGTTTAATGATTGACTTTTTGAGAAAATGGTTTCTCATTCATATTTATGAAATAGATAGGCAATATGTAGAACCAGTGAAGCTGTATATGAGAAAGTGTATTGAAGATAAATAAATGTATATGTGTAATTTTATTTTATATGTTTTGAGGACATATGTTTTCACTTCGATTACATTTTTGTTAGTTATTTCGGTCATTCTGATATGCATTATCATGGACTTGATATCATTTATGCTCAAAACAATTTTGAATTTAATAATTCTAAAAATCAGGCTAAGATAAAATATATTTTAACAGTTATGTTTATGCTTCTATTACTTTTAGTAAGTTAGGACTTAAAACCAGATGAACACAAATATGTATGATAACAAGAGAAAGCGCATTGATCTTCTAAAAGAATCTAAGGAGTTGACCAAAGAGTTTAATTATTTGAAATCATTATTCAAAAGAATCTTTTCAGAACGTAAAGAAATGGAAAAGAATATAATAAGAAGTGAGGCAAAATATAGATTTATGTTCGATAGGAATCCGCAACCTAACTGGATTTATGATCACGAGACTCTGTCATTTCTGGAAGTAAATGAGGCTGCAATTAGACATTATGGCTACTCGCGTCAGGAATTTTTGTCGATGACCTTAAAAGACATTTATCCTGCTGAAGATATTCAAAATCTGCTGAAATATGACTCGCAAGTATTTGTCAATAAGTATGAAATGGCGTGTGAGTGTAGGCACGTCAGAAAAAACGGAGAATGCATATTTGTGGAAGTCGTGGCTTCTCAATTGCCGTTAAACAATAAAAATATGGTGTATGCAACCATTCACGATATAACTAATCGAAAAAGAATGGTAAATAAGCTTTTTGAATCGGAAACAAATTTCCGTCGTTCTATTTATGATTCTCCGGTAGGGATTCGTATTGTTGCTATTGATGGCAAAACAATCTATGCAAATAAAGCCTTGCTTGATATTTATGAACTTAATTCACTCAAAGAATTTTTAAGTATATCTACGAAAGATTGGTATACTCCTGAAAGTTATGAGCAGCATCAGAAAAGAAAAGAACTAAGAAAAAGAGGACAAGATGTGTTTGAATACGAAATTAGTTTCAAACGTAAAAATGGTGAAGTTCGCCATATAAAAGTATCTAAAAAAGAGGTCTTATGGGATGGCGTTAAACATTTTCAGGTAATATCACAAAATATAACTGAGCAAAGAAATGCTGAAGAAAGATTGCTATTATTCTCAAAAGTAGTGGAGCAAGCTCCTAACGCTATATGCATAACGAATACCGATGGTATAATTGAATATGCAAATTCCAGAACTTTTGAATTAACTGGCTTTACTAAAGATGAACTTATAGGAGTTCACACACGAATATTTAGCTCTGGTTTAAACTCAAAGCAAGTTTATGCTGAGCTTTGGAAAACTGTAAAGTCAGGAGATGTATGGAGTGGGGAATTGTATAATAAGAAACAGAATGGCGAATTCTACTGGGAATTTCTCAAAGTATCTCCGATTTTTAATCATAAAAATGAAATAACACATTTTTTGTCAATAAATTCGGATGTTACTCAGCAAAAGAGAATGTTTCGAGATTTAGTTCTGGCTAAAGAAAGTACAGAGAAAAGTGAAATTTTTCTTCGTACTTTTATTGAAAATATACCTTTTGATATATGGGCTTGTGATGTAAACTACGTAGGAATTCTGGAAAATAGGATGCATGTTGATCATTTTGGAACTATTATAGGTAATGTATTAAAAAAAGATAGTGCAATTACTCAAAAAAATGATTGGGTGTGGAAAAATACTATTAAGCGAGTACTGAAAGGAGAAGTAATAGATGAAGAATGCGAATTTGAAATCAATCATCAGCTAAATATCTTTCAACAGATAGCATTCCCTATTTACAAAAAAGAAAAGGTTATTGGAGTTGCAGGTTTAAATATTAACATGACGGCTCGAAAATTAGCAGAAACTGCACTAATGAAGTCGGAGGAACAATTGAGAAAATTTGCATCTCACTTACAAGATGTCAGGGAGGCTGAAAGAAGTGCCTTAGCGCGTGAAATACATGATGATTTGGGTCAGATATTAGTGGCATTAAAAATTGATACGGGTTTATTGAAACAGAAAATCTTAAAAGATAACTCAATCAATTATTCAAAGGAAATTTCACTGAAATTTGACAGTCTGGCAAATCTTATTAATGATACTATCAAAACAGTAAGGCGTATTATGAACGGATTAAGACCTGAGCAGCTTGAATTATTAGGCTTAAAGTCAGCAATAAATGAGTATATTCGGGATTTTGAAGACCGATATAAATTGAATTGTGAACTGAAATATTCAATCGAAGAATTTGATATTGATCAACGACAAACATTGGCTCTGTTCAGGATAATGCAGGAAGCAATGACGAATATTTCTAAGTATGCTAAAGCAACAGCAGTAATCATTGAACTGACCTATTCAAATGATAAATTAGTGATGGAAATCGCAGATAATGGAATAGGCTTTGACCCGAAACATAGTGGAAGAGATGATTCCTACGGAATGATAGGTATGCGGGAACGTGTATCTCTATTAAATGGCAAATTACTTATTACAACTAAAATAGGGCAGGGCACAACAGTAAGAGTGGAAATACCATACTAATAAATGTCGATTGATGTAGAATAATGCTGTGTCAATATACAATTTCTGGATGAACTCAATATGACTAAACAATTATTCCTTAAGATATGAAAATCTTTATTGTATGAGAGAAGCAGTGGGGAGAGAAGACATTGCTAGATTGTAAATTAATAGTAAATTAGATTTAGCTATATTTGATGAGAAAATTCTTTTTATTCTTAGTCTTCTTAAATTTGTATTTGGTTTTAGATGCTCAAGAGAGCCATGTGGCTACTACTACTCCGGGGCAGTTAGCTATAGATGCAAGTTCTTATCTAAATACAGTGACAGATTTAACTATCATTGGGTCTCTTGATGTGAGAGATTTTGCAACTATAAAAAGTAGTATGCCAGCATTGACCAAATTAGACTTGAGCAATGTTACGATAACTGAATATTCAGGTTCTCCTGCAAATACTCTTCCTGTTTATTGTTTTTCAGCCATAAAAGGACTTACGAATGTAGTTCTTCCCTCTTCTCTTGTTGCTATTGGGAACAATGCATTTCAAACATGTACGGGGCTCACCGGACCATTAGTTATTCCCAATTCCGTTACTTCTATCGGGAATTACGCATTTAATGATTGTAGTGGATTAAGCGGTTTACTAACCCTTCCTCCAGCTCTTACTTATATTGGAATATGGGCATTTGATGGCTGTACAGGATTAACAGGGTCTTTAATACTACCAAATACTGTTACAACTATTGGAGACTGGGCTTTTTATAACTGTTTTAATCTGACTGGCTCGCTAATTATTCCTTCCTCGGTAACATCCATTGGAACAGGAGCTTTTAATTCGTGTTCTGGACTAACTGGTGCATTGTCTATTCCTTCGACGGTTACTGTATTAGGAGATAGGGCTTTTGCACAATGTTCTGGATTAACTAGTTTAGATATAGAGCCTGGAGTTACGAGTATTGGTCAGTTGGCATTTTTAAATTGTATAGGATTGACCGGTGGATTAAATATCCCGTCTTCAGTTGTTACAATAGGTAATTCAGCCTTTCAAAGTTGTAGCAAATTGACAACACTGACCATTCCATCTTCTGTTACTTCAATAGGAAATTCTGCTTTTAATGGTTGTAGTGGATTGACAACTATTACGAGTTTAAATACTAACCCTCCAACGTTAGGGTCTGATGTTTTCTTAGGAGAAACAACAAGTAAATTAATAGTACCTGTTACTGCCGAAACTTCTTATTCAGGAGCTGATCAATGGAAGAATTTTTACTCTATTGGAACTCCTTCACCTGCAGTGTTGAGTGGTTTCTCTACAATCATTGGTACGGCATCCTCTTCGAAAAATTTTGCAATTACAGTTTCCTCTTCTGTTTTAGAATTAACAGTTGCTGCACCAACTAACTATGAGGTCAGAGAAAGCGGAATTGGAACTTTTGGTTCAACGGTAGTATTTACCTCGGCTTCTGGGGATATACCGACTAAAACTATCGAGGTTAGAATTGCTTCAACTGCTCCGGCAGGAACATTTTCCAATGATGTTGTTATTACGGCAGGGAGTGTTTCGCAGAGTTTACCTGTAAGCGGTGTTGTAGCTTTAATACCTCAGAGCATCAGTTTTGGAGTTTTGTCCAACAAGACCTATGGTTCCTCGGATTTCAGTGGAGGAGCCAGTTCATCAACCTCTGGCATAAACAGTATCAGTTATAGCAG
>Ga0302215_10000762_pt1 | contig 23574 bp, 20 predicted proteins | sample II_Fen_N3_1_FD_194580 | JGI IMG/M metagenome (GOLD analysis project Ga0302215, IMG submission 194580) | Peat permafrost microbial communities from Stordalen Mire near Abisko, Sweden - II_Fen_N3_1 | ecosystem: Environmental > Terrestrial > Soil > Wetlands > Permafrost | place: Sweden: Abisko... | reverse complement strand
GTTAAAGTTCCTATTCTTGATTTTGGTGAAAACAGAGCTAGAGTAAAATCGGCTGAAGCAAGATTAAAACAAAATTTACTTCGAAAACTAGAAGTTCAGCGCAATATTGAGCGGGAAGTGATTAACTTAGTCGCAAATTTGAACAGCAGTTTAAAACGTCTACAATTGTTGGAAAAGAATATTATTGTTGCAGAAAAAAGTTTCGAAATTACCCGTCAGCGCTATTCTGATGGAGATATTGACAGTCAGGCTTTAGCATTGGAAAGGAATCGTTTAAACACAGCATACAACTCACATTTAAGCGCTTATATTAACTACCAATTATTGTTAGCCGATATTACTCGTAAAACGTTCTATGATTTTAAGAATAATGAATTGATAAAATAAACAACTAAATCTATCAATGTCGTGTTACATTTCTAATGCATAACAAAAGAATATGAATATAGAAGAACTCCGAGAATACTGCCTTAGTTTGAGGGGAACAACCGAGCATTTTCCTTTTGACGAGGTAACTTTGGTCATCAAAGTACAGGGAAAAATGTTTGCGCTGATACCTTTGGACAATGTTGAAACGCAGATTTCACTAAAATGTGATCCGGAACGAGCCATTACGCTGCGTGAAGAGTTTTCTGCTATTGTTCCAGCTTGGCATTTCAATAAAACACATTGGAATACAGTGATGATTGATCCCATGATATCTCATGAGTTCCTTTGTGAATTAATACGGCATTCCTACGAACTGGTAGTGGCGGGTTTACCCAAAAAGCTTCGGGAAGAATTGGTGTGAAAAATTTAGATTTTATAACGAGCCATTGAATCACTTTTTTAAATGAATAGAACATTAACTATTTTGATTTTTGCATTCCTGTGCAATAGTTGTGAAAAGGACCTTGTGAAAACTATTGATGGATCTAATGTAAAAGCCAGTTTTAACTGTTTACCCGAAACTGATATTAAAGTTGGACAAACTTTGATTTTTGCAAATTTCTCTGAAAATGCAGAAAATTATGTTTGGTATTTTGGGGATGGTGCAACTTCAAAGGATATAATTGCTAACCACTGTTATTTAAAAAGTGGGACATTTACTGTAAAACTTAAAGCTTCAAATAGTTATTCTACCGATTCATTATCTAAGATTATCACAGTTAGAGACCTTACAACTACCGAAAAAGTTTGTTCTCACATTTGGTCTGCATATTTTATTCAATCAGATATCTTATTTGAACGAATTCCTAGTGATGATAGAACATACTTGTATTATGATTTTCGATCAAACGGCAGCATTTATTCTCAAACATTTTTTTTGAACAAGTTAATTGAAAAAAATGGTAAGTGGTCGATTTCTGATTCGACTATAACTATTAAATTTGATAGTACCTATACTTATCATACAATTAAGGAATTAACCAATCAGAGTCTTAAATTAGATAATAAAGGAACCCTTACATCATTTAAGCTGAAGCAATAAAATTGGTTGTTGCCAGTAGTTTGGATGAATGATGATACTATTCTATACTCGTTCAAGCCAAATTAAAAGTAAATTAACTAAAAAGAAACAATTTAATTTGATAGAAAAGGAGGAAAAATGGTACTTAAAAGAAGAAATATAGTTGTAATTGTATTTGTGTTTTCCTTAAGCTATATTCAGGCAAATAAAATAACAATAGCCAAAGTAGGAGCCGATTATACCTCAATTCAATCGGGCGTTAATATGGCAAATCCGGGCGATACTGTTTTAATAAAAACAGGATTGTACAACGAATCTGTTACTGTTATTAATAGCGGTTCTGCTGCTAATGGCTATATAACTTTGATGGGAGAATCCGGAGTTATCATTGACGGGACAGGAAAGGGAGAACTTGGGATTACTATTTCCAGTAAAAATTATATCAGAGTAATTGGCCTGGAAATTCAAAACTTTAGTGGAGCTAATACTCCAATAGGCATCAGTGTTAATGGAAGTTGTAGTTATGTGGAGATACGCAATAATATAGTTCATAATATAGAAAACGCTAATGGAAATGCTCATGGAATTGCTGTTTATGGTACGAATGTAACCCCAATAAGCAATATCGTAATTGACGGAAATGAGATACGAAATTGCAAGTTAGGTCAGAGTGAATCTATGGTGCTAAATGGTAACGTAACAAACTTTGTGGTTTCCAATAATATAGTACATGATAATGACAATATTGGCATCGATTTTATTGGTTACGAAGGAACCGGTCCTACTGATTCCGATCAGGCGCGAGATGGGGTTTGTATTAATAACACGGTCTATAATATTTCCTCTTTAAATAATCCTACTTACGGAGGCGATCGAAGTGCCGATGGTATTTATGTTGATGGTGGTAAAAACATTATTATTGAAAAGAATTCTGTGTCAAATTGTGATATTGGAATTGAACTTGCAAGCGAGCATAAGAGCAAAAACTCGCAGGATATTATTGTGAGAAATAATTTTATTTCCGGCTCTTATCAAGCCAATATTATGGCTGGTGGTTATGCATCTTCCAAAGGGAATGCTGTTAATATATCTATCATAAATAATACTACTTATCAAGGTGTAGGCGGTGAACTCGCTCTACAATATAACTGCAGTAATGTTATTGTCAAGAACAATATTTTTTATGCTAAATCCGATCAGGATTATTTGCAGCAATGGGGTAGTAATAATACAAGTGTGACTGTAAATAATAATATTTTTTATGGAGAGAGTTCCTCATCGCCAGGTGTTTGGAGTGATGCAAAAGCCAAATACCTGAACCCAAAACTTATAAACCCTTCTGTTAATCTGCATATTCAATCCACATCGCCTGCAATAAATGCAGGAATTGATCTTGGTAATGATGCTAGTGGAAACCCCATGTCTGGCATTCAAGATATTGATAATCAAACAAGAATAATGAACGGTACGATTGACATTGGAGCAGATGAATATCAAACGTCAAGCTTAATTGATCAATTTTCCGATGAAAATAATGGAATAAGAATTTTCCCAAACCCAGCAACTAATTGTTTGACAATAGAAATACCTCAACAGTTAGGCAAAAATTATGTGTCAATTTATAATGAAAATGGTAAGGAACTAATAAATAATGAAGTTACTAATTCGAAAATACAATTAGACATTAGCCACTTGACAAAAGGACTGTATTTGGTAAAAGTTATAACCGACATTACAATTGAGAAAAGAAAGATAATTAAGGAATAACATCTTTGGCATTTACCGGATACTCCGGTAAAAGAAAAGGCGAAGAAACAATCTTCGCCTTTTGTATATAAAAAGGATTAGTTATCAACCATATAAAAGTCCAACAACCCACAAGCGGGTGGCTGCCGGTAAGCGGTTGAACAACCAACAAATGACTTTGTATTGAAATCCGGGAACAACATTTACTTTCATTTTTTTACTCATAATCTGATCGACCATTTGTTTTGCAACAACCTTGGCATCCATGCCATTTTGTTCGTCTTTTTCCATTTTACCAACTGATGTTTTCATTGTTTGGTAATAGACAGAATCGGACAATTGAGAAGCAATTGTATATTTACGTGCTGCTGTAAAATCAGTTTTAGTATCGCCGGGTAAAACAGTACAACATTGAATACCAAAAGGTTTAAGTTCAATAGCAAGCGCTTGCATAAAAATGAGCAAAGCTGCTTTTCCGGCAGAATAAAACGCCTGAAAAGGAATCGGAACAATAGCTGCTACCGACGAAGTAGTCAGGATTTTTCCATAGCCTTGCGCCCTGAAAACTGGAATACAAGCCTGAATAGTTTTTACCGCGCCAAAAAAATTTGTTTCCATTTGATAACGCATTTCTTCTTCCGAAGTATCTTCAATGGAACCGCCAATACCATTGCCTGCATTACAAATTACGGCATCCAGCCTACTGTTTTCTTTCAAAATTTGTGCAACAACCGACGCAATTTCGGCTTCGTTGTTTACATCCATTTTTACATTAATCAGTTCGCCATCACCATTTTCGGCTTTTTTTACATCTCCGCCACGACGCGATGCTGCATAAACCTTTACTCCTTTACTCATTAATTGCAATGCTGCCGAAAGTCCAATACCGGTACTGGCTCCGGTAATCAATACTACTTTTGTTTCCATGTTTATATAAGGTATAATTATTTTCGGGTGCAAATATACTGATTATTAAATTGATTCTTATTTATTGATTTAAATAAATTGTATAAAACATTTGTTATATTTGTGCAATCAATTCTCGAACTTCCCGATTTATAGTTATTTGAGCAACAAAATATTTGCCAAATGAATAGTTCTAATGCCATTGAATCACAAGAAACAAGCTCAACAAAATTCCAACCGATTTGGAGGAAATCGTTGATTTTTCTTGTTTTGTTTTCTTTTTTAGTAGATCTTTCTGCCCTAAACAAAAGCAAGAAAATTGAGTCCATTCCATTTGAAGTGGTTGGGAGTTTTGTGATTGTGAAAGTAAAGATTAATGAATCAGCATCGTTGAATTTAATTCTCGATACAGGTATTCGCAACACCATCATTACTGAGTTGTTTCCCGGCGACAAAGTAACGTTAAATTATTCTGACGTGAAGGACTTAATGGGCTTAGGTGGTGGCCAACATTTGAATGCTCTTACGAGTAACTATAATACGCTGAAAATTGGAAAATTAGCCATTCAGCAAAAAACAGTATATGTGCTTCAAGAAGATATTTTTAACCTTTCTAAACGCACGGGTACAAAGATAAATGGGTTGATTGGTGTAGATCTTTTTCAGGATTATGTTGTAGAAATTGACTATATGAGTAAACGAATCCGATTCTATGAACCTAATGCCTTTGTTACTCCAAAAGGATACGGGATGATACCACTTACGTTTGAAAAAAACAAGATGTTTGTACAATTATCTGTATCAGAAACGGATAGTACTCGTCACAATGTAAAAATGCTTATTGATACGGGCGCTGAACTGAATGCATGGTTTCAAACATTTAAAGATAAGTCGATAAATATTCCCGACAAAAACTTTACCGGAACAATCGGACAAGGTCTAAGCGGGGAAATTACCGGAAAATTCGGACGCTTACCAGAGATTTTTCTTGGAGATTATTCGCTTAAAAAACTCATTGTTTCCTTTCCAGATTCGGCCACTATATCCGATATTATTTCAAGTTCCGACCGTGACGGAACACTAGGAAGTCAGCTATTAAGCCGTTTTAATCTTTTTATCGATATACCTCAGAAGCAGTTTTTTTTCAAACCCAATGCGAACTTTAAAAAACATTCTACCTACAATATTGCAGGTATAGAAGTTACTCAAATTATTCCTTTTGTGCCACAAGTAGAAGTGTGGCATATATGGGAAAACTCTCCTGCAGCCGTTGCCGGAGTAAAAATTGGTGATCTGATTATTGAAATTAATGGGCAAAAGGCTTTTCAGTACGGCATCGACGAAATAAAAGGGATATTTGAAACCCCCACAAGGAGACCACTAAATATAATTATTCAGCGCGATGGTAAAGAAATTACTTTTGAAATAGAAATGAAAAGTAAAATTTAGACCTGTGAATTACCATCCTAATTTGAAAAGAAATAATACTTCTAATTACCGTTGCATGAAAACTCATTTTAAACATATCAATAGATGCTTAAAAATAAGTATTATATCTATAATTTTATGTTTTTCAATGAGCTATCAAAATTCTGTCTTATCTCAAATTATTGTTGATAACTATATTGACGTTGGGAGAAACAATATTTCCGAAGGCGTGTACAGTGAGTTTTCAACAACGATTTCGAAGCATTTTGGAATCTTTAATGCTTCCACAGGTGCATTATTGTCATATTCCAATGCCAATAAAAATATATTTTCTGCTTATTCTCTGTCTGTTTCCCGAGATGTCCTGAAAATTCGTAAACATACTGTTAATCTAAATGTAATCTATCTATGGAAGCCATTTTCCGAAGATTTACGGGAATACAATGTTGGTGTTTTTGCCGAATATAGAACCAAGCATTTCTGTCAGACTCTTGGATTTAATTCTCAGTTATACCGTTTTACCCATGCAGCAAAAGTGAAATATAATTTCCCCGATTCCATTAACACAATTGTTTGGTTACCATTTAATTTTATGTATAAATTTTCATTTTATCAGCCGATAAATAAGAAATTGAACATGGAAGTTAGGGTTACTAATTTTGACACTTATACCATTCTACAGGATATATACCCCGTGATTTTGACAAAATTTACATATAACTTAAATTCGAAGGTTCAATTATACAGTCAGTTATGTTATATGCAAACCGGTTTAATGGGTATTCGGGTGAATTATTTTGGTTACTATTTAAGAGGAGGTGTGCTATGGCAAATAAAGTAAATCATTTTAAGACTCGATATGCATTCTTATTTTTTTCGATCTTGGTCTTTTTTGGTTGTTCCAACGATGCCGATTACTCAGGTTTTTTTCGTTCTACCGATAGGGTAAATGATCGTTTTGAACAATCTGACGACTGGAACAAATTTCATCCGTTTAAAAATCTTGTTGTTAATACAGATAATTACCGGCTTTTAGTAGCTTCCGATGTTCATATTGGAGGTTTGAGGAATTTCAATATACTACTGGATGAAGCCAAAAAGCCTGAAAATTTAGCCTTTGTAATTGTTGGAGATGTAGTATCCGGCGAGAAAGAAGACTATTTAGTGTTAAAAGATATCTTGCCGGATTTTGACAGTATTCCCTATTTTTTATTGGTAGGTAATCACGATTTATATTTCGATGGTTGGAAAACGTTTCACGAATATTTTGGTACTTCTACCTATTACTTCACCGTTCAGACACCCGCTGCGAAGGATATTTTTATTTGCCTCGATACAGGTGGTGGAACTTTGGGCGATAAACAACTAGCATGGTTTAAAAACCTACTTTCTACGCAGAGAGCAAATTACAGAAATTGTGTGGTATTTACCCATGTAAATTTTTTCTTAAACTGGAATAGTAATTCTACAGGTCTGATAAATCCTGAAATTAACACGCTATTGGATTTATTTGTGCAATATCATATAGTCATGTCTATTAACGGACACGATCATATTCGGGGGCTAACCGCTTTTGGCTATACAACTTACTTAACTCTGGATGCCTTTGCCGATTATGCTTCAAATGCCAGTTTTTTGAGGCTAAACGTAACCGGTGGAAAAATTGGATATGAATATCAAGAGATTAATCATTAATAATGGTCGCATTTATATCAACTATTCAACATGTTACATTTACAATGACTCAAAAATATACATATCTGTCTAAATTACTTTCGTTGTACATTATATTTTTCACGGTTTATAAATAATTTAGTGTTCGGTAGCAGCTTACAAATCCTTTCTATTTCAGAATCCGTTATTTTTCCTGACATTGAAAACCGTGATATTTTTATCTTGTTCATTGCATCCGGAATTTGAATACTATCTATAAAGGTTATATTCAGATTATTTATTTCTTCTAAACTGAGAAGTTCAGGTGGAATTACCTTAACTCTAATATCTATTCCCGAACCGAACTCGCTATTGTTATCCGATTTAAATTTATTGATTAATGCGGCATTATTTATATCTGTTTTCCTAATCATCCAGCCTATTTCGGGCTTTAAAGCAAATGTTGCTTGGTTTTGTTGCAAACCGGTAAAACCAGCCCATAATTCAAGCGGCGTCTTCTCTGTTTCGCCATTCTCTTTGATATATATGTATTGCAAATCTACTTTTACAATTTCTTTCGGGAGTTTATCTGTTCCTATAATTTCTTTCAAATTATTGCGTTTTCCATCTTTATCGTATGGATAGAACTTTACAATCCAGCCATCAACGATATTTGGTGCTCCATATTTTTTTTGTGAATGATATTTAAACATAGTTTGCCAAAAGCACTTGTTGACCTTCCCGTTCGAGGCTTTTACAAACTCTTTTAAGATTGGATTTAGTTCGTCTACCCACCAGTCGAGTTTGTATTTTCGGAGGTAGTTTGTTTTGTCTAAAACCTTTTGCCAATCTTGGGGAGTACCTTCCAGTGTTATTTGAGGAATGCCGCAGCCAGCGTAAATAACAATAAATTCAAAGTAGGATTTCATGGCTTCCATAATGGTGATTTGCGAAGCCACTTTGGTTACTGGAGTAGTTGTTGTAAAATTGCAAGTCAATGTATTTACTAAATCGGGACCTGTAAAAGTGCCGATTTGTTTCGTAAATTCTGGAAAAACGTCTTCCCATGGACTTTTGGGATCATTGAGTTTGATTTTGTCATTACGTACAATTAATGAAAGTTTGCCATCAAAATTGACAAAATACTTCCGAAGTTCTTCGGAGTTATTGTTTACATGTTGTGCAAACCCCTGACTTATAAGTAACCAAACCATATCGGGCGATAACACAAACGGTCGATGATCGGAATAGGCCTGATACATGCCATTGAAAAATGAATGATAATCGTATGCCACCAAACTATCGCAACCGTTACTTTGTGCCACAATATTGTACGGAATATCATTATCAATCAGATTGAACTTCCATTTTCCAATGCTAAGATCAGTCAAAATCATATCTTTAAACACATCATTGTAAGGAGTAAGACGCAAAAGTGTTGTTGGCTTTTTTAAAGTTTCAACTTCAAATGTAACGCCATTTTTTTGAGCAGAAACTCCAAATGAAATTGACAACAAAACAAGAATAAAAACTTTTCTCATTGTATAGTAGTTTAATAGTGGTTCAGTTTATTCAAAACCTTTTGGAATAGGTATATTGGAATTTAATTTATTGGCGGCAGTAAAATCAGTTTTTGCCAGATCTGTTTTATTCTGTTTAGCATAAATCACTCCCCGGCTGTACAAAGCATTGGCTTCCTTTGGATTTAGTTCCAAACATTTGTTCAAATCGCTAATTGCCAGATCATAATTGCCTTGATTACCATAAATAATTCCGCGGCTATAATATGCTCCTGCATAATCGGGCTTCAATTCTATGAATTTACTGAAGTCACTTTTTGCCAAATCAGAATTACCCTGATTAGCATACAGTAGCCCCCGGTTGAAATAGGGTTCGGCATAGTCGGCTTTAAGCTCAACAGCCTTGTTGTAATCGGCTAAGGACAGGTCTTTATTGCCCAGTGAGCTGTAAACAATTCCCCGGTTGAAATATACTTCGAAATAGCCGGGTTTGTATTGTATGGCTTTTGTCAAATAGGTAAGTGCCACATCGTGTTTACCCTGAGACTCATTAACGGAACCTAAAAACAAATAAGCTTCAGCGTAATAAGGATTATCGGGTTTCAGTTCTATCGCTTTTTTGTAATTAGTAAAACAAGCTTCGAATTTTTTCTGAGCAAGATAATTTCTACCCAATCTAAGGTAAGCGTCCGCTTGATTTGGGGTGAATTTTACAACCAGATTCAAGTCATTATTTGCCAAATCGTATTTACCTTCATTGGAATATTTATTTCCTCTGTTGAAAAATGGCTTTGCAAATTCGGTGAAATTTAATTTGGAATTTGGATTCAATTTAATCGTTTGGTTGTAGTCATCTATCGCCAAATCGTTTTTTCCCTGAGAAATATATTTCTTCCCACGGTTATAAAAAAGTATAGCATAGTCACCAAAATTGAAGCTATTTTTGGGCTTTAATTGCACTACTTTATTATAATCTACCATAGCAACATCGAATTTTTCCTGCCCGATATAGCATCTTCCACGGAAATAATAAGCAATAGCACTATCGGCCTTAGCCTGAATAATTTTCTCGCATTCAGCCTGTACAAGGTCATATTTTTTCATTGCGATATAGCAATCCAACTTTTGAGAAAAGGGAAATTCGTCGGTTGGACTGAGTTGAATGGCTTTGTTGTAATCGGAAAGTGCCGTATCGTAATTTTGATTTTTCTGATAAACCGAACCTCTTTTCACATAATACTCCGCCTTTTCGGGATTAATGCCAATGGCTGCCGTAAAATCAGCTATTGCCTGATCTCTGTCGCCGTAATTACTATTCGCCAAACCGCGTTCGTAGTAGGCTTCGGAATAATAAGGATTTGTTTTTATGGCCTTTGTATAAAAATCAATGGCCTTGCTGGTAGAAGTTTCTGCAAGATCCTTGGCTGCGGTAAAATCATTGTAAGCCGATTTATAATAAAGCGTTTTAAGATTTGCTGAAGATTCTGCCAGGTTTAACCATGCAATAGACGACTTGTCCATTTTCAATGCCCTCAGTGTATCTGATTTTGCCAGTTCGCTTTTCCCCAGCTTTCCATAAACAATACCTCTTTTGTAAATGGCTTCTACATATTTTGGTTTATACACGATAGCCATAGTATAGTCGGCTATTGCCAGATCATACTTGCCCTGTTTCTCATAAGCAGAAGCCCTTTTGAAATAATTCACAGGATCGGAAGGTTTTAGCAGAATAACTTTTAAGTAATCGGCATTTGCCAAATCAAATTTATCAATCATTTCATAACATTCGGCTCTTGCTAAGTATGCATTCGAATTATCAGGCTTTAGTTCAATTGCTTTTGTGTATTCCGAAATTGCAGATTCGCAATTATTCTGAGCCTTGTATTTCTCAGCACGTTCTAAGTATTTAGTGTCTTGAGAGTGTGCAGTAACCGTAAAAAGCATAAACAACATCCAGAAGAAAAGGGTTTTGCGTGTTTTCATTTTGATCTCTATTATTTATTGAATAGTATAAGTTTGTATTTATCTCGTTACAGAATCTAATTTATCGCGCAATTTTTTTGTCAAATAATATCCACCTGTTTGTAAAGCATCTCCTCTAAATTCGATTAAGCCAATTTCTTTTAATTGTTGTAGATAACGTTCCAAAGTTCTTTCTGAAACTTCTAGTATTTTAATATATTCAGGTGCTCTATTGCCTTCATTAGTGGCTATTGCACTTAATAGAACAGTTAGTTTATCTTTAATTCCTTTGGTTGCTCCCCCTATTGCTCCCCCTATTGCTCCCTCTATTGTTCCGACATTTGTTCCGTCAATTGTTCCGTCAATTGTTCCGTCAATTGCTTTTACATCTTCTTCAATTGCAGGTATTGGAATTGTCATTTTAAATGTATGTCCTTCTGCAAATGTAGGTTTTCCGTCTTCTGCATACTCTTGAATAAATCTATTCACATTTATAACACCCGAACCCAATTCATCTACCCTACCCAGTTGAATAAAAAACTTGGCTAGGGTAGGATTTTTAGGAAAAGGTACAAAATGTGTTAGATCGATAAATCCATTGCCGTGAGCATTATTTGCATTTTCAGTTTCAACTCTTCCTTTTTTTATCACAAAAGTGCAAGGGTGAGCGTTCGTGTATTCGCGATGAACGATAATGTTAGCAACTATTTCTCTGAAAATATGTGTGCGCAAACTGATACGTTGGTCACCAATCTGAAAAAATTTATCGGGCAAATGTTTGGCCACAAAATCCATTAATTGCTCATACGCTTCTATAAGATTTGTTTGAATATACAGTCGGTCATCGTACCTGAATTCATCGTTAACACGCACTAACGCATCAATTTTGTAATGAGGCAAAATTTGTTGTATCACTTCATCTTTGCCAAGCAGTAAAGCTGCTGCTAAGGTGTAAGCCGAGTGTCCGGTTTGATAATCGAGTTTCCACAAACCTGCTTTTTCAAGCATTTGTTCATCGGTGAGTGCCAGCCATGGATGATTTGGATTGTTACTGCGAATTAAATTTCGAATTTTGGGAAACAATTCAGGTTTAAAATCGGAAAACGTCAAAAAAGGATAAAGCGTGTTTTCAGTAAAATGCGAACGCTTTTTGTTGTATAAATCGGCTATTTGTGCAGGGTTGCTCACACGGAAATCGCCATCGTTACTACGGTCGAATACTACACCTGCGGTTTTGTGCAGTTGCGAACTGGAAGGAATTTGAATATGGAGAATAATCTTATCATCGATGTGTTGTTTTATGGGAAATAAAATATAAGGCGGATCAATTTTCTGAGCATTATTGGACAAGTTGACGATATTGGTTATCATCGTTTCTAACGACTCAGGATCAATACCCGCAACAGTGCCATCGTTGGCAACACCCAGTAGAATATCACCTCCATCTCGATTGAGCATAGCGCAAATGCTCTCAAACAAATTTGTCGGCAAGGTGCTTTTAGCTTCCTTGAACTCCAGCCGGATATTCTCCTTCTGGTGTAGCAGTCTATTTACTGTTTCTTTACTCATTTGTCTTTTTGTGGAATTGTTCTTTTTGTTGAAGTCGACACTCTTATTTAACTTGAACTTGTCGAACAGTTTCTATTTCCGCTTTTTTATTGAATTGCATTTACAAAAATAGTTATAATTAAACAATTGACAATGTTCTATAATTAAAAAACGGAGTGTATGTGGTTGATTAGGTGTTGTATTTTCTAAAACATAAAGAGAGACGAAAATAGTAGAGGGTACTGAAAAAGTAGCTCTGGGTATCTAGTTTAAGAACAGAAAAACAGACGGATTAAAAATCCTAAGAATTCAAAAGGTGGGATTATAAATAAATCCCACCAACCAACACGAACTATTTGCTCATTTAATCATCTTTGTATATGCAGGAGGACAGGACAGGGGTTTTGCCGAACAAAATCGCCGAACTACGCTACGCCGATCGGGGAGATTTATTGGCGCGAATTGAAATAATAATTATATACCATCATATTTATGAGTTTCTTTAGCTTTATTTCTATTTTCAATTCTTTTCTTTATTCTCTTCTCAATTAAATCAATAGTTCTTTTGTAGTTGGTATCAATCAAATAAAAATCATCATATGTATATTCTTCAGCATTATCATAATGATTTAAATAATAATATCTGTAACATGAAATTTTTTTAGAGTTTGTGTTCCAAACATATTTATGTTCTTTATCTGTTTTAGTAAATGAAGCTCCAGTATATGTATATTTAAAAGTATAATCATGTTCTTTTCTAAATACTTTAGATTTTCCATATTTTAAATTTAATGCCTTGTTTAATTCATCAGAACCTTTACATTCTATTGAAACTAAAATACCTTGATAAAATATCAACTTTAAACCTTCAATAATTAAATTTGGTACAACTTCATATTTATGTATATAAAATTGCTTTACATCTAGATTATAGTAATAATTAAAATTATTAATTTCGCTTACAGTTGTATCTGCATTTGTTATCTGAAATAAAGTATTACAATCATATTTTTTTGAGTTTTTTATATAAGTATCATTATATATATAAGAACAATTACAATTTTTATCGTTACTTATATAGTTATAATACTCACTACTGTTTTGTATAAGTTTATAATTATCATAACCAAATACATCATCAAGAATCGAAATTTCTGAATATAATTTAAGTTTACCGATACCGTTTAATATTTTTTGAGAAAAAATATTTGTAATAGATAAAACCGTAAATACCAACCAAATAATCCTTTTCATGTTTTTTATTTTAAAATTGTTATTGATAAGTTGAGAATTAACCTGAGTACAATTATAGCAATTTAATGAGCAAATTCTGTCATTGTCGATGAGAACCTCGTTCTTCCGGATGTGCCCTTGCTTTAATACGCAAATTCTTGTATTGTCGTTGGGATTTATTTCAATCCCAACTGTATGTATTCTTAGGATTTGTAATCCGTTCTTAAACTCAACTTAAACAATCGTAACATCAAGTAATCCTTTTCCACCTGCATAATCGATAGCCGAACTATATCGATAATCTTCTGCCCGGTTTACTATTTCTGCTTTTACAGGATTTTCGTGGATATAGTTTAGTTTCTGATTGAAATAATCGTTCAGATAAATTCCTTGTGCATCATTTCCTTGTTGCCAAAAACGAAAGTTGGTTATCTTTTTATCATTCTTACCAGCATACTCAAACCTATTCAACATCCATTCTTGCCGACTTTCTGTTGGTTCAATAAGTAAAATTCGCAGGACTTCTTTACTCGTAAATTTCTTAAAGTCACGCAATATATCTGAAACTTTATTCTCACCGATTGAACCAACAATCATGTGCATATGGTTAGTCATTAGCACCCAAGCATAAATTATCAATCCTTTTTCTTTCTGGCAATACAGCAACGATTCAATGATAATATGCTTGTAAATAGGACGTGAGAATATATCTACCCAATCAACTACTGTATCGGTAACAAAATAAACTTCGCCTGTTATACGATTCTTTATATCCATTGTTATCTGAATTTATCTTTGGCAAATGTAATGATTATTTTCACAATATAAAGAACGGATTAAAAATCCTAAGAATACAAAAGGTGGGATTAAAAAGAAAATCCCACCAACCAGCCCGAACTATTTGCTTTTTTAATCATTATTGCATATCTAGGAGGACAGGGGTTCAATTGGGAAAATATCTCCAGTGCAAATCAGAAGTAACTCTATTGGAATATGTTTCTACTTGTAAACTAGTTGATGCAGTTTCTGAATAGGAACCTTCTTTCAATACAAATTCATTCCAGCCTTTGATGAATGTAAGATTATAATTTGTTTTTATCGTTAAGTAATACCCCACACGCTGCCAGTAAGTGTGTTCTTCAGTTCCTATCATGGTGTATGGTCTGTCGGAATACATATATAATGAAACTGACCATCCTCTTGATAGATAAGTATAAGATGGTTCATTGGAGTCGTAAATTTTCCCTGTACATTCTCCACCTTTATAAGCGAAAATATTAAAATAATGCACGGATCCAGTCATTGCGGTTGTATCACTAACATTTACTCCAATGGGGTAAGCTTTTATTTTACTTAAAAGTGGTGTTTCCAGCGCAACTGAAAATTTTCCATCTGATGACACAGTACTTTTGCCTATCATTTTTCCAAATGAGACGACTTGGTAGCCAAATTGTGTAACAATACTATCAGCAAAGATCTTGATAGAATCAACACTATTTGATGTATTTACAATTACACCGCTTAGAATTCCATCGTTAGTGATTGAACTACCGACGGTTTTTACTTCGTTATTTTCGCAACTGTAGAAAGTTGTAACTAATGCTATAATAAATACGAAAGTTGTTTTCATAAATCAAAGTTTTTTTGCCAACGCTCAATATTTTGGCATTCGGTTTTTATTCTGTTATGGATTTTTAGACTATTCTAATTATATTGCTTCCAAAAGTAATACTTTTTATTAAATTTTTCGTTATTGTCCGGTAAAAAATAATTTTCGATTAAAAAATTAGGAGTATCCCCGAAGAGATTCCCTCGTCCTTCCGGATGTGCCCTTAATTTAATGAGCAAATTCTGGTACTGTCGTTGAGAACTTGTCCGAACTATTTGCTCTTTTATCAGCTTTGCAAATCCACGAGGGTAGCGATAAAAAATTTCCCCTGCCACTTTCGTAGCAGGGGAAAACTCTCTTAATTCGATTTCACCTTCACACCAATGGCTTCCAGTGCCTGATTTCCGGCAAGGAGGACTTTGGCGTACTTGATGTATTCGGTATATTGTGGGTAGAGTGCATCGAAAGCACGGTCGCGGGTATCGGTGGCAGTTTGGGCTTCGGCGGTTTCTTTACGCAAGCTTTCTTTCAGTATTTGCAAGGCTAGTAAGGCTTGCGATTGTGCCGAAACAGTAGTTGCGGTGATGCCAACGGTTTGAACTTTTGTCTGCAATGCAGGTGTGCCCGCTATTTGAGCATAAAAGTTTGTGAGTAATTGAGTCCATGCCGGGTATGCTTTTGGGTTGTCGGTGTCCAATTGCAACGACACCCAAGACTGAATGTCTCCTTTGAAAAGGATACGGGTCAACGCGCGGTGTTGATTGAATCCGGCATTGATTTCATCCTTTTTGTTGTCGAACTTCTCTTGTTCCAGATCTTGGTCTGCGTATTCTTTAATTTGCCCTTGGCACAGGGTTTCCAACTGCGAAAGTTCTGCGTTCATTGCTGCAATTTTTTCGGCAGTGTAACCAACGGTTACCATTACTGCAAAAATTTCGGGCAACGAAGCATTGCCAAAAGTCATTTTCATTTTCACAATCGATTCGTCCATCGTGTCGTGATAGTTTTTCGAAGCTTTTTTTACTTCGGGTGTTGTCATTTCTTGTGTTTCCATAAACGATAAATAATTTAGAGGATAAGTATTAGAGAATTTATTGAGATATAATTCTGTTGTATGTACTGAAAATAGGATGGGAAGCTGCTTCCCTCGTATTTTTCAGTACAGCCCTTGCATTTCGGAGTGCTTCCCTCGCTCTTTTCAGTGCTTCCCTCTCAGTTTTCATCCTCTACATCGTAGTTTTCAGTAGGCACATCGCATTTCGGAGTGCTGCCCAAGCGAAATTCTAATTTTTAATGCCGTCAAGAAAGGGAATATATGGGAAAAAGGGAATTATCAGCCTTGTTAACACAACAAAAATACTAACTTAATTTGGTATTATTGACATGAATATCAATTTGTTTCAAAAATATTTTCACAAAGTTAGAGAATGTACTGCTAGTGGGCTTTTCCTGCGAGCTTAGAGTTATCCTCAGGATATTACTATCCGGATGGAATTGAAGCGATTTAGAATTTGGGAAATAAACGGATGAATTTTCAAGAAACACTATTTTATTTAAATCCCATCAACCTAAAACATAAAAATAGGCGAAAATAGTATCTCTCTATTTTCGCCTATTAAGTATTTGGTTTTTAAAAGCCCTCGCCCTGCCGGATATATCCTTAATTTAATGAGCAAATTCTGCTACTGTCGTTGGGATTTATTTCTTCCACGATAGTTATCGGGACTAACTTTAGTCATTCGGCTTCGTTGTTATTGTTGAGCATATCCATGTTTTCTTTCACCAACTGTTCTAATTGGTAGGTAGCCACTCCCAATGGTTTATCAAGCCCCCGCATGGCGTATTCTACTTTTACATTACTCTTGTAAGCACACAACAAAAGCCCTATGGTAGGTTCATCGGAAGGGGTTTTGAGTTTGTCGTCGATGGCACTGATATAAAAATTGAGTTTAGAAACGTACTCAGGTATAAACTCGCCTGCTTTGAGTTCTATCACTACGTATGCGTGCAAAACCGTGTGGTAAAAAAGCAAATCGATTTTATAATCGGTATTATCTACTTCAACGGCATATTGTCTGCCCACAAAAGCAAAACCTTTGCCCAATTCCAACAGGAAATCGGTAATTTTTTGCGTTAGGAGCTTCTCAATTTCCAGTTCCTTCACTTTTGTTGAAAGCATAAGAAAATCGAAATTATAGGGGTCTTTAAATAGACTTTTTGCCAAATCGGATTGATACTCGGGCAAGGTTTGTTCAAAATTGTTTAATGCTTTACCGCTTCTGCCAAATAAGTTGCTTTGAATTTGCAAAAGCATTACGTCACGACTCCATTCATTTTTAGCTGTTTCGGCTATGTAAAAAGCTCTTTCAGTGGCGTTTTTTACTTTGGTCAACAAGCTTATATGATGATACCACGTAATTTGTGCAAGCGGCACTTGCACAAATTTATTTTGAGATGGTGCAAGCGGTACTTGCACAATTGGAAACTGTGGGTAGGCTTCGGCAAAAGCTCTCATGTATTTAAGATTACGCACCGAAAAGCCGGTGTTTCCGGGAAAGTTTTTAAATATATCAGCTGCCAATAGCTCAATTACTTTGCTTCCCCAGCCATTCTGCTTCTGTTTCTCAATAATAGAGTTCCCAATTTCCCAATAAAGTGTAAGCATTTCGGCATTGACTTTAAATGAGGTTTGAGTATGGGCACGTTTGATTTTTTCGGTAATAAAATCTGTCCAGTTTTTATAGTCGTTAAGCTGTGTTATACCGTTGTTCATTTTTTTGAGATGTTTTTTACAATACTGCTACGCGGCGTAGCAGTATTGCATCATAATACTTTCGGCAGCAGTTATTCGAAAATTTTGAATAACTTAAACTTTTGGTTCAGATACTTTATTCATACGCTGCTAATCCTGAAATGTCACGCCCTAGGGCTATTTACCCACCTCAAATGTTATAGAATATAGCTTATTGATATTGGATATAAATGGGCTGCGGTTGCAGTTTCATCAGGTCAGCCGGAGTTAGCATCACATGCGGTGCTTTTTTCAGGTCGTTTTTGTAAAACAATTTGAATCCGGTGAACTGAACCGGTTCTTTGCGAATATAAAGTTTGTAGGTGCTGCGTTTGAGTATCGGTTCACCCCATCCGTCCATATTCATTATTATCTGTACCTCGGGGTGCAACAAGATATTTTTGTGATTACGAACCATACCTTGTGTAAAGCGATGCACAATAAGAATTTTAGGAGGCAGGTTGTTATCTTTTACAAGTTTTGCCAAATAATTAGAGCAATAATTAATGTCAACTTCATTCATAGTTCCAATTTTTGTTCCCGGTCTGTTTCCTTCTTTCATCGAAAACTCAGGGTCGATACCTAAATGAACCTGTGGCATTTTCAGGTATTTTTCCAAGGTTGGAACTTCCTGTTGCACGTTGCTCAAAGCCACTTGTATGTCCAAAAATACGATGGCATTTCCCATTTTGGCAATGGCCAGAGCCGAATCAATTTGATGTTCGGGCATACGTGTACGGTATTTTCCATCTTTTCCGGGAGTGCCCGAAGCTACTATGGCAATGTAATGTATAGCAGGCAATACCGGAGTAGCAGGGTCTATTTTTTTCCATGCAGCAAGTTCTATGTTTAATCTTCTCCATACTTCTTTGGGTGGATATTCACCCAAAATACCCATTTTTTTGGAGTAAAGATTGCCATAATAAGCCACAATTCTTTTGAAAGGAAGAATAGCTCCAGCTAATGGATAAGAGCGAAGGTGGTTAGGCCATACGCCGGTGGTATCGCCATTGGCAAGGGCTTTAAGCTTATTTTGATACGCCAGGGTGTCAATCGGCACAATTTTTAGTTCCTGTTCCTTGACTACCGTTTTTTCGACGGCTTTTTTCACTGTCCCCGGCTTTGTTTTGTTTCCGCAACTGCAAAGAATAAAAATTAATGCAAATAGGATTAGTTGAAAATTGATAGTTGATAGTTTAAAGTTCATAATATCATAGTTATTTGTTGATTATTTTTTATTTATTTTTTCAAAAGTTCTTTTCATCGATTTGAGCATTCTTTCTGCTGAACATTCCGGAACGATTATTCGGCGTACGCATTGCAGCGGCTGGATCGAATCGCGTTTTGAATAAAGCGAAAACGAGATTTTGAAGTACTTGCTAATTTCCTCAGCTGCTTTGTGATTAAATACACCATTGGGGTAGGCAAAGTATTCAACCGGCATGCCTACAATACCTTCCAATTTCTTTTTAGGCTCTATAATTTCTTTCTTCCAATCTATTGAATCTTTGAATTTGGTCACCATTGTATGATCCCAAGTATGAAGTCCAACGGTTTGACCTTCTTTTGCCAACTGTGCAATTTGCTCGGTTGTCATATAATTTTTCTTATTGTAGGTAATGGTCATAATAAAGAAAGCACCTCTAAATCCGTATTTGTGCATGATTGGAGCGGCCGAAGTAAAATGTTCCACGCGGGAATCATCAAATGTTATCATAAAAGGTTTCGCGGGCAAACTCTTATTATAAACCAGATAATCGTATAATTGTGCCGGAGAGATGGAATGATAACCACTATCGGCCAGAATTTTCATGTGCGAGGTAAATGTGGTGGGTGTTACCGTATAATCACCTTTATTGCCTTCGCAAATTCGGTGATAACATAGAACGGGCACTTCAGGCTTAGCATAAATCTGCGCAGCAGTGTTCATAGTTTGTTTAACGGCCGGGCTTTCTTGTTCTGCAACAACAGTGTTGGTTGCAGTAGCTGAGTTTCCATTCTTTTGTTTTGCTTTATTACAGCTAACGAGTGCTAACCCCAAAATGAGGGTTCCATAAAGGAAAAGTTTTTTATTCATAAGTTTAACTATTTAGATGTAAATGAATCTACCACTAAGCCACTAAGTTCACTTAGACGACTAATTATCAATAATAAAATAGAGTGCATAATGTTTAAAACGTAAATGTATTTTTGTTTTAAGGCTCATTAATTACTAATTTTTCTATTGGTAGTGTATTCAATTTTAATTTCTTAGTGTTCATATTTCTATGGAAGTTGTGTCCTTAGTGACTTAGTGGTTAATTATCGACTGATAAATTACCTCTTGTATTTTCGGCCTAATGCTCATTTTTGCCAGTTTATTTATTCCATCATTTGGATAAGTTCGATTGCTTAGAAACACATAGACCAAATTATTGATCGGATCAACCCAGCAGCAAGTTCCGGTATAGCCTGTATGCCCATAAACTTCCTGTGGTGCAGAAATACAGCAAGGATTACTATTTGCTTTCGAAGGAACCGGCTTATCAAATCCCAGTGCACGTCTTCCACTTGCGGAATTGGTGGTTGCGAAGAGTATGCAAGTTTTTTCACAAAGGTAACGTTTTCCATTCAATTCACCATTATTGAGCAACATTTGATAAACTGCTGCTACATCTCTTGATGTTGCAAATAAACCTGCGTTACCCGAAATTCCACCCAGAAAGGCAGCATCAGGATCGTGCACATAACCTTGTAATAATCCGTTGCGCAGAAAATCTCGTTTTAATGTTGGTGCAATCTCTTCTTTTTTGTGAGTTCGTAGTGGCAGATAAGCCATGTGGTTTAGTTTCATTGGGCTAAAGAATTCCCTGTCCAGAAAAACATCCATAGACGTACCTGTAATTGTTTCAGCAATTTCTTTAAGCAAAATAAAGTTCACACAACTATACACATAAGTTTTGCTTCGAAGAGCTGTATTAGCTATCATTTGCATTGCTGCTTGATGGAAGCGATTGTGAATATAAAAGCTGTCGGCTACTTGCGATTGAAATTCGAAGGACGGAATTTTGGATACCCAACCATCCTTGTATTTTAATTTTGCACTTGGTAACCGAACCATATGCGTTGTATCTTTGGTTGCGGTTAAAAATGTAGGTGTGTTATTTTTCTCAATTACCATCTCGTGGAATGGGAGTCCGGCCGGTAATCCCGATTCATGAAACAGCAGTTCCTTTATCGTTATATTTTCCTTATTTGTGCCCCGAAGAAAAGTGAGATATTTAGATGCTTTATCGGTAAGCTTCAGTTTGTCGTTGTCGTAAAGCTTCATGATAGCCAGCAAAGTTCCGGTAGTCTTGGAAAGGGAAGCCAGATCATACATAGTGGAAGGCTTCACCATTTGTTTTGCCTCGTAGGTATAGTTTCCAAAACACTTATCGTAAAATGGTTTGCCGTCTTTCATAACCAATATCTGACACCCCGGGAAAACTCTTAACTCCATTGCATTTTTCACAATAGAATCAATACGTGTAAGGGTTTTAGAGTTCATCCCAACTTCTTCAGGCGAAGAAAGTGAGGGTAGGTTTTGGTAAATGCTATCCTTTTCAGTGGAAGCGGAAGTGCTGTTGGTAGGGGTACCGGCAGAAATGTTGTTCCCTGCCTGATCGACCAGAATTATAGAAAATAATAAGACGAGAAGTATTGATATTTGTTTTTTCATTATTGTGTTTTACCTTCTTCACTGTTTATAATGAAGCATGGATAATAATTGGGAGTAAAATGAAAGCAGGATGAAAAGTTTTCAGTTAACATCATTTCATTCTTAATTTTAAATCTCGCATCAAAGGTAAATAGATTATTTTGATTAACCTAAATTTATTGCATGTTATCTAAATTATTTATGGGGTAACAAAATAACGTGAGTTGGTCATAAATAGAAATAAGTAATCCGGCATAAGGTTGATTAACTATGCCGGATTACTTGTTTTATTGATTAATGCAACAGAAACATTATCTCCTCAGCACCATTTTTCTTGAAAGTACAAGTTCATTATTACCTGTCCGAACAGAAATTCGATAATAGTAAATGCCACCGGCAACAAGATTATTGCTTTGATTGCAGCTGTTCCATTCTACCTGATACAAGCCTGCTGCCTGCGTTCCATTCACCAGGGTCGTTATTCTTTGTCCCATAACATTATAGACAGAAAGTTCTACTTCAGCCTTTTCCGGAATACTATAATCGATATAAGTGCTGCCCGCAAAAGGATTCGGATAATTCTGAGCCAGTTTAAATCCAGATAAAACGTTAATTCGAATTTCTTTAGACTCAGTCAGAGTATCGTCATCGGCTCCCGGTGAACCACCAATTTTGTTCGATGCACGCCATTCAGCTCCATTTATCTGATTATTTTGAGGATTAAACACAACAGGCACGAGTGAATATCCTGCTCCATCAGGCGATGTTGGCCAGATACCAGCAGTTCCATAACTGAAATCAGCAACGGTAGAGTTTGACTGTGTAAGCAAAGCCAATCGTTCTCCATTATTATCAAGCTTTCCACTGAATTCTCCAAATGGTCTGAATTTGTATCGTGAAAAAAAATTATTGCTGTTCGAAGCCAGCACAATAAACTCACCTGCTCCCAATTGGGTTTCCGGTGGAAATACATAATCTATTCCTTGTGTAAACTTCAAACCTCCCATATCCAGTGTAGAAGTTCCTGTGTTTTTCAGTTCAATAAATTCAAATCCGCTACCGTCTATCAGATTTTCACTTAATGGATGATAGTGAATTTCAGTGATTTTTACATTGGAATAATCGGAAGGAATAACAAAGAACCGACTATTGGTAGCACTCCACACTCCATTGTAGAATGAACGAGCAACAATGTGGGCGGAATGTGAGAGGTTAACTGCTTGTGTGTACGAAATTGCAGTTTTACTGTCAACGGCTCCGGTTTTCCAGTCAACAGGGTCGGTACCATTGGTGGTATAATAAATGGTTCCTTTTGAGGCAGTCATTGTCAATATATCGCCGGCACTAACTGTATGTTGGTATGTATTTTTACTGTTGATAAATAAAACGGGAGCATCCACTGAGGGGAACAAACCTGCGGTACGCAGTTGTGCAACAAATGTGCTTGTTCGCTGCGGAAAATAAGTATTCAGCATAAAATTTTGTTGCGGTATCCAATAGCTTTCTTTAGTGTAAAGAGCGTATGGTACTGTTTGGTACACATGTACGTCGCGACGGTAATCACCCCAACGAGCCGACTCTGCCAGTATCGGGCTTTCAACCTGAGCTTTTCGTATCAACCAGCGTGCAGCGACCGAATCGGGTGTAAGCACACCATCGTTGAAACAATGACGTTGTATTCTGTCGGCCAATAAGCGTTTAAAATCAGCATTTTTCAATAATTGTTGATAAACTCTACTCGGACAGTTGTCGTTGTTTTCGGTAAGAATATTCGCAGTCAATGAAGCAAACATAATTTCTGCATCCCAGCACATAAACTTAAATCCTTTACCCGGATTTACCCGGTTTCGCATGGCCGACCAGTTGTGGTGATCCCAGTCGGTATTTCCACCATAAAAATTAATCAACATATAATCGGCTAGATTCACTGCATCTACCAAACTTTCTGAACTATAATTTGGTGTGCCATCGGGATTTTTTCCCTGAATAAGTTGATATTTATCATTACTTTCGAGTCCGGCATTGGCCATGGTCATCATATTGTTCCAC
>Ga0302215_10000761_pt1 | contig 23617 bp, 33 predicted proteins | sample II_Fen_N3_1_FD_194580 | JGI IMG/M metagenome (GOLD analysis project Ga0302215, IMG submission 194580) | Peat permafrost microbial communities from Stordalen Mire near Abisko, Sweden - II_Fen_N3_1 | ecosystem: Environmental > Terrestrial > Soil > Wetlands > Permafrost | place: Sweden: Abisko... | reverse complement strand
TCTGAGCCCATACTATTTCTTTCTCTCTTTTTGTGTGATCCATATAAAAAGCATTATACCAAAATTTTCTAAATGGCATAATGCTTTTATGTAAAAACCTATTATTTATATTAATTTTGTTTTGGATTTATTGCTGATCTAATCTGAATTGAATTTGCATTAATACTACCATCTGTGTTCGCATCACCAGTTATACTAACCTGACTACCCACAGAAATATCAGCAACTGCACCACTAACTGTTTTATCTATTTTAGTTACTGGAGAAAAGAAAATAATTTTTGAACTAGAACCATCTGTATTAGCAGAATGTAATTCTACTGTTAAACTTTTATCATCCTTTGAAACTACAGTTCCAGAAGTAATACCGTTCATAATACCACCACGTGAACCCATTCTCTGTCCACCTTGACCTTGAAAATCTGAACCTTGGCGAGAAATTGAAGGATTACTACCTTTTGCATATTTTGTTCCACCCCAGAAACTAATACCTGATATTAATAAACAAACAACTACAGCTATAATAATTTTTTTATTTTTCATAAATTTTATATTAAATTAATAATTTTATTTCTAGATAGGCCTTAAAGACCTATCTGAGAATTATTCATACCTTAAAGCATCAATTGGATTAAGATTTGAAGCACGTTGAGCTGGATAGTAACCAAAGACTATTCCAATAAAAGCAGAAACACCAAAAGCAAGTAATACTGAAGTTAATGAAACCTGTGCTTGCATTATTCCAAAATAAGAAATAATAAAAGATATTATCCACCCAAGAAGAACACCAGCAACACCACCACCAAAAGTAAGAGCTACAGCTTCCATTAAAAATTGTAAATTAATATCTTTTCTTTTCGCACCTATTGCTTTGCGTAATCCTATTTCTCTTGTTCTCTCAGTAACAGTTGTTAACATCATATTCATAATACCAATACCACCAACAACAAGAGAAATACCAGCAACAGCTGCAAGTAACGCTGTAAGGGTACCTGTAACAGATGATGCAGTTGCTATAACATCTGCTTGATTCATAGTATTAAAATCAACTTTTGTTGAATCAGTAATATTGTGACGATTCATTAATAAATCAGTTATATCAGACTGAACTGTTGCAGATACATCGGAACTTGTTGCAGATACATCTATTTCACTTAGATATTTATTACCAGTAATATATCTTTGTGCTGTTGTATAAGGTATATAAATAACATCATCACTATTACTAAAACCTGAACCACCTTTTGCGTGTGTTATACCTATAACGTCATATTCAATACCAGAAATTCTAATTTTTTGACCAACTACATCAGTAGCTCCTGTTCCAAATAAATCATCTCGAGTTGTTGGTCCTATTACTGCGACTTTTGAACCACTTAAAACATTTTCAGATGAAATAAAATCTCCTTCATCCACAGATATATTACGAACTGTTGTATAAGATGGCTCTGTGCCGATAATACTTGTATTAGTATTTGTTCCTGAAGCTACTACTTGTTTCCTTGATGAAACTTCACGAGAAATACTAGCCACACCTGATACTTGAGATTCAATAGCATCAGCATCAGCAACAGTCAAAGACTGTGCTCCTCCACGAGCACCACTCGGACCACCAAAAGAACGCTGTGCTCCAGGCATAATCATAACAAGATTTGCTCCTATTGATTGAATACTTGCTGAGATAGAAGCTTTTGTTCCATTACCAATTGCAGTCATTGCAATAACTGAACCGATACCAATTATAATACCAAGCATAGTAAGACCAGAACGAACTTTGTTCGCAAATAATGCTGCATATGTTTCTTCTAAAATATCTGATGTTTTCATATTATTTATTTATATCTATTTTATGAACAATTCTTTGTTTAGTATTTTTCTCATCACTTTGTATTAATCCATCACGAATAGTAATAATTCTTTGAGCATGTTCTGCAACATCAGGTTCGTGGGTAATAAGCACAATAGTACGACCAAATTCAGAATTTAATTTCTGAAATGTTCCAAGAACAATCTCCCCTGTTTTAGTATCTAGGTTTCCTGTTGGTTCATCAGCTAATATAAGTTTAGGGTTATTTACTAGTGCTCTTGCTATAGCTACACGTTGTATCTGTCCACCAGAAAGTTGATTGGATAAATGCTGAAAATGACTTTCGTCAAAACCAGAAGATATTAATGCTTTTTTTGCTATTTCATTTCTTTTATCTTTTTCAACACCATCATATATTAAAGGTAAACTAACATTTCGTAAAACAGTAGTACGAGGAAGTAAATTAAAAGACTGAAAAACGAATCCAATTTTATCTCTTCGTATATCTGCTAATTCATCGTCTGTTAAAGTTGAAACATCCTTACCATCAAGAAAATATGATCCACTAGTAGGAGTATCAAGAGCTCCTAGTATATGCATCAGTGTAGATTTACCAGATCCAGATGGACCCATAATAGCGACAAATTCTCCATCTTCAATATTAAAACTTATTCCGTGTAGTGCTTGAAATGGTTCACTCCCAGTAAAATAAGTTTTTGTTACATTTTTTATTTCAATCATAATATTTATTAATTACGTAGAGAACCAACACTAGCACCACCTCCACCTCTTGAGCCAGACAATAAGCTTGTAGCACTAGGAGTTTTAGTTGTAGAACTTGTTGTAGTACCTGATATATTTTTTAATACTACTTTATCTCCTTCTGTTAAACCAGAAACTATTTCAGTAGAAGAACTACCAATCAATCCAATAGTTACACTAACTTGTTTAGGAGATGAAGCTGAAGTAAATTGACCTGTAGTTGTTGATTCAATAGGATTACTAATTTCTTCAACATAAGAAAGATTATTCTTAGTTTTAACAGCAGAACTTGGTAAAGACAGAACATCTTGTTTGATATTTGTAATTATTACAGCATTGGCTGTCATACCAGGCTTAATACTATCATTCTGAGTATCAAAACTAATTTTTACATTATAATTAACAACACCAGAAGAAACTGTTCCAACAGGATCAACAGAAGCAACTTCACCAGCGATAGATATACCACTTACAGCATCAAAAGTTAATGTTGCTTTCTGTCCAACTTTTATTTTTGCAACATCAACTTCGTTAAATGAAACAGAAGCAAGCTTTTGTTTAGTTATTAATGTTCCAATACTTGAACCAGAAGATTGCCCAACTTGTGCAGTTAGAGTTGCAATAACTCCACTGATAGGTGCTTTAATAAAACAATCATCATATGTATTTTGTTTTGATTCTAAATTAAGCTTAGCTGATTCAATATCCAAAGAAGTTGAACTTGTACCAGAAACTAAATCTGTTAATGATTGATTACTTTCAACAACTGAATTTTGTGAACTTTTTATATTATTTTTAGCAGATAAAATATTTGCTAAATAATTATTTATGTTTGTATTTAATGTGATTATACTATTTGCAACAGTAACAGTAGAGTTTGAAGTTTGATCACCAAAAGCATTTGAAACATTATTAAATGATGATTGTGTATCCTTAACAGCAAGAGCTATTTTTTGAGCTGTTGTATAAGTACTACTTATTAAAGTATCTATATCACTATTACTACTTGTTCTTGATAGAGTTTTATAAAGACTATTTGTATTATCATAAGAAGTCTTAGCTTGATAATATTCTTGTTGTGCAAGGGTAAGTTTATCTTGTGCACTTTGACTCATTTGTGCTTGTGATACATTTTGAGAACGAAGATATCCAGATGAGTACAAAGTAGAAAGACTATCTAAAATAGATGACATTTGGTCCATTGAAGAACTTGCTGTACTCCATCCACTATCATAACTTTTTACCAATGCGTCCTTTGCATCATTTGAAGAATTTTGTTTTTGAAGCAAAGAAAGTGTATCTGGAGCTTGAGTTAACTTACTTAATGAAATTTGTGCATTTCTAAGAGCTATTCTAGCGTCACGAGAATCAACACTTGCAATAACAGTTCCCTTGTCTACATAATCCCCTACTTTTTTTGAAACTGAGACAATGTTTCCAGTATTTTTAGCTTGTAAATCAATAGTACTTGAAGCTTCTACTTGACCACTACCTGACACAGAAGAAATTACAGTACCCTTAGTGACAGTTGTTAATGTATATTTTGAGATGACAGTACTTTTATTTCCAAATGCATAGTAACCAAGAGCAATAACAGCCACTAAAATTACAGCACTCCATATTTTATGATTTGTGATAAATGATTTTGTATTTTGCACGAATTTTGAAGATAATATTTTATTCATAAGATTATTTTTTAACTGGTATTACATTAGTATTAACTGGTAAATTATTATCAAACATCGGATCAGGAAGTACTCTTATTAATTTTGCTTCAATCTGTCCTTGTTGATTTGGACTTCCTATAACAACAATAAAATCATCAACCTTAAAATCTTCTTTATTTATCTTTTCTCTCATTTCACGAATATCTGTTTTATCATTTATTAAAATAACTTTTTCTACTTGATCCTTATCATCCATCACAATAATAGTAGGTAGCTCTATTTTTATAATCTTACCTATCGCTCCATGAGCATTTGGTAAATCTCTTGAATTATCAAAATTATCTCCCATCATAAACTTCCCTCTTTGAGCTGGTCCAAAATTCTCTGTATATTTATCATTCCAATCACGACCAAAAGAAGCTTTATTAAAACCTACAAACACACCTGCTTCAAATATAAAAGAAGCTACGATAAAAATTCCTAGTAAATAAATAACACCTTTAAATATTTTTGACCCTAATACTTTTTTGACTTCACTTTTTATTGTTTGAATATTCATATTTTATAAAACTAAACTGTTAATAATGGACTTTTAAACATAATAAATGCTCGTCTGGAAGATATAAGAAAAATAAAAAGTAAAGATAAAACTAAAATTAAACTTGTTGTTGGTATTGTTTCTAGAACAGAAGATATAAATTCTTTCCAATACAGAGAGATAGATCCAATATCTGAAAAAGCTAAAGATAAATACTGATAGAATCCTGATTGAGATAATTGATTAACTAAATTACTGACCATAGGAACAAGTAGTATTAAAGAAATAATTCCAACAAATCCATAGCTGAATGATTTTATTGTTGAAGCTCTTTTTTCTTTAGTTTCAATCACACGCCAAATATCACCAGAAAGTCGACTTTCTGGTTGATATACGGCTTGTTTGAACAATTTTTGTAAATCTCGTTCCATTACCTTTATATATACGGCTAATTATAAGTTTTGGTGCAAAATAAGCTTTCTTAGCTCTAAAATAGCTCTATAATGATAACTTTTTACAGTATTAGTAGGTTTATTTAAAATTTTTCCAATTTCTACAAAAGTCATTTCTTCTTGATAATAAAGAACTAGAACCTCTTTATATTTAGGAGATATTTTCTCTAAAGTTTTATTTAAAAATTCTTTATCTTCTATTTCTGATAATTCTTCATCAGGAAGAATAGTTTCATCTTTTATATTTTCTTCAAAAGAATCTTCATCAGAATCCAACGATGAAAAAGTCTGCATTTTCTTTTTTCTAAGATAATCAGTTGTAGTATTACGAGCAATTGTAAAAATCCAAGTTTTAAAATGAGATTTTGAAATATCAAATTTATTTATATTCTTCCATGACTTAATAAAAACATCTTGAATAATATCAGGAGCATTATCAATACCAACAAATCTAACTATGAAGTTATAAAGTGGAGTTGTGTATCTTTCAATAAGTATTTTAAAAGAATCTTGATTTCCACTTAAATATTCTTTTATTAAATCCTCATCAGAAGAATTCATATATATCACTATACTACTTAATTATATACATCCAAAATTTCCAGACGTCCAACGTCCGGAAATTTAAATTTATAACAGAAAAATTTATTATAAAATAAGGGTTTATTTTTGAAGGAAGTTGGACATACGGAAGAATTATTTATTGTAATTAGGATGATCTTCTGGAATAGAAAGGAGGTAATTTGCATATCGTGACATTGCAAACAAAATACTTGAAAGTCTATTCATGTAAGTAATAGTATAAGGATTTAATATTTTTATTTTCTCAAATTCAACTTGAACAATTCTTCTTTCAGCTCTACGAGCAAGCGTACGAGAAAAATCCAACTCTGCACTAAGTAGACTCCCACCAGAAATTGTAAATGATGTGATTGGAGGCAACACTATACTAATAGCACCAATAACTCTTTCAACATCTTTTATATTTTCTTTAGTTGTAGACATTTTTGAACCAGCAACTTCTGCTTGAATAACAAAAAGAGTCTGCTGGATATCTCCAATAATTTCACCATATGAAATCATTTTTTTATCAATAGATATTTTTAATTGTTCTATTTCAGAATAAACCTTTACAACACCAAGATAAGCATTTAGTTCATCCAATGACCCAAGAGCTTCTATAATAGACGCACTCTTTGAAATACGCCCTTGATCACAATGGAAAAGTGTAGTAGTTCCATTATCACCAAAACCTGTATATAGTATGTTTTTATTTACCTTTTTGGGAGATTTTTTATCTGTCATAAATACGATTATATCATATTAGTTTATAATCATAATAAGTATTGACTATTTTCCAAGATATAGTAATATAAAACTAAATAAATATTTGTTTTTTAACTTTTAAAAATTTAATAATATGTGTAAAATAGCTCTGATCATTATCATGCCAAGCTACGGAACCACCCCTAGTGAAAAAACCGTAGAACAAAACATCCAAAGAGGATACAGAAAAGAAATTTTATCCTTATTTGCAAAGAAAGGGAAAAGTATCTGTATAAAATTTTTCAACGAAAAAGCACAATTTGATTCGAAGAAAATATTTGACAACAAAGATGTTGAGACGGTCATATTTGTTGACCTAAGTGAAAATGAAATTAATTTAATAAAAGAAAAAATTGCAAAACATCACACCATCAAAAAATACTTAACTCGCGACGAATACAAGCAAAACCCAGAGCAAATAGTTGCCGCATAAAATGCACAAAAAAACAAAAACCTTGTAAGTACTACACTTACAAGGTTTTTTCATATTTTAAATATGATACTTTCCTATTGCTTCACTTATATTTTGATATCCATCTTTTTCCAATAACTCAACTAATTCTTTATTTATATTTCCTATCTGACTAGGACCTTCATATATCATACCTGTAATCATTTGGATTAATGTTGCTCCTCTTTTTATTTTCTCATAAGCATCAGCTCCATTAAATACTCCACCACAACCGATTATTATAAATCTATCTTTATATTTTTTATAAACTTCAGTTATTAAAATATTTGATAATTCTCTTGCAGGTTTTCCACTAAAATTACCCTTTGAAGCATTCTCTATTTCATCTTTATCAAAGTTAGGATTTTTTCTATCTTTAACTAAATTTGAAAATATAAAACCACTCACCCATTTATAATCAGATGCAACCTTACATAAAGCCAATGTTTCTTCTACACTTTTTTCAGAATACATCTTTATAAATAAAGGTTTATTTATTTTCAAAAAAGATAACTTATTTAAAAGAAGACCAAGCCCAATAGGATCATCCAACTTATCTTTTAAATTCTGAATATTTATAAGATTTGGACAACTAATATTTAATTCAAAATAATCAAAATTACTTTTATCTAAAACTTGTTTAAAGGAAAGACACACATCCTCAATCATTTCATCTAACTTAACATAAGTCTGATTAGTAGAACCAATACTAATACCTAATGAAATACTACTTTTTTTATCAGATATTTTTTCTAAAACAGAAACCATTCCATTACTTTTAAAACCCTTGTTTACAAGTAATGATTTTGATTTTGGGAGTCTATCCAACATAGGACGAGGATTCCCTCTATAAGGAAGATAAGTAACTGTTCCTATCGTATGATATCCAAAACCAACTGAAGGTAAAACATCTATCAAATCAGCATCATAGTCAAAACCAGCAGCAAGACCAACTGGATTTTTAAAGTTGATACCTAAAACATTTTGATTTAATGATTTATTTTTATAAACTAAAATTTTATTTAATAAACATTTAAAGAAATTAGATTTTCCTATACTATTGCCAGTTTTTAAAAAGAAAGTATGCACATCATCAGCTGGAAATAAAAACAAGATTGGTTTAAGAACATTTTTGTATAAGAATTTAATCATATTTATATAGTATATATATGATACAAACAAAGAGCAACTAATTAAAAAATAAGTCAAAAAACCTTTAAATATAAGCTATTTGCATAAGTATTTTTATAAAAGTATAATTTGAATATAACAATAATAACATTATAAATTATATGAAAGAAGAAATAATAAAGGCATTAAAATGGCGTTACGCAACAAAGGTTTTTGATTCAACTAAGAGTATTAGTGATGAAGATTTAAATACAATACTAGAAGCAGGTAGACTTTCCCCTAGTTCAGTTGGGCTTGAACCTTGGAAGTTTATTGTAGTTGAAAACAAAGAACTAAGAGAAAAGATGAAGGCTGCTAGTTATAACCAAGCACAAATAACAGACTCAGCTCGTCTTATTGTAATAGCAACAAGAACTGACTCTGAAAATATATCTGATGAACTTATTAAAAGAGCTATGATTGCTCAAGGAAAGACAGCAGAAGATTTAGCGGGACTTAAACAAATGGCAGATGGTTTTATAACAGGACAAAAAGGAGCTGGTAATTTAGAAGGATGGTTTAAATCACAAGCATATATACCACTTGGTACAATGATAGAAACCGCATCACTACTTGGTATAGATAATTGTCCAATGGAAGGATTTGATCCCAATAAAATCAATGAAATACTTGGATTATCTTCAAAAAATCTAACTGCAACTACTATACTAGCATTGGGATATCGCGGAGAAGATAAATATTCAAAAAATGCAAAAATTCGTAGAGAATTTAATGATGTTGTAGAGATAATAAAATAATTTATTAAAATAAAAACCACAAGAATAATTCTTGTGGTTTTTATTTTAGTTAGATTATATAGACTCTTCTACCTTCTTTTCTTCTTCTTTATTCCCTTCTACAATAATCTCTTTTACTTCAACATTAGCTTCTTTTATTATTTCTGTTACTTCAGATACTTTAAATTTAAAAAATTCACGATATAGCATTGCTGTAACAATCATTGCTAATGGATAAGTTATAAGTGAACCGACAAGTAAAGCAACAAATCCTAATATAGCAAATAATCCAATCAAGAAACTCTTCCAAAATATTTTCCAACCATAACCTTTTGTTATATTCCAAGATTCACTAATATTCTTTCTTGCTCCTTGTTTCTTTTCAACTGAAAGGTATTGAACAAACATTAAACGTCCAGCAAAATAAAATCCTGGAACGATTAAAAGAACAAATCCACCTAATATAATAAGAGAACTCAATATAAGAGTTTTAACAAAATCCCAAAATTGTGAAAGTGTAGGTAATGATTCTTTTGAAAATGGAGAAAAATTACCATTATCAATAAGATTTAGTATAGATTTAATCCATACAAAAGATAATACTATATTTAGTATATACGCAAATAAAACTAGAAAAATATTATTATCATAGTTATTATTTCCTTGAACTATGAACTGAAAAGCTAACGTAATTGAAATCAGTATTATAAAAGTACCAAAATACTTTTTATACATAGGCCAAGCTTCTTTAATTTTTGAACAAACTTTAAAATCGAATTTCATACAATATAAATAAATTACTGATAAGTATTTATATTATAGCAGATAATAGATGTAATAGTTTTATTTATCTAGATCTAAAACTTCGTCTATGCGTATTTGTTCTACAAAGTCTGGAACGTGAGATACTAATATCATAGCACCCTTATATTCACTAAGAGCTTTAGCTATAACGGGTAAATGTCTAAAATTTATATGATTTGTTGGCTCATCTAAGATAAGCAATCCTGGTTTTATAAGAACAAGAGTAGCAAAAGCTACAAGTCCCTTCTGCCCTTCTGAAAGACTTCCTATCTGTGTGTAAACCATATCTCCTGTAATAAGAAAACTAGCTGCAGTTGCACGAATAGTCTCTTCGTGAACTCTTCCACTTACTTTTCTCATTGTTTCTGCAAGAGATTCAAAAACTGTATCATTGAAATTAAGAGTTGAAAAATCTTGTCTATAATAACCAACACGAACGTCTGGAGAAATAAATATTCCACCTACTTTTCCTTTTACGATTGACTCAAGCAAAGTACTCTTTCCTATTCCATTAGGACCAGATAGAAGTAAATGTTTATTCTTACGAAGTTTTACACTTACTTTTATATTTTTAATTTTAAAATTCTTATAAATTGGAACTGATGAAAAAGTCACAATATCTCCAACATAATCATCCTGTGTAGGAATAATAAAATTTCTTATTGTTTTATCTTCTTTTCTAACATCAACTTTTTCTTCCTCTAAATCTTCAGCTAATTCTCTCATTCTTTTAGCAACAGCACGAAGATTACCTCCTTTCATAGCGAAAGCATTTGCTTGATCCTTCTTTGCTTGAATCTCTTTTGATAGCATCGCATTTTTACGATTCTCTCTTTCCATTCTTGCAGTAATCTGATCTCTTACGTCTGTATAGTTACCTACATATTGTTCTATCTTTTTTGTATAAACATCCAAATAAAGAACTGCATCAGTAAATGAATTCAAGAATGCCGCATCGTGGGAAATAACAATAACTGTTTTTTTATATTTAACTAGAAAATCTGTAAGATGAGAAATTCCAGCCTTATCTAGATTGTTTGTTGGTTCATCAAGTAATAAAATATCTGGTTCTTGAATCAAAGCTGAAGCAAGAAGTAATCTTGCTTGCTGTCCACCTGAAAATGATTTTATAATTCTATCGTAAACTTTATCGTGTCCTTTTAAATTAACAATTTCCAAAACTGCATCTATACGAGGATCGATATCATAAACCTTTTGTGTAAAACATCTCTCAAAGAATTCTCTTACTGTTAAATCTAATTCTGATCTTGGTATAACTTGTCGAGATAGTGCAATAGTAGTTCTCTGTGCTAAGTGTATTTGGCCATCTTCTGGCTGATTTTCTCCTGTAATTAAAGAAAATAGAGTACTTTTACCAGCACCATTTTGTCCCATTATGGTAACTTTCATTCCTCGTCTAACAGAAAAATCAACCGAGTCTAATATCGGTTTATTGTGACCATATTCGAATGAAACCTTTTCAAAACGTATAACTACTTCTCCGTGAGCCATATAGACTATTACTTTACATCATTTTTCGATAAATAGAAAGGATATTAAACTTTTGTAGGGGTTGGACCGCTACAATTATTATTCAATTATTTTTTTAACAAATCTTATTTTATGTTCTTCAAAAAGAATTTTCCAATCTAATTTTATAAACAAATAGACCATATAAAAGGCAACCATTTGTGCTAATATAAAAAATCCACTAAAAAATGCTCCTGATTTTAAACTAGTTATATCTACCCTCTTTGAAATTTCAGATGCAGTAAGAGCCCAAAAAGAATAACTGATAAGTCTACCTACAAAAAATGGTATCGCTGCGATTTTTGTTTTTAAATTAGTTAGTCCGTAAGCCAAAAATAATTGACCTGATGGAAATGGAGAAAAGGCATAAGAAAGAAAAAACCCAAAAGTAAAAGCCTTATTACCTTCTATCTTTTTCTTTAGATTATCAATATTACTCTTTGCTGTTTCAGAAAGAAACTTATTTCTTATAATCTTATCTGAAATTAAAGAAAGAATAATTCTTCCAGAAGTAGAAGCTATAGCCGCAAATACAGAAAGAACAACTAAAGAATAATTACTTAAATGAAAATTAAAACCAACAAAAGACAACAGTATCCAAGTTGGTGGCATAAAAGCAGGAACTATGTTCATTAAAAATATAATGATTATTATTCCAATAGAAGTTATTATCATTTTATTATTCTATATAATATTCAATATAAAGCAACAAAACCCCTTTCGGGGTTTTGTTTAAGAATTTAGATTACTTCTTTCCTTTTTTTGCTACTACTTTTTTAGCAACAGGTTTTGAAGCTTTAGCTTTTACTTCAACCTTCTTTAGAGCAGGTTTAGCAACAACTACTTTTTTAGCTTCTACTTTTGGAGCAACAACTGGAGCAACTTTTGCTACAACTTTTACTTCAGGTTTTGATTGAGCAAGTTTTTCGATTGCACTTGCTAGACGATCAAGCTTTGAACTTATTTCTACTAGTTGTTTCTTTGTGTCATCACTTACTGGAGCAGAAACTGGCTTTGAGAAAGAAGATTGTGCTGGTCTATCATTGAATTCTCTTCTTGGTGCACGGTCATCATTAAATGGACGACGAGGAGCTTCATTGCCTCTCTTATCACCAAAACAATCATTACAATATATTGGCTTATCTCCTGATGGACGAAAAGGAACTTCACAACTCTTGTGACATTCATCACAAACTGCTTTGTGCATTGTAACTGGTCCTCTGTCTCCACCTCTGTTGCCTCCGAAACTTGGGCGACCACCACCGTTTCCACCTCTAAAACCTCCTCCTCTATTACCTCCTCCTTGAAAATTTCCCATAAATTATTTATATGTTACCTGCTAATACTAGACAAGTTATTACTATTATGTGTTTAGTCTATGCTTTTTAGCCTTAAAAAGCAAGGAAAATCAATATTTTTAAAAATAAATAATAATTTTATGTTACAATTATCAGATATGAAAACCAATAGTATTTCCTGTATTATCTGTGCTTTTAATGAAGAAAAAAGAATCGGAACTGTCTTGAATGCTCTTAAAAACCATCCTTATATAAATGAAGTTATTGTTGTAGATGACGGATCATCTGATAAAACAAAAGAAGTTGTTAGTGAGTTTAGTTTTGTAAAACTAATATCACATATAAAAAATAGCGGTAAAAGTACAGCTATGGCAACAGGTATTTCAGAGTCTCAATATGATACTTTAGTATTTTTAGATGCTGACATACTTTCCATAACACCAGAAGATATAACAGAACTAGTTAAACCAGTATTAGAAGGAAGGTCTGATATAAGTATTAGTTTAAGAAAAAATAGTCTTTGGATTTATAGAAAGATTGGATTAGATTTTGTTTCAGGAGAAAGAGTTATTCCTAAAAAATATCTTATCAATGAATTAGAAAATATTAAAAAACTCCCAGGTTTTGGAGTTGAAGTTTTTATGAATAGAATAATAATCAAAAATAATCTACGCATAAAAATCGTAAAATGGAAGAATGTTGTAGTAGAAAAGAAATCCGGTAAGGTTGGATTCATAAAAGGTACTTTAGGAGATCTTTCAATGATAAAACAAATACTAAAAGTAATCTCCTTCAAAGAAGTAATCTTTCAAAACTATAAATTTTTAAAGCTCTCTATAAAAGACTAAGCTTGAACTAGGTTTTCAATAAAACTATTAACTGAAATATCCCAAGAATATTTTAAAGATTTTTCTCTACAAGCTTCACCAGAAAGAGATAGACAATTTATAGCTGCTTTTGATAAATCTTCATCTAAAAATCCATCAACACCAGAAGAAATAATATCTTTAGGGCCCATAACACTATGAGCTGCTACAGGAATACCACAAGACATCGCTTCTATAATAGTAAGACCAAAAGTATCTGTCCTTGAGGGAAATACCATAACATCACAAGCAGAAATTAAATCAACTAGCTCTTTCCCCTTCTTATACCCAAGAAATTTTATATCTTTATTATTATATTTTTTTTCTAATTCTTTTCTCTCTGGACCATCACCAACAACAAGCTTTGTTCCAGATAGTGAACACTTTAAATACTCTTCAATACTTTTTTCTTCAGCAACTCTTCCTAGATAAAAGAAAACAGGTTTTTCAAAAGTATTAAGAAAAGGACTATTTGTATTTTTAACAAAAAAGTCAGTATCAACAGCACAAGGCCATATAACTAAATTATTAAATCCTTTATCTTTAAGCTCATTACCCAGATCATCTGTAGCAACCATAGTCTTCTTGCCTGCACCATGAAACCATCTTAAATAATCATATGCTGTATTAAAAAGAAAACCTCCTGTACCTGATCTGATTTTTAAATACTCCGGAAAGTGAGTATGATAAGAAGTTGTAAAATTTAAATTATTTTTTTTACATAAATAACGAGCATTAAGTCCAAGTAACCCTTCTGTAACTATATGTATATAATCTGGCTTCTCTTTTTTTAAAATATTTTTTATTTTATTTTTAGAAAATAAAGGTGTTCTTATTTCAGGATAAAATAACATAGGAATAGTAAAAAAAAGTCCTGGATGAATAACAGTAACATTAAAATCTTTCTGTTTTAAAAGCTCTATTGTTTTTTCTAAGATTGTCATTACCCCGTTTACCTGGGGATACCAGACATCAGTTACAATTACAATTTTTTTCATATATTCTTTTTATTTTTATGTTTCTTAAAATAAATATATAAAAGTATTATTAAAACAGCCAAGAAAAGCCATATAGCAGCAAAGTATCCCATATAAGTATTTATCAAAAGATAAGCTCTACCAAAATAATAACCAATAACCATAAATAAAATAATTTTAGGAGCAGAACCTAAGGCATTTACAAAAACAAATCTTGTAAAAGACATCTTAACAAAACCTGCAGTCATTAAAACAATAGATCCAACTGCTTGAGTTTTAGCAAAAAGTAAAATCTTCCAATCATTCTTGTGGAATTTTTCTTCAAAGACTGTCATTTTTTCTGGAGTAGTACCAAAATAAGCACTAACCTTAGGAATTACTTTTCTTCCTCCATATCTTCCAATAGCATAATATATTGAATCTCCTAAAACGTCACCCATAAGTAAAACAGTAAAAGCAATATATGGATTAAATACACCACTACCAACAAGGAAGCCAGATAGTACAGAGATAATAGGACCCTCAGCTACTGCAATTGGAAAAACTACTATGTATCCATATGTTGCGAGTAGTGCGAATATTTCAGTTAAAGGTATATTAATCAAATGAATTATAATTATATCATTAATAAAATACAAAGTAAAAATCCCCTGAAAAATTCAGGGGATTTTTATACTATTTATGCAACAACTTCAGGTGTTGCTTCTTCTGCTGGAGCTTCAACAGGAGTTTCAACAGTTTCTTCAACTGGAGTAACTGTTTCTTCAGAAGCCACTTCTGTACTTTCTACTTTTGTTTCTTCTGACATATAGATTTTTAGAGAGATTATATTAAAAACGACCCTCGGAGTATACTATAGATACTCTATATGTACTAATATTATATAAATAAAATTAGTATGATATAATCATAAGCTCATTATGGAAAACAAACCTCAAAGTAATAAATCAGTAATCGCAGCATTTTTTGGAAATATTTTTGTAACTATTATAAAAACCGTAATCGCAATTTCTTCTGGATCGACAAGTATGATTGCCGAAAGTATACATAGTTTTGCAGATACACTAAACCAATCACTCTTACTGGTTGGACTTAAAAGATCAAAGAAGCCAGCTGATGCTGATCGTGGATACGGATATGGCATTGAAAGATTTTTCTGGTCTTTAATATCAGCTTGTGGAATTTTATTTATTGGAGCTGGTGTTACTGTGTATCATTCTATTGATTCACTTATGCATCACAAACTAAATACTATCAATGATTTTAATTATCTTACTATTTTAGTATTATGTACTGCTTTTATAATTGAAAGTATTACTCTATTTATTGCATTCAAAGAATTAAAAGGTAAACAAAAATTATCAAAAAAAGTTTTTATTGATGCAGACCCTGTTACTCTTGCTGTAGTTTATGAAGATGGTGCAGCCGTACTCGGTATTATCGTTGCTCTATCTGCACAATTATTGATGCATTTAACCCACAATAATATCTATGACTCTATTGGTGGAATAATAGTTGGCTTCATACTTGGAATCCTAGCAATCATCCTAATAATAAAAAATCATCAATACATAATAGGTAAATCCCTAGACAAAGACACAACAGAAGAAGTCATAGAGTTCCTAATGGAAGACCCTTGTGTTGAAAATATATCTGAATTTAAGTCTGTAGCTGTTGATATAAATAAATACAGAATCTATACAACAGTTGAATGGAACGGTTCCCCATTATATGAAGAGATATATGAAGCTGGTGATTTGAAAGAAGAATTTGATGAAATCAAAGATGACTTCAGAGAATTCACAAAACTAATGTTTAAGACTACAGATAGAATTCCAAGATTAGTTGGTAACCATATAGATGAAATAGAAAAGAAGATTCGAGAGAGATTTCCACAAATTCTTTATGTGGATATAGAGATTAACTAAATATAAAAATCACCATATTAAATATGGTGATTTTTATTAATATATTTAAAAAATATTAATATTTAAGAATCAAAAAACATACTCCCCAGATAATACTAGCAACGATAAATCCTGCAATAAATCCTGCTAATGATGTTGCTAAGTGTTTACCTATTTGATATTTAAACTTCTTTGGATCATTAGACACAAATTCTTTTGAAATATTATACATACAAATATTATACTATATATTAATAATAAAACTTAACTATTTTTTAAATGACCATACTGTTTAGAATAAACATATGTCATAGAAGCTCCAAATAAGAAAATCTGCACAGAATAATACATCCACAAAAGTAAAACAATAAACGACTCTGCTGTTCCAAAGACTGAAGCTCCTGCAAGATTTTTTATATATACACCTATAATAAACTTTCCTAACATAAATAAAATAGTTGTAATAATTGCTCCACGAACAAGCTCCTTCCATGGTAATTTTCTTTTAGGTAAAAATCTATAAATAAAAGTAAAAAGAAAACACATAATAAAGGAAGAAAATATAAATGTACCGAACTGTAAAAGATAAGTCATACTAGCAAAAATCTGTGAGTATCCAGAAACAAAACTAATCAGAGCACTAAATACAAGTGACATAATTAACAAAAAACAAAGAATCGGAATCATAGACAATGAAAGAAGACGAGAAGATAAAAAGTATTTCCAACTTCTTGCTTCCCTCTTTGTCTGAACTGTATCCCAAAGATCATCCAATGAATTCTTTAACTCATAAAATACCCCTAGAGTACCAACAATAAAAGAACCTATCGCAATAAGTATAGTAAAGAAGTTAAATTGTATTTCACTAAGTCCTATAAAAATAGACTGAATAAAAGCTGCACTTTTAACACTTATGATTTCACGGACTTGCCCTATAATCTCTGTCTGTACATAACCACTACCCAATGACGGACCGATAACAACAACTATAAGCATCAGGAATGGAATAATAGAAAAGATAGCATAATACGAAAGAGCCGCACCCATTCGTGTAGCACGATGACTTTGCCAATGATAGAAAGAATTCTTAATAATTAAAATTGTCTGCTTTAGCTTCATCCTCATAAAAACTATTTTGCAAATTTACTTTTTGGTTTTAGGTTTGGAGGGTTTTTTAGAGCTAAATCTGTCTTCTTGTTCCCCTTTATTGGTAATGGAACTTGAGCTTTCACATTCCTAGTTTTTTTAATTATTTTCATATGTTTATTATATCAAAATTATAAAATTATAAATAGCTAAATTAATCTTTCTTTTCTTCTTTTTTATCCTTACCCCACTGCCATCCTGGTTTCTCTCCTTTTATATAAGCAACAAAAATAAAAGCTGCTGTTATTAAAATAACCGGTGAAATAAAAGCAAAAATAAAATCACCCTCTTGATATGATTTTTTGAAAGTAACAGAAGCAAGTACTAATAAAACAACATAGATTAAAATTGTTAACCATCCTTGCCAAGTAGCAGGTGTCCAACCCCATCCATAAAGCTTTTTCTTGAACCAATACCCTTCTTTATTATCTTTTAAGTGATCAATGTATTCTTTAAAAAAATTCATATTATTATTCTAATTATATTCTATTAATATATCTCTGAAGTTAACTATTCTATTATTCTCATCTAATTTAATTCCTTCTTTTTTATACAACCTCATTCTCTCTTTATAATACACATCATCAACCCATATTCTTCCGTCTGCATATACAATTCTGTGAAATGGAATATTCTTAACACCTTCATTGTATGCTTTTCCTAAAATATTCGTAATACTCTGGGATGCCATTCTTCCCCCACCTGCAGCTTTAGCTATTCTCCCATATGTAGTTACTCTACCTTTTGGTATAGAACAAGCAATCTCTATGACTCTTTGACTAAATGTTTTCATATATTAATTTGAAGCTGTACATTCAACTCTATAATAATTAAAAATTTGAAATTCTTTTGTTGTATCTGGAACAAGTATTCCACCTTGGTCTATTAGTGGATATCGTAACTTTTCAAGACCTGTTTTATTGGTTCTGTATATTTCTTTTTCTTGATTATGTGATCCGTCTACGGTATAAGAAAAAATATCACTAATTGTATTTTTATCTAAGGTTCCTACTATAGTCCCAGTATAACCATTGGTCATATCCGGACCAGATTGTGTTCCCTTTTTTGTACCAACAACTTTTTTATTATTAATATTTATATCAATAAATTCATTTACAGTATATGGAGCATCTGTAGTTGCATCATGACTATATGTATAACATTGTCTTCCTTCTTTCAAAGACATATTTGGTTGTATTTCTGGTAATGCAATAACAGGATTATTCCTATTCTCATATGAGATAATCTTATCTACCAATACAGGCACCCAAAGTTTCTGAGTAGCAATAGCTATAAGTCCAATGATTATTAAAATGAGGAGAAATACTCTGATTGGTTTCATGAATTAATTATAGCAGTTTAAATAAAACATAATAAATTGACAAAATAGTAAAAATATGTAAAATTTAAACAAATTTGATTGTCTAACTCTAAAATTAAGAAAAATGAAAACAAGAAAAATCTTTTCTTTTCTATTCTTTATTTCTTTGATCTTTGTATTGGCATCGTGTAAGTGGGCTGGTGGTGATTCTTTTAAAGAAAGTCCTGGATATTGCAACAAGCAAGGACGTCTCGTTAAAAAATTATATTCATCTTTTGATAAAAAATTCGGATATGAAACTATGGTTAACCTTGATCCCTCAGACTCCACATCATTACTGAAAAAAGTTTTTATTCCAGTTAAAACTTGGGCCAGAATTCCAACACCAAACGACACGACCGTTGTTTATATTGAATATATTGAAAATATTGAATATGGATATAATGGATTTCTTAGTTTTTGGGATAACCAATTTAACTTATGTACTGGATTCACAGTAAAAAAAATTACATCTAAGTAAAACAAAAGTCGTATCAAGAATTAATTCTTGATACGACTTTTTAAATATTATTTATTCTTTATATATTCTTCTTTACTCATTAAGCTTTTCTTATCAACAACTTTATCTAAAAATACAATTCCATCTAGGTGGTCTATTTCATGCTGAATAACACGAGCCAATAATCCCTTTGCTCTATATTCAAATTTATTATTATTCTCATCAATAGCACTAACTGTTATTTGAGATGGTCTTGATACTTTTCCAAAAATACCAGAAGATGCTACACTTCCACACCCTTCATATCCAGATATTTTACTTTTAGATGCATTAATTATTTTAGGATTAATATATACTCGGAGTCCATCAAATTCCTTAGTCTTCCTTAAGGTAGTATTTCTTATCTCAGTTACAAAGATTCTTAGATTATGACCTATTTGAGGAGCAGCCATCCCTACTAGATTAGCCTTTCTCATAGAATCAGTTAAATCCTTAATTATTTTTTTAACTTCAGGAGAATTTGTTGATTTAACTATTTTAGATTTGTTTCTAATAATAGGATTGCCTACTTGTGTGACTGATTTGATTATCATGGGTTTATTATAACAGAGTAAGTATATATGTGGATAGGAGTTTAGTCCCTATCTACAAAAATAACAAGTAAATCTAAATCTTTATCTATAAAACTACTGACTGCATCTTTTATGTTTTTTTCATAAGTTATTTATCTGTTACAGCCCTACCAATATGCCAAACTAATCTCTCGTAAGACCAACGATCTAAGGCTCTTTGTCCACTAAGCATGGAGGAGAAAAATATTGGTACTTTTTTATTTTCCATAACAAACCAGTGAAATCCCTTATTTTTATCCCACAACAAATTATTATCAAAATATTCTCTAAATATTTCAGAAGCGAATGCATTACTAATTATTATACATTGTGGTTTTATTTCAAATAGAATTTCCTTAAAAAGATTAATTTGATCTATAGCAAATTGATTTAATTTTTTACCGTCCATTATATGTTCTTTAAAATCTTTTTGTGATGTTTCTTTATATAAAAATAAATCTATATGTTGCCAATCAATTCCAATTTTTTTAGATATTTCAACAAAACGATCAAAGTAAAAATAATTATTTTTAGAATAGTTCTCTATTTTAATACAATCATCAATTAAATTTTGATTTAAAAATATATTCTTCCATTTAAAGAAAGAGATGGGATTAATATTTGAATGTTCAGTATTTTTTAAAATTAATTTAAACCCCTTAAGACTAAAAGATGGATTCATTCCAATAAATAAAATTGAATTTCTTTTAAAATCATCATAGAAAATTGGCGCATAAACACTAGGATTATCTTTAAAATATTTACTCCATAATTCAATTATTTTATGATTTATTTTAGGGTTTTTCATAAAAATTTAATTATTTAATTATAGATAGGAACTAGGTCCCTATCTACAGATATAATATGTTACTTATGAGAAATTATATAGTTCTTTAATATTTCTGCATCTTCGTTTTCAAGATAAATTGAACCATCTGGCATATGTTCTGTTTGATAACCTCGTTGACCATTTTGAAATATTTGAATTTGCGAAGGTGAAGATGTCCATATTTCAACTTTTTGAATTTTAAACATTCTCATTAACCAGCCTGAATTTATGTTAATATTTTGAATTGTATTATAAGATATTGTTTTTTGTGACTTAGAGATTATTCCTTGTTTAATCTCAATATTTTTATCATCATAAGTAAATGAGTAATTTTTATAATCAAGATTTAAAACAACTAAAATAATAATTGCGGAAATAGTAGGAAAAAATAATAAAATATTTAAGGGTAATGTAATTATCCAAATAATTAAAAGTATCGTTTTTTGATACGATAGAAAATTACTTGATGCTTTAAGAGATGTATTTGGTAAAATCATAATTTAATTATATATTAGTTATTTTATTTTGTTAAATAATATGAATGTCTCGACATTATAACTTTTTAGTTTATTATATGATAAGGTTATTTTTACTACTTTTATAATATTAAAACGACGAGTCTCGAGAATGAGTTATGTTATTAATTTTTGGGATACTTCTTTGAAAACTCCCATACCCTCATATTCTCTTAAAAAAGAAGCTTCATATTTATTACCCATAATATCTGAGTATGTAATATTTATTTTATCAGGAAGATATATTGATTCTAAAGATAAAGCATATTTATCTTCTAACATATAATAAAGTAATCTATTTTCTTTTGACCCTATTGAAGGAATTATTAAAAATGGCTGACCATTAAACTGAACAGATTCATCAACTTTAATATTTAGAGCAACTCCCTTTCCAAGATTAGAAAAAGTTGCTCCATTTTTTAAATTCCTTAAAGAAAGATATGGTGTAAATTGAAATTGGGTCTGTTTTTGAGATTCTTTTCTCAAAAAATATGTTTCTTTTGTATAATAAAAAAGAAGAACTACTGTTATTGTGGTTAAAAACACCGTGATAATATTTGTGATTACATTTATGAGTTCCATAATTTTATTATACTAAAAATAAATATCTCGAGTGGTTTATTTTTTATTACTTAATTCAAACTTAAAATGATTTTCAAAATATTGAATATCACCAAAATCTCTGATTTTTGTATATTGAGGATCAATATACATATTAGGCATACACATTAAATCTAAAGATTTTTTTATTACATATAAACCAGTTCCATTACCACTACTTGAAGCTTCATTTGCATGTACTCCTCTTGTCCCATCATTAAATATTCTAGGTATTTCATTTTTTTCTATTCTAGTTGAATACATTGAAACATCCAAACTCTTTAATTCATCAGAATAATTAAACCGCACAGTTTCTTCTGGCATAGAATATTTTAATATATTAGAGAAAAAATTATACATAATTAGACTAAATAATTTTTTATCTAAACAGACAGTATATTCTTCATAAAAATAATCAGAAAATCTAATTTGTATATTCAATTCATTTAAATCTTCAGCAAAAGAAGAATATTGATTTAAAATTGCTTTTTTTAAAGAAACAATTTCGTACTTGGGAATATAATTATCTTTAATATAAATGATATCCCAACCCTCTATGTGACTTGTTAAATCGATAGACATTTTATTAAAATAATGAATTAATCTACTGGTTTCATATTTTTTTTGAGAATAAATATTCTCTATATTTTCTAATGCTTCTGAATAAATTGAACTATGCCACTTTATATCACCTAAAAAACCATTCATTTTTTGTAAAATTTGAGTAGAAATAGTTTGTATTATATGATTATATTTATTAAATCTATTTCTTTGTTGGTCTATAAAATATCAAAGAATCTTTTTCTTACAGAATTAGCCTTTCTTTCATCGTTATTTTCAACTTCTAAATAGATAAAATATTCTACACCTTCATGTTGAAAGTTACGAAAATAATCTTTTCTTATACTATCTGCATTATTAGAAGAAATTATAATTTCATTATCACTCTTTCTTACTTCATATTTCATAAGATAATTTTATTTATAGCCGTATCAATTACATTAATAAAATCAGTTGTTTCTAAGGATTTGGTTATTATGTCATCAGATACAGATCTAATCTCTTTTAATAGTTCATTAGGGATACTTTCTCCTGTACACAAGACAATATACTTGGTTTCTTTGTATGTGTCTTTCAATTTCTTACAAACACCAAAACCCTCTTTATTTTGAGATAAATTTTTTCCAACACCTTTATAGTCAACAAATAAAACATGTGCATCTTTAACTTTTGAATTTTCTATACTTTTAATATCCTTAATCCATTCAACAATATATCCAGCATTTCTTAAATTTTCAATAATAGGAAATTTATTATCATCTATAAATAAAATTCTTACTGAGTCTTTAGTTAATGGTTGTTTTTTTGAGAAGATCTAAACCATTTAGTAAAATTATCCCAAAAACTTCCTCCGGAAGAATGATAATGAAATTCATTTTTGTTTAAATTATTTTCCATAATATTTATATTATATCGCTGATAATGAAAAATTAATAGCTATGACGTATCTAGTACTACACACGAGTTGGCTGCCAGACCTGGACCGTGAGTACACTTCTCGAACCTTACAGGTTCAGTACACCTTTTCCGTTCGTGAGTACACTCACACGGAAAAGGTTTTCTCGTCCAGGGCGCAAGTGAAGCAGTTCACTTGCTTCTGGCAGAAAACTCGCTGCACTCGTTTTTGCTGCCAGACCTGGACTCGAACCAAGATAACCTCCTCCAGAGGGAGGTGTCCTACCATTAGACGATCTGGCAATTCATTTCTTACTTACATAAATAAGAAATCTCTCAATAAAACATAC
>Ga0302215_10000759_pt1 | contig 23650 bp, 14 predicted proteins | sample II_Fen_N3_1_FD_194580 | JGI IMG/M metagenome (GOLD analysis project Ga0302215, IMG submission 194580) | Peat permafrost microbial communities from Stordalen Mire near Abisko, Sweden - II_Fen_N3_1 | ecosystem: Environmental > Terrestrial > Soil > Wetlands > Permafrost | place: Sweden: Abisko... | reverse complement strand
CCAATTCGAAGCCGGTTCTGTTGTTGTATATTTCCAGTTACGTGCATCTTTCGCCGATGTTGGTAAAATCTCTGTAAGATACAAGTTTTTATGAATAACGCGTTGATTTGTTTCAAATAATTTATTGATATCTGCTTTTACAATCCTGTCGTATGTCATCAATCCGTTCAGTTCCGACTCCACATCCGTTAGCTCGGTATATACAGCCGCACTTAATCCATCATTCGTTTTAAACTGTATAAGTTGCTCTGCAAAACTTTTGTACATATCAAGCAGTTCGTCAGCACTATTAATCATCACATAGGTTGGTCCATCTTTCCAAATATGTTTCGGAACAACGTAACCGATACCACCATATTCACCACAAACCAGAATCTGAGATGAGCTGGTTGGACATGCAGGTGGAGGATAACTGTGGGCATCCAATATGTGTCCGGCATCGAAATACGAACCACCACTTGCCTGATTCACAAGTCGGGTTGGATCTAAAGAAATCACGTCATCAACCAATGCTTTTGTATTGTGTTGAGCCTGGCTCTCGTTGAAAACAACCCACGAAACAATACAAGGGCTATTCCAATGCGTTTTCACCATTGTTTTTAACTCCGATTTGTATGCACCTTCATCAATTGGTTGTGGATGGTCGGTGTATGAATTTGGCGATGGCATATCCTGCCACACAAGTATACCCAGTTTATCGGCCCAATAGTACCAACGATAAGGCTCTACTTTAATGTGTTTCCGAATCATATTGAAACCGAATTCTTTGTTTTTTTTCAAATCATTCTGAATGGCCAAATCGGTTGGAGCGGTATAGAGTCCATCGGGCCAAAAACCTTGATCTAAAGGTCCAAACTGAAACAAAAATTCATTGTTCAACATCATTTTCTTGAACTCACCCACTTGCGCCATAGATATTTTACGCATCCCGAAGTAGCTCGTCATGTTATCAATGTCTTTTCCTTCACTTTTTAGTGTAATTTTCAAATCGTAAAGAAACGGTGAATCGGGTGACCATAGTTTGGCATTCGGTATTGGAATAACTAAATCGGCATTGGCATTTCCGGCAAAAGTTGTAACCGTTTTAGCACCATCTTTTACTTCTACAGCTACCGTAAGCCCTGTTGCAGCACCTGTGGTAAAAGCCTTCAGTGTGAGTGTTGAATTATCAATATTCGGTACAAGTTTAATATCCGAAATAGCAGTTTGCGGAAGTGGCTCTAACCACACTGTTTGCCAGATTCCGGATGTTGGCGTATACATAATACCACCCTGATGCAAGGTTTGTTTTCCGCGGGGCTGACCACCATTATCGGTTGGGTCGGAAACGCGAACTGTGATTTCCTGCTTACCGCGACCCTTAATTTTTGATGTAATATCAAAACTAAACGGATCGTAACCACCTCTGTGTGTTCCAACCGATTGCTTGTTTACAAAAACCTCGCATTCGTAATCTACAGCTCCAAAATGAACCAATAAACGTTGTCCTTTCCAGTCGGCAGGAACGGTGAATGTACGACGGTACCACATTTTATCGTGGTGTTTCATCACACCCGAAATGGCAGATTCCACCGGAAATGGAACTAAAATTTTGGCCGAAAGGGTTCCTTCTGGTTGAGCTTCGGTAAGGCTTACTCCGGGTTGAAATTGCCAGATACCATTCAGGTTCAGCCATTTTTCACGAGCCATTTGCGGGCGTGGATATTCGCCAAGCACGTTAGCTGTGTCAATAGTTGCTGCATAAGGAGTCATTAATGGCGCTTTGCCCATTTTCCAGGTTTGAGCCTGGGCAGCCGAAGCCGACAGACAAAGACTCGCTACGATAAGGCTGATTTTAAATATCTTTCTCATTTTGTAAATAAAAGGTGTGTTTATGATTTGATTTATTGTTTATTTTTTTAGATTTTGACGAATGAAATTGTTTGGAAAATGCGGTCGGTTTCTGTTCTCATAAAGTACATACCGGGATTAAGCGCCGATATATCAACCTGAGAATCAAATTTATTAGGCTTAATTAACTCGCGGCCAACTGTATTGTAAATGCCTATTAATTTCGTTTGGGGGTTTTCGCGCAAAATCCCCAATTTGTTTTTGGCCGGATTTGGAAATATTTTACATTTCACTTCCAATTTTACACTAGGAATAGCTGTGCTTGAAGGAACCTCGTAACCTCTTATGAGTATTCCGGCATCTATATACTGTCCGCCTCCAGTTTGATGGCAATGTACGGCAATTACGTTTGTTCCATTTGTAATCAGAGCATTTTTTGCTGCAGCATTTATTGGAAAATAATTATACGTACTAGTGAATCCGGTTAGGGAACTAGCCAAAACACCATTAATATACACTTCACAATCTTCGTCATGGTGTATAAACAGTTCTAGATTGTCTATTTCAGAAGCAGACAGATTGCCTACTGTAAAGGTTTGACGCATCCATATATCACCTGTTGTCCAACTGGTGCGAATTGTTCCGCCCGGAGTACCCGATGATCCAAAACTACCCAACGCTGATTTCCATACTGCGTCATTAAATGTCGGTGCTACCCAACCAGTAAGTGGTTGTGTTGTTACATATTTCCATGTGCGTCCGGTAGTCAATGAAGTAGGTAAGACATTATTGATAGCCAGATTTTTATATATCAGGTTATTATTTATCTCGGCCAACTTAGTTTCATTTACTTTACAAACAGCCCTGTCATACGTAAAGAGACCGTTTACCTCGCGTTCTACATCGGTAATTTGTGTGAAAACTGCAGCACTCAGTCCATTCTCCAATTTAAACTTAGCAAGCATATCGGCATAATCCTTATAAGTAGCAAGCACTTCATCACCGGTATTTTTCATCACCATGCTCACTCCGGTCCCCCAAAGATGATCGACTACGCTCAACCCGACACTTCCATACTCTCCACAAGCCAGTGCTTTGGTAGTACTTACCGGATAATCCGGTTGCGGATAACTGTGTACATCTTTAATATGACCCACATCTTTCCAAACAACACCGCTATTTTCGTTCACCATACGGGTAGAGTCTAAACTCATTACACTGGTAACCAATGTTTCGGTGTCATGTTGTCCTTGCTCCTCATTGAATATCACCCACATAACAATGCTTGGGCTGTTCCAGTGAGTCTGAACCATTTTGGTCAACTCAGTTTTGAATTGAACTTTATCAATCGTTTGAGGTGAGCTCGTGTACGAATTAGATGAAGGCATATCCTGCCACACCAATAAGCCCAATTTATCGGCATAATAGTACCACCGATACGGCTCCACTTTAATGTGTTTCCGAATCATATTAAAGCCAAAGTCTTTAGTTTTCTGAATATCAAACAACATGGCCGAATCGGTTGGAGCAGTATAAACTCCATCTGGCCAAAACCCTTGGTCGAGTGGTCCGAACTGAAACAGAAACTCGTTATTGAGCATCAACTTTTGCACGCCTCCTATTTGCTTGAGCGATATTTTACGTATTCCAAAATAACTACCCAACGAATCAACAACAGTATCTCCACTCATTAATGTAACTTTCAAATCATACAGAAATGGTGATATAGGCGACCAAAGTTTTGGATTGGGAATTGAAATCCTTAAATCGGAGTTTGCATTTCCACTAAAATTAGCAACCGTTTTATTGCCATCTTTTACTGCGACATTCACAGTGAGATTTGCGGCACTTCCTAAGGTAGTGGCATTTATGACCACCGATGAATTATCTAATTCAGGAACAATTTTGATTTCTGAAATAGAATTCATTGGCACAGGCTCTAACCAAACGGATTGCCAGATACCGGTTGTTGGTGTGTATGTAATATCACCTGGTGCCAATGTTTGTTTTCCGCGTGGTTGACCTCCGTTATTTGTGGGGTCATTAACCTTCACTGTAATTTCCTGCGCGTCCGAAACTTTGAGTGCCGAAGTGATATCGTAAGTAAATGGGTCATATCCGCCTGTATGAATTCCAATGGTCTGACCATTTACATATATTTGAGACTTATAATCAACTGCCCCAAAGTGAATAAGTATCCGTTGACCTGCCCATTCAGCCGGTATCGTAAACATACGTCTGTATAATAAATTATCGTAATGCTTCATTACACCCGAGATGGCTGATTCTACTGGGAATGGCACAAGTATTTTACTTGTAAGTTTTCCGGCTGGTGGAACCTGAGTGAATCCTGTACCCTGCTGAAATTGCCAGATCCCATTCAGATTCATCCATTTCTCACGAACCATCTGCGGACGAGGATATTCGCCGAGGACATTGGCTGTATCTAATTTTGCGGCAAAAGGGGTCATGAGTACGGCTTTCCCCATTTTCCAATCTTGAGCCGACATAAAAATAGTGGATAGGCATAGTACAGTTATTGTAGAAAGGACTTTGTTTAGTAATCTCATTTTTTTTATATAATATTTTTTGTGATTTAGCATTAAATATTTTGGAGGTTTTTTGTTGGGGAAAAACGGACTCTAAAAACATTTTGCAACAACCTGAAATGCTGATTTATTATCTGCTGTAAAATTACGTCGCGTTTATTGTACGTAAGAACAATCCCATTCCATAAAACATCATAATTGTACCAATTGACGCTCATTATAACCGATTATTCACAATTGTACTGAATTTGTGATTATTGCACCGAATGCTTATTGGCTAAAATGACATATTATTACTATTGTTGGAAAAGCATGATAGACGGTGTAGATTAAAGATCAGAATTTGATATTTATTGGTCAGTTATTAAAGCTGAAAGTCAGTTCGATTGATTTAATTTGCATAATGGTTGTTCTGTTTATTCCGATTGGTGCATTTGATGATGAACAGATTTTCCAACTAAAATTAAATTAACGGATATGTTATTTAGGAGAAACACGCTAGTTGCGCTAGCGTCATTGGGATCGGCTACTGCATCGACACAGCAGGTTCAAAAGCCCAATATCATGATTATTCTGGCTGATGATTTGGGATATTAGGACGCAGGTTGCTTTGGTGGCGAAATATATACGCCTAACATTGATTCATTGGCAAGTCAGGGACTTCGCTTCACGCAATTCTACAATTGCTCCCGAAGTTGTCCTTCTCGAGCTGACTTGCTAACGGGTCGTTATCCGCAGGTGGTTGGTATTACCGCCATGGGGAAAAGTCTGACAACCGACTGTGTTACTATTCCCGAAGTGCTTAAAACGGCAGGTTACAACACGGTAATGACCGGAAAATGGCACTTGTCACTTACTCAAGGTATGGCTTATGATGAGCAGATGCAATGGTTGGACAATAGGGTTGACTATGGTGAGTTTGCACCGAAAGCATCTTATCCCTGCAATCGTGGATTTGACGAACATTACGGCATTATATGGGGTGTTGCAAACTATTTTGATCCGTTTAGTCTGGTTCACAACGAACAGCGCATAGACACTGTTCCAAAAGATTTTTATATGACCGACTATGTGACGCAAAAACGCTCGATTTGATTGATATAGATTGAAAGAAACCGGAACCGTTCTTTATGCATGATGCCTATACATCGCCTCATTGGCCATTGCACGCAAAGCCGACCGATATTGCCAAATATAAAGGAAAATACGACGGCGGTTGGGATGCATTGCTTACCAGTCGTTACAACCGCTTGCTACAAATGGGATTGATTGATCAGGATCAAGTGCCTATATCGAAAAACGAATCGGGTCGTTTGTGGATAAATGAAACCTATAAAATCTGGGAGTCAGCCAATATGGAAGTGCATGCTGCATGGTTGATTGCATGGATCCATGGATCAGGGTATAGGTAAGATTATTGCAAAACTGAAAGAAACCGGCGAATATGATAATACCATTATTTTCTTTATGTCCGACAATGGTGCATCGCCCGAACGTTATACCAACTCCGATTTCGATCGCCCATCTATGACCCGAAACGGAACATCTATAAATTATCCGGATAAACATCCTACTCCGGGAATTGAAACTTCGTACGATTATATTGGTGATGCATGGGCTGGTGCACTTAACACACCTTATCGCTACTGGAAATCGGAATCCTTCCACGGTGGCACTGCTACCCCTATGATTGTACACTGGCCTGCCGGACTCAAAACCACACCGGGAAGTGTGACCAATCAGCCGGTTCATATAATTGATATGATGGCCACTTGTCTCGAACTGGCCAGTAATACCTATCCAACAATATATAAAGGCAATACCATTAAACCAATGGATTCGAAAAGTTTGGCTTCGATACTACAAGGGCAGATTCGTGAGCAAACATCGCCGATGTATTGGGAACATGAAGGTGGCCGCGCCATTCGTTTGGGCGATTGGAAGCTTGTGTCGCTAAAGAATGCAGCATGGCAGTTGTTCAATATGGAAACCGACTTGTCGGAAACCAAAAATGTGGCAATTGAAAATCAGGATAAAGTTACCGAACTGAAGAACTTGTGGAATGCATGGGCGATAAAAATGGGTTTGACAGTACCCACCGAAATTGCTAACCCACCGGTTAATCTGTCGTTTTAGTGTCCATTTGATGGAAATAATGTGGATGCTTCAGCCAATAAATACTCTTTACAAAGTCCTAATGGATAGAATCAGTAGAATGCTAAACTTATCTATACCCCTCAAATTAGAAACTGCCAGAGATGCTTAAGCCAAAATATTAAAACGAGGTGGTAAATCCAAAGACCTGATTGGTGAAATGCAGGGACATTCTAACTCAGTAGTAACCGAATAATTCTTGGGAAGTTTTAGATCCAGACAAGACTTTTGAAATCAACGAGGTTTTACTGTAATCAAGAATTATACACTTCACATTTTATTTCAAAACAATCGATAGGTTAGGAGAGACGTTAATCATAATCTCCGACCTTTCCCTTATGCTTTCCCCCACCTACGATTGCCTTACCCTAAATGCATTCTCCAAAATCCCTAATTTGAATACAATAACCCTAATTAAATATTTCCGGAAAATCCATGCATTAATGTAAATGTCTAAAATCAATAAATAATTTCCGGATTTTCCCATAAATTTCAAAACACGCCAGGTTTTACGCCAGGTTTTAGGAAAATCAGGGAAAACCAGTGACAATTGAATGTAGGTAAAACACTGAAAATGAAAACCAGGGAAAACCAGTGGAAAGTTTAAATATTGACTCATAATCAGGGGGTCACTAGTTCAAGCCCAGTTGGGCCCACAAAAGTAAAGACACTTACACGGTTCTCTGTGTAGGTGTTTTTTATTGTGACTATGGCTTATTATTGTCAAGTTAGGGATAAAGTCAAAAAGTATTCAATTTTAAAATTAGTTATTTCCAACTGGATATCAACAAATTTATTTGTATGGACAAAATGCTAAGCATCAAACTTGTATATTTGTACTCCAATCTATTAATCGGATTGAAACATACGTAAGTGTATTTGTTATATGGAAAAGTTATTTTTGATATTAGGTCAGTTGATGCCTTTGAATGCTGAACTTAAAGAAGATCTTAGCATGAAGGTATATGTCAGGAAAGCCAAAAAGAAAGAAATTCTCATTTCGGAAGGCAAAATTTGCGACCACCTTTTTTTTATAAAGAAAGGCTTTTTGCGCGGATTCCATTATCAGAACGGAAAAGAAATAACTGCTTGGTTTGGATTCGAAAATGATTTTGCTACTTCCAGCTATTCGTTTGTTTCCCAGAAAATAGGATATGAAACTGTCGAAGTAATTGAAGATAGTATTTTGTATACCATTACTTATCAGGATTTGGATAGTATCTATGCTAGGCATCCTGAATTTAATTATGTAGGCCGTTTGCTTACAGAAAAATATTATATAGATTTAATGGAACGTGCGCTTTGCCTGCAATTCCAGTCAGGGAAAGAGAGCTACGAACAGCTTGTTGCCACCCACCCACACATACTCAAACGTGCTTCTTAAGGTCATATTGCATCCTATCTTGGCATTTCTCAGGAGACTTTGAGCCGGATACGTGCTAAAAGATAATAATACACCGATTTTTTTGACTTTTGTCAAAAGTTTTCTCACCTAATAGTCTGACATTTGCCTCGTTATTCAGAATGACCTAAAAGGTTTTGAATAAGTAAACAATATAAGGTGTAATTCTATTTTAAGGCTTAAGAGAAAATGAAAAGAGCAAAGTTTGAAGACAAAAATGTTGTCGTAGAGATACTGACGAAATCGTTTAAAAGTGATCCACACATCAACTTCTTATTGGAAAAATCGAAAAACAAAAACAAGTTGAGGATTATTATGGAGTATGTGTTTGAAGAATCGTTTAATAAAGGAGAAATTTATCTGAACGAAGAGAATACAGCAGTAGCCCTTTGGAATACCTCGAAGAATGAGAAATTCAATTGGAGGTTTATTTACAGAAACCTGTCATTTCTTTGGCAGATTGGGGTTGAGTCGACTGTAAGGATTCTAAAAACCGACAAATTGGTGAATATGTGCCATCCGCGGGCTGGACGGTTTGCCCACTTGTATACCATTGGGGTGTTGCCCGAAAGCCAAGGCAAGGGTTATGCACGTAAGCTAATAAATTGTATGGTTGAAAAATTGAGTTCAACACAGACTACACTCTATCTTGAAACTGCTAACGTAACTAATATTGGCATTTACAACAAAATGGGATTTCATATCTTTCATACTGTTGATGTGGAAGGACATAAATTGTATTGTATGAACAGAATATGTTAAACGAAGCTGTTGATATATATCCTTTTTGGGGAAAATCCTCATTAGCAGATGCTGATGAGGATTTTTAATTTACATACGTTATTTTGTTAGGCTTGTAAGGTTCTACGTTAAAGAGATATTTTCGGCTTATGCGACTTTCAAGTTGAGTTCTTTTTTTTAATGCTATATTTTGGAAATCTTGAAATCCTTTTTCGATCATTTCATGTTATTAGACCTCTGTCTAATTTCTAATGCATTCACAAAGTTTAAAAGTGAGTCAATCAGTTTGTTATTGTCTTAATAATGATCACTGTGCGTATCTATAGTTTCTTTGTGTTATGAAACATTGTTTGGTCTCAATATATATTCAACAATAAAGACTATTTTTGCGCCTCTGATTCAATTGAAGTTGAGCAATTTATTTAGCATTTAGTCAAATGCACTCTAATCTAATTACAATTCACTGGCAATTTTTAAAAGATAATTTAGGATGATCCTAAAATTGAAAACTAAACCCGCACTCATTGTTGCCATTGTAATTCTAACAGTAATCCTGACTTGGATTGTAGGATATGTTACTGATCGTGAAATTCGAAATGCATTTATGTTGCAAACCCAGATTGGGGCTAATACAATTGATGTTAAACGGGTGGAAAGTCTTACCGGGACTGTTGCAGATTTAAAATCGCCTGATTATTTGCGCCTCAAACAACAGCTTTCCGGCATAAGGAAAGTGGACAAAAATCTATATTTTGTTTACTTAATGGGCGTAAGGAATGGTAAAGTTTTTTTTTATGTTGATGACAGACCGGATGGACATCCCGAAGGATCGGCACCCGGCAGCGCTTACGACGAAGCTCCAAAAGAATTTAATCAGGTAATGAAAACCGGCATTCCCACAGTGGAAGGTCCTTCAGCAGATAGCTGGGGTTCATTTGCAAGTGGTTGTGCACCGGTTATCGATCCTAAAACGGGGAAAGTGATTGCAATTTTTGCAATTGACTTCGTTACGAGTTCATGGTATTGGACAATTGTCTCGCATGCAGCCTTACCTGTAGCGTTAGTTGTTGTACTTATGCTGTTGATATTCTCAAGTCAGGTGTCAAGGTGGAGGGGGAGATTATTGAAGACTAATGAAGAACGATATCGGCTAATGTTCGATAATAGTCCTAAGCCCAATTGGATTTATGATACTCAGTCGCTCGCTTTTCTGGAGGTAAACGAAGCAGCTATAATGCATTATGGTTATTCGAGAGCCGAATTTCTCTCGATGACGATAAAGGATATTCGCCCTGCTGAAGATATTCACATATTACTTAAAGATATAAAACATCTTGGAAAATCATACCATAAGGCTGGTGAATGGAGGCATATCAACAAAAATGGAGAATTGATATATGTTGAAATTGTATCGCATTCCATCATTTTTAATGGAAAAGAAGCCAGACACGTTTTAATTCACGATGTCACTGAACGAAGACGGGCCGAGGATGCATTGTATAATTCAGATGAACAACTACGTAAATTTGCATCGCATTTACAAAATGTAAGGGAAGAGGAAAAGATTGCTCTGGCACGTGAAATACACGATGATCTTGGTCAGATTTTAATTGCTCTAAAAATTGATATGGGCTTGTTGAAACAAAAGGTAATTAAAACAAACTCCGTAACAACCGACTCAGTAAAAATCCTACCGAAATTCGATAATGTTATTAATCTGATTGACAAAACCATTAAAACGGCCCGAAGAATAATGAATGGTCTAAGGCCAGAGTTGTTGGAGATACATGGTTTTGAAGGAGCCACAAAAGAATACCTGTATGAATTTGAAGAAAGGTACCAAATAAGATGTGAATTTGCGTGCAATATATCTAAAAATGAAATAACTGATCAACAATCACTGACATTTTTCCGAATAGTTCAGGAAGCGCTAAGTAATATCGCAAAACATTCCAAAGCTTCATTGCTGAAGATCAAATTTAAAAACGAAGCCAATATGCTGACTCTTGAAATATGTGACAATGGGATAGGCTTTGATATAAACTCTTGTGGCAGACAAGATTCGTACGGAATATTAGGTATGAAAGAACGGGTAGTTTTGCTACAAGGCAAGTTGGATATTACAAGTGAAGTGGGTAAGGGGACATGCATACTTGTTGAAGTGCCGTATATCATAAAAAAACAACTGGAATAAAAAATTACAAATTAAATAAAAAGGGAAAAACAAAGTTCATTTTTTTGATTTGAAGATAAGTAGTTACAAGTATGTATTTGTGAATGTCAATAGCCATACAAAGCGTATAATTCTAAAAACTTGAATTATATGCTCTGTTTTTATTTGGTTGCCAAAAATATTCTTAGGTCTGTGTTGTGAACTATTCTACTTATCGAACAAATGGAATCACATCTTGTCTGAATCCCTGGCAAGTTTGTAAATTGAGACATGATAAGGATATTGAAAATTATTTGAAAGATTTCAATAAAAAGGAACGTTTTGTTAATTGAGTTTTTCACCTTTGGGGCGCAAAAGAAATAAGTTTACTCAAATTAAATTCATGCTGGTAAAAATAAATTTAATAACTATAGAAAAAATAGACTAATTTATACCGATTTGCTGAAACAATGTAAATGGAACAACAACGAATTATTTTACTTTGTATGTTTTTTCAACCAAATGTGATTGTTGATATAAAAATGAAGAGAATAAAATTTTTAGATGGATTAAGGGGCATAGCCATTCTGTTAGTACTTTGCTTTCATGCATTTTCAAAATGGCCTGCAATTATGCCGTATGGAAATTCATATGGAGATTTTCCTGTATTCAAATATGGCAATTTAGGAGTACAATTATTTTTTTTAATCTCAGGTTTTGTGATTTTAATGTCCCTGGAGAAAAACAAAGATTTCGGAGTTTTTTTCTATAAAAGATGGTTAAGGTTATTTCCTGCAATACTTGTTGTAACAGTTTTAATATACTCTACTGCCGGATTTTTTCATGAAAGGCCCGCGGGTAGCCCCGACATTTATTCTGTTTTACCCGGTTTGACTTTTATAGACCCAAATTGTATAAGAATAATTACTGGAATAAAAATAAACCTGTTAGAAGGTGCCTTTTGGTCATTATTTGTTGAGTTTAAGTTTTATTTCGTTTTTGGTATTTGCTACTTTACGCTTAAGCAGATAAACGCAATAATTGCTATTTTTTCTATGTTTTTATTATCAGTTTTAGGAACGAAATTGAATATCGGTTTTATAATTACTTTATCTGAGTTTTTTTCTTTCTCTTTTTATGGTTGGTTTGTGAGTGGTTCCTTAGCTTATCTCTATTTTAAAAGTCAGAAAAAACCATACTTGTATTTTTCAATTCTGGTTGGTCTATTAAATATTTTTCCATATCGTCATGATCTAACATCTCTATTATTCTCAGCATTCATTTTGGTCCTTTTTTATACACCAATCTATTTCAGTAAAATAAGAATTATTCTCGAAAATTCCATAGTTCTTTTCTTTGGTTTAATTAGTTATCCTCTCTATCTGATACATGAAAATATGATGGTTTCATTAATATGCAAAATGTCAAAAATAATTGATATTCCATCTATCCTGTTACCCGTTGTGCCAATTTCTATATTAGTATTAATAGCCTATTTCATTGTGAAAATAGCGGAACCATTTATTAGGAATAACCTTGATTCGGTGATGAGAATCAGTTACAGAGGGTTAAAAAAAATATCATCCGGTAAAAATTAAACTATATTCAACAAACACGATCACCATTGTAGTAATTTGTAATTCTCAGCTTTATCACATGTAAATAAAATTCATACACAATGAAAAAAACACTATTAATCATTCTTGCACTTGCTGCATCATTTGGTTTTGGATATGCATTTAAGGCCGTGACAATGAAGCAAACTGATGACCAACAGATTCAAAAAAAAGTAACAGGCATTGGAGGTGTCTTTTTTAAATGCAAAGATCCCCGTAAAATGAGAGACTGGTATAAAACACATCTCGGATTAAACACAAACCAGTACGGGGTAGTTTTTGAATGGTATCAAGGGGCCGACTCTACCCAAAAAGGATTTACACAATGGAGTGTGTTTTCCGAAAAAACAACATACTTCGAACCATCTACCAAAGACTTTATGATAAACTACAGGGTTGAAAACATTCAAGGACTCGTGGCCGCATTGAAAAAGGACGGCGTAACCGTTGTAGACTCCATTGAAACCTACGACTACGGTAAGTTTGCCCATATTCTGGATATAGAAGGCAACAAAATTGAACTCTGGCAACCCAACGACAAAGAATATGAAAAATTAGGAAAACAACTTGGGAGTAAAACGACGAAGTGATTTTTTAAAGAGATAGTCTCTCAAAGAAACATGCAAAACCAATTTATAGAAACACCGTCATTTATCTCTCAATCATGATCTTTCCCGTTCTCGAGTAATTACCATCCGTCACTTTTAGTATATAGAATCTGTTCAATACAAACGTTACTTATTTCAGTTCTTATATTTTGCATATTGAGCCCTAGTCTCCTGCCCGATTGTATCGCGAGAATTCTCCATTCTTGTGACATCACTGAAGAGGCAGATTATCAACCAATAGCAATTGAACTTTCTCAGAATGCATGTTGTTTTAATTCAAAGTCAAATAACCAACTAAATTTTGGAATATGTCATACGAAATAGGAACAAAGGAGAAACCAATGGTATTAAAAACACCACCATTGTCGAGTGAATACACAATGCATGTTATCGAAAAAGATGGCAAAGAGATATTGGTATGTACTGTTGGCAAAACAATTTTACATTATAATATAAACTGCCTGAACGACTTGCATACTATGCTAAAAGCCCACGGTGACTGGATGGAATTGGGCAGCGCTGATGAACAAAAACCGGCAAAGGAAGGTACAGTAGAATATTGGGGACGTTCGGAAAACAACCCGGTTGGTGGTTGGTATGGTCTTAAGAAAGGGCTTCGCGGACGTTTTGGAATGTACATACCTCCTTTGATGGAAGCACTTGGGCTTGCTGAAGTAACACATGATGCAAAAGCTAATAAAATGAGAGTAAAATAATTATATCTATTTTGCACAAGCATCCTAAACGAAATAAGGATGTTTTAGTATTAATGATTATTTAAAGTGTTTCTGAAAACAAGATTATTATATTTATTCTAATTTTTCAAATAAACATCCACTCATTAGATTGTTTTATCCCCTTAATCATAGAATGAATCAACTAGTTTTGTTTTTATTTATAGAAACCGATTAAATCAAAAAATCATGAAGCTTAAATCACATATTTTTGCGGCAATTTTTTTGTCATTTACCGTTGTGGCAGCCTTTGCTCAACCCAAACTAACGTTGGACATCAGTCAAAAAGGAATTGCTATGAGTCCTACACACTATGGTATTTTCTTTGAAGATATAAACCATGCAGCTGATGGCGGTTTATATGCCGAACTGATTCGAAATCGTTCATTTGAAGATGCTACAACTCCTGACTATTGGACAACTGTTACGCAATCGAATTCAGCAGTTACTTCAGCCATAGAAACTACAGCTTTACTAAATTCAACTCAAACAAAAGCCATGAAACTGACAGTAACGAATGCGTCAGCTACAGCTCGCGCAGGCATTGCCAATCCGGGTTTTTGGGGAATAAATGCTGTATACGGTCAACAATACCAACTCACATTCTTTGCCAAGTCGGATGCTAACTTTACGGGTACAATAACTGCTTCACTCGAAAGCACGGCTGGTGTAAAATATGCTCAAGCTACTGTAACAGGACTAACTACCGGTTGGCAAAAATTTAGTTGTATACTTACTTCCAGTGGAAATGATGCCAATGCACGCTTTGTACTATCAACAAATTCTGTTGGAACCCTTTGGTTTGATGTTGTGTCGCTGTTTCCACCAACTTTCAATAACCGACCCAATGGAATGAGACCCGACCTGGCAAAGTTATTAGCCGATTTACACCCTAAATTTATGCGTTTCCCGGGAGGTTGTTTTGTTGAAGGGGATATTCTTGCTAACCGTTTTCAATGGAAAAATTCAATAGGACCAATCGAAACCCGTCCGGGACATAATAACCTCTGGGGATACCGCACAACGGATGGTATGGGTTTTCATGAATACCTTCAGTTTGCCGAAGATATTGGTGCAAAACCATTGTATGTTTGCAATGTGGGTGTGGCGCATAACGATTTTCAGGTTTACACATCGTTGGATGGGTATATTCAGGATGCTCTGGATGCATTGGAATATGCCAACGGTGCTATTACAACTACTTACGGTGCTATGCGTGCAGCGAATGGTCATCCTGAACCATTCAATATCAATTATGTTGAAATTGGAAACGAAAATTCGGGTGGAGATAATTACAGCAATCGTTTTACTTTGTTTTACAATGCTATCAAAGCCAGATATCCTTCCATACAATGTATTGCCGACGGACCTGTTGGCACAACCGAATTCGTTGATGAACATTATTACAGCAGTCCGCAATGGTTTATTGATCAGTATAAAAAATACGATACGTATAGTCGCACAGGAAGTAAAGTTTACGTGGGTGAATACGCGGTTACGTCGGGTTGTGGCAATGGGAATCTGAGTGCAGCCATTGGCGAAGCCGTTTACATGTGTGGAATGGAAAAGAATTCGGATGTGGTAAATCTATGTTCGTACGCCCCGATTTTTGTAAACGTAAACAATCGCAACTGGAATCCCGATATGATTGCTTACAATTCCTCAACATCTTACGGAACTCCCTCGTATTATATTCAAAAAATGTTTGCTAACAATATCGGTACAGTCAATATACCGGTGAAAGATACACTAAACCAGCAATACACACCCATTAGTGGAAGTGGTTATGTTGGTTTGGGAACATGGGCTACACAAGCCGACTATTCAACTCTTTCGGTAAAAAACAGTCAGGGTACTACGGTTATTTCCGAACCTTTTGCTACCACTACTAATTGGTCACCCGGTACCGGAACATGGGCTGCTTCCGGTGGAATATATTCACAAACCTCTACTTTAACCGATTGTCGCTCTATTGCACAAACTCAGATTTCAGATTCTGTTTATACCTATTCACTCAAAGCACGTAAAACAGGTGGAAATGAAGGATTTTTGATTATTTTTGGTTATAAAAACAGTAATGAGTTCTATTGGTGGAACCTGGGGGGCTGGGGCAATACGCTGCATGCCATCGAACATTGTGTTGGCGGTTCAAAATCAACAGTGGCATCAGTTGCCGGTAGTATAACATCCAATGTTTGGTACGATATTCGGATTGAAGTTTCTAAAACTCAGATTTTATGTTATTTGAATAATGTGCTGATTCATACGCTAGCTGCACCGTCAACATCCCAGCTTTATACTTCGGCTTCGTTGGACGAATCGACTAATCAATTATTTTTGAAAGTTGTAAACCCGGCAACGACTGATGTTTCATCAACTGTTACTTTAAAAGGTGCTGCTGCAACCAGAGTCAATGGTAATGCCACAGTGCTCACTTCGGCCAGTGCCTTGGATGAAAATTCACTAACTGCACTAACTAAAATTGTACCTGTCACTTCAAGTGTCGATACGCTCGGAAACTCATTGAAATATACGTTTAAAGCTAATTCAATAACCATTCTGAAATTAAACACCGGTATTACAAGTGCTGTTCCAATTATAAAAACGAGAACTCAACTGTCAGTTTATCCAAACCCGACAAAAGATTTCGTTTATATCAAGGGCGATAATTCAAGCAATATCCTGGTCCAGGTTCGAAACTTAACCGGTCAGTTGCTTATAAAAAAACAAGTTGCGAGCGGGAAAATTGATATTTCGGCTTTAAGATCCGGCGTATATATCGTTACAGCTCAACAAGGCAACCAATCGTTTTCGACGAAAGTGAAAAAGGAATAGAGTTTTATCAGATAGACTTAACTAGAAGAGTAATTAGTGGTAGCAACGAACTTAAGGTCGTTCTACCACTTTTTTTAGACGCTATCTCGGGTTTGACTAAGTCAATTTTCAATTATCTCCAGTTGATCGCTGACCGTTGGTTCAGGATAAATCAAGCGACGAAACTTAGGGTTAACCCGTGTTATACTATTGAATCAACAATATAATGATAATTGTAAATGGCAATGGTAACAGTAGGAAACTTTATCGTTTCAGTTAACAAGTAATATTAGACTTGTTTTTACACAAAAAACTATCAATAACACAGATTAAGCATCATTCTTTCTCTGCAATTATCAATGTTGAAGGTATTGCAGTAAGCCAATAATGCTTTGTATCAATTAGATACTTCCAACTCTCCATGCTGATAAGCATTAGGTTTTGCTGTTTGATAAAATCGGGACTAATTTTTCCTTCGTTCAACACACGCACATGATTTGGCGCAATTTGTTCCATGGCCCTAATTGATTCTTTGAGTTGGGGGTTCTTATGAATCTGATGGTCGAAATCAATAAATGAAATTTGCGATTCGGAAAAATTGATCAGCTTTTGAGCAAATCCAATTAGAAATTCGTCGTTAGGATTAATAACCGGAATACAAATCAGATCCGTTTTGCTGAATCCTTTATCAATTAAAACCCCTACCGATACTTTGCTTTTGGCAATAATGGAACGTGTTCTTTCGTCGAATGGTGAATTCTCAAAGATATTTTCCCTTCCTGTAACCTGATTAATCAATCTGTCAGGATTGATGATACGGGTTGTAAAACCGAGTATTTTGCCCAACAAACTACCTTCAAAAATAGATTGTCCGATACCAATGAGTAGCAAGTCATATTCACCTTTATTCGCTACTTCAGTAACATCCGATTCAATATCATTTGTCACTTTAAATAATGTTGTGATTTTCTGATTTATGTATTTCGATTCCTCAATAATTGGAGCAAAGCTTTCGTTCTCGTAAACATCTAAGTCAAATTGATGTGTTTTTGCACTCGGAAACAGGTGCATTGCAGTTATAGCTGAATTCCCATTTGATTTCTTTATTAAGCAATTGGCCAACCGAACCAGAACTTTACCATTCTCGGGATCGCCAAACGAAACCAATATCTTGAATTTATTTATCAGACTGATTTCGTTTATCTTGTCTTCTGCTTTCGATTTAAACGCCCAGTTGATTAAATCCAGTGCGGGTCCGGTCATAAAGGTTGTTACCAAAGCCATTATCACCATCATGGCAAAAACTTTGGGAGTAAGTATGCCCAGATCGTAACCGATATTTAGAACCACCAATTCCATCAATCCACGCGTATTCATCAAAGCGCCTATTGTCAGACTATCTTTCCAACTTTGCCTTACAAACTTAGCTGCCAAAGCACTTCCGATAAATTTACCGGTAATAGCCACCAGAATTATCAACCCGGTAATCTGCCATAAATAAGCATCATTTAGCAATCCTATTTCAGTGCGTAAACCCGTAAAAACAAAAAATAACGGAAGCAATAGTACCAAAGCAATATCTTCAATCTTTTCTATAAATATATTTCTGAATTTCTGATTGGCAGGCATGATTGCCCCTGCCATAAAAGCTCCAAACAAAGCGTGAATTCCAATAATCTCTGTTGTCCATGACGACAAGATAAGCGTTACAAGAAATATAGCAACAATGGATTTACTAAGATTAGCACTGGATGTGTGCAAATCACCCACACGTTTTAAGAACGGTCGAACAATTTTTATCATCAGAAACACATAAGCCAGCGCCAATAAAATGGTATAAAGTGAACTAACAAAGGAGCCTGCCTTGGCAATGGCAATAACAGCTGCCAGAATGCTCCAACCTGTTATATCGTCGGCTGCAGCACAGGTTATGACAATTGTTCCTAACCGGGTTTTGTGAATTCCCCGCTCCTGTACAATGCGTGCCAATACGGGGAAAGCAGTTATGCTCATGGATATGCCAATAAAAAGACCAAATGATGTAAAACTAACTCCAACAGGTGCAAACGACTGATAAATGAAATAGGCCAACCCCATTCCTAATGAGAATGGAACGATGATACTGGCATGACTTACCACCACAGCATCGTGAGCCTTGTTTTTCAGCACATTTATATCTATCTCCATGCCCACAATAAACATAAATAAGATAAGACCTATCTGGCTCAGAAAATTCAGATTACCGAGTGATTGAGCAGGAAAAAGAGCCGCTGAAAACTCAGGAAAATACATGCCGACTAAGGAAGGTCCCAAAACAATACCGGCCAGAATTTCGCCAATCACAGTTGGTTGTCCTATCTTTTTACATATCCACCCGAATATACGTGCCACTAATATGATGGTGACTATTTGTGCCAACAGAATAGCCAGCGGATGCCCGATGTTCTGCAACAAGGAATGTAGGAATTCCATCCAATGTGTTTTTCTGGTAGTAGGTAACACTATTTTCGAGGCTATTTCTTGTTTTGAACCCATAAAATCGATCCAATACATCAATGCCGAAAAACTGCCGATAATCAACACGTAAAAAAACACGTTTCTAAATTTCTTAAACATATATCCGGGTGTATTTGAGGTTAAAAAAAGGTTTTTCGTTCTCAGCTTTGGGTTATATTTATACCTGACTCAACAACAAAGATATTATTAAAAAACATCAAAGTCAATGGTCGCAAACAGAATCGGTATTATTATGTAACAAGGCTGAAAAAAAATGTAATGAATCAGATTTTCACCTTTTCCAGAAAGGCATTCCGATACACTTCACTTAAATAAAACATTTGGGGTTTGTTTTGTTCATCGATAACGATAGAAGTAATTTGGTCGAAAGAGAAATGTTGGACAATATCAAGCGCAATAATTTCCTGTTTATTGATGCGGCAAAACCTATTCGGAGGAAGGATTGTTTGTAGTTTTTCGAAAGAGATATTCTTCAGGCAGATTTTCGACCCATCTTTCAACAACACATCTTTATCCCGGCTATCAATTACCGACGATTTAATGTAGCATAACTGGTCAAAAACCAGCAGTGATTTTCCTTTATCCGTGTTCAGATAACTGAATTTCTTGTTATGTTTTGTATCATTTGCTTGTTTTATGGCTTTTCGTACAGCCTTATGCAGTCTTTCTAACACAATGGGTTTGCGAACAAAGTCCACAGCTTCCAAATCGAATGCTTCGGCAGCATATTCCTTATGGGCGGTAGTAAAGATAATGAGTTTTCCTGTGAGCATCTCTGCCAGTTGAATGCCATTTATCTGAGGCATTTCAATATCCAGTATGCAAAGGTCAAAATCAAGGTGGGCTAACTCCGAAAGAAACACATCGGGTTGGTTGAAAGCTTTTACCACTTCCAACTCAGGGATTTGTTCGCAGAGCATTTTCAGGTATGTCAGCCCCGGTAATTCATCATCGAGCAGCAAGCACCTTAACTTTGTATTCAAAAAGGTCGATATTTAAATGTGCAACATAAACATTGTCTTCAATATAGCTATCAAGCTTAAAATTATCTTCATAAATAATCCGCAACCGTTGTTCCAGTGCTTTTATTCCAATACCTCCTTTTTCTTTCTTCATGGGTGGCTTCGACGAAATCTTATTGGCAACAGTCAGCCCCAAATGATTGTCCTTAAATTCCAATGTAATGGCAATAAATGCATCAGGACTTTGTATATCGGCATGCTTGAAGGCATTTTCTATCAAATCGATGGAGATTAAAGGAGCCAATAGCTTTTGATCATACATAGGCTCCGCAGTATTCAATCGGGTTTTTATTTTCAGGTCGAACAACGGGCTCACCTTGATTTTGTTAATCTCAATCAGGTTTAAGGCAAACTCTATTTCCTCTTTCGGACTGACAAATTCCTTACGACTCTCGTACAAAATATAATCCAACACATTAGCCAGTTTGTCAATTGCAAAATAGGTTTGATAAGCATGAGATTGGATGGAGTTTAAGATATTCTTAAACAAATGCGGATTTAATTTTGCTTCTAATGCTTCCAGTTGTAAGGGTCGTACCTGATTACTCAACTCCAGCAATCGGGCTGTCGTTTCCTTTTGCTGTTTATCTGACTCACGAAACCTCAAATAGAAATAGACAGCAAGTCCGATAACTGTTATCGTTATGAGTACCAAAATAAGCAGGAGGATGGCTACAGAATTCATTGATATTTTTGTTTCAAAATTAGTTATTTTCGTATAACATACAAAATTAAAACAAAGTTAAGCTTATCGTGTTCAAAACAAACGTTTGATTGTTGCTAGCTTTGGTAGTACCTGTTTGGAACGCCTGCTGATCGATGTCAGTATCTGCTTAAATATTTTGAACTAATTCAATTTTAAATTTGAGTTTTGGGACATGTACCAAATTCCATCAAAAGACATAATTCTACATTTTGAAAAAAAAAAGGAAAGCTGTATCTTTGAGCATTAAACAAAAGCAAAAATGCTCAGGATTAATTTTTTACCGGAAAGTAGAATGATTTTAAAACGAATTTATCATATGAAAAAAACGCAAATCCCACTATTACTTATTATTTTCATTTCCATTAGTTTAAATGCCATTAATGTAACAAAACTCACCTGCGAATTTCAACAAAATCCGTTGGCGGTAAATACTTTGTTACCACGCTTTGGTTGGCAATTTGTTTTTGCTGAGAACGGTACATCTCAAGCCGCTTACGAATTGGAAATCAAAGGAAAAAACTTTAGTTGGACTAGTGGAAAAGTAAATTCAACCCAAAGTCAACTTATCAAATACAGCGAAAAAGCTCTTACAGCTGGCGAAAAATACAACTGGCATGTTCGCGTTTGGGACGAAAAAGGAAAAGTTTCGGAATGGAGTACATGGTCCGATTTTCGTACTGCACCTATTTTGAAGTCCTCTTTAGGGGGGGGGGATGTGAATCCATTATGGATTGGTGCCATTCGATCTGACTCAGCCCGTATTCCTGCAGGGAAACGTTTCCTTAGTTGGGAAATGGGAACGTCCGAATACATGGCCGTTTGGAAAAACATCGACACTCTTTCCCGCAAAAGTATTTTGCTGCGCAAAGCTTTTACTTCCAAAAAACAAATTCAGAATGCAATTACTTACATCTGTGGTTTAGGACATTACGAGTTCTCTATCAATGGGGAAAAAGTGGGTGATTCAGAATTTGCACCTTTTTGGAGCGATTACGACAAAACGGTTTATTACAACACGTTCGACATTACTTCTTATCTTAAAAAAGGAGAAAATGTGTTCGGAATTTTACTTGGGAATGGATTTTACAATGCACAAGGTGGTCGGTACAACAAGCTGAAAGTAACATTTGGCGCGCCAACACTGTTTACCAAAACCATTATTCATTATACCGACAATTCTACCGAAGAAATTATTTCGGACAAAAGCTGGAAGTATGCTTTCAGCCCAATCACTTACAATGACATTTATGGTGGCGAAGATTACGATGCCCGACTGGAACAAAAAGGGTGGAACAAAGCTGCCTTTAATGACAACAACTGGAAACCGGTAGTGGTGCAAGATGCGCCAAAAGGCAAGCTTCAACCACAACAAGGCTATCCGGTGAAAATTATGGAACGCTTTGGGCAAAAAACGATGAAACACTTGTCGAAACAAGAATGCGACAATGCTTCAATAAGTACTAAACGCACAGTTGATGCCTCGGCAATGGTTTTTGATATGTATCAGAATCTGGCCGGATTTTCTGAGATTACCATCAATGGCAAAAAAGGTGACCGTATTATACTTATTGTTGGTGAATCAATAACACCTGAAGGTGCTGCCGACCAAAGTCAAACAGGTCGTCCACACATTTACAATTACATGCTCAAAGGTGGGGGTGATGAAACCTGGCACCCACGTTTTTCGTATTATGGATTTCACTATATCCAGGTGGAAGGTGCTGTGTTGAAAGGGGAATTAAATCCTCACAAATTGCCTGTTTTGAAAGATATAAAATCCTGTTTTGTATACAATTCAGCTCCGCAAATTTCCAGCTTTGAATGTTCGAACGAAATGTTCAACAAAACACATATCCTGATTCAAAAAGCAGTTGAAAGTAATATGCAGGGCATTATTACCGACTGTCCACAACGCGAAAAACTGGGTTGGGCTGAACAGCTTCATCTTAATGGACCGGTGCTACTGTACAATTATGAATTGGAAGCTTTTGTGCCTAAAATTGTGCAGGATTTGGTCGATGCACAACAACCCAACGGCATGATTCCGACTATTGCACCAATGTATAATATTTTCGGAAACAAAGATGGCTTTGACGATTTTGGCGATTCTCCTGAGTGGGGAAGTTCGTTCCTGATTTTACCGAAAATGTATCGCGATTTTTATGGTGATTCAAGTCTGATTGTAAATAATTACTCCAACATGCGCCGATACGTCGACTATCTAACTAGCCGTGCCAAGGACCATATGCTATTATTCGGACTAGGCGACTGGTACGATTACGGAAATTACAAAGCCGGCTATTCACGCAACACACCGGTTCCGTTTGTGGGTACTGCTTACTATTTCTACGATCTGAAATTAATAACTGAATATGCTGCCATGGTTGGAAATGCTTACGACCAAAAGTATTACAGCAACTTAGCCGAAACTGTTCGTCATACTATCAACTCAAAATATTTCAATGCCGAAACGAAGCTTTACGCCACCGGAAGTCAAACGGCTCATGCGCTGGCAATTTACATGGGAATTGTTGACCATGAAAACCGCCAGGCTGTACTCGACAATCTGGTGAAAGACATCAAAGCGCATGGCAATCGCCTCACAACGGGTGATATAGGCAACAGGTATTTGTTCCAGACTTTGGCCACTAACGGATTAAATGAATTGATGTACACCATGTTCAATCACGAAGAAGCTCCGGGTTATGGTTTTCAGTTGAAATTTGGCGCCACAACACTTACTGAGCAGTGGGATCCACGTCAGGGAGCATCGTGGAATCACTTTATGCTTGGGCAAATTGACGA
>Ga0302215_10000758_pt1 | contig 23663 bp, 11 predicted proteins | sample II_Fen_N3_1_FD_194580 | JGI IMG/M metagenome (GOLD analysis project Ga0302215, IMG submission 194580) | Peat permafrost microbial communities from Stordalen Mire near Abisko, Sweden - II_Fen_N3_1 | ecosystem: Environmental > Terrestrial > Soil > Wetlands > Permafrost | place: Sweden: Abisko... | reverse complement strand
TATACTCAGAACAACCAAAATACCTGTTACAATATAAAACGGGAACGAAACCTGATTTAATTGAACGTTTTTCAAATCCAGAAATAACCCGAGGAAAACTGGACCCAACCACCATGCCAGTTTATTCATAATTCCCATTAGGCACATACGCATTGCCGCGCTTTCGTGAGGACCAATAATGGTTACATAGGGATTTACAGAAGCTTGTAACAATGTATTACCGATTCCTCCAACAAAAAGTGCCAGCAGAAATACCGGAAAACTAGCCATATTTGCCGATGGGACAAATAAAGCCATACCAATAGCCATAATCAGGAGTGAAAAAACGATACTTTTTTTATAGCCTACTTTTTTGATAACCCAACCGGCAGGTGTTCCAAAAATAACAAATGCTGAGAAAATCGCAGCTGTAACTAAATAAGACTGAGTAACTGTGAGATGTAGCGCATCTTTCAAAAATGGAGTTAAAAAACCACTGATTCCTATGCCAAACCCAATTACGAAGAATAATACACCTACAATAAGTAAAGGGATTACCAACGTGTTTTCTTTTTTTAATAAATTCTCATTCGCCATATTTCATATAATTATAATGATATTATTTAAAGTATTGTCGTCATTAACTATTCTTTATCAAGTGCTTCAATTTTATCAGGAGAAAAGACCATGTTGAATACTTTTAGCCTTTTCATTTCTCCGACAAAAGAATTTTGCTTGCTGCCAATATTCTGTAGCGGAAAAAACAATGTCTTCATGATATAGATGGTGTTTTTTTCGTTTTCTATTGCACCTTTTTCGGTTACCACCTTTTCTCTTGTCAACTGCTTCATCAACTTACCATTGAGATACAATGTAGTGGAATTGTTATCGCCTGTAATGACAACATTGCTCCACACTTTTTCGGGTATTGTTACCCCAAAGTCATAATCCTTACCTTCGTGCGAAAAACCAAGATAGGAAGTAGCACCTTGTTTCAGTTTTACCGTGGCATGTTTCGATTGAAAAAGAACAGCGTTGGCAGGGTTGTTTTCCGAAGGATTTATCCAAAAACTAACCGTATAGTCGTAACCGATTTCGGGAACGGGAAGTGCAACGGGACTGTTCTTCCCATCAACATAAAGCACTTTTTTCCCTGCCTCAATTATGTAGCCGGCATTCAACAGGTTTGCTTTTTTATCTGTACCATCCATTTTATAATCTATTACCAATGAGTCTTTTGATGTCAATTTTCCTCTTAAATTCAAACCGGGTGTTTCGTTGATCCATTTTGCACGAGAAGCAAACGTAGTATAAGCAACGGTAGTATCCGTTCCGCTCCACATTTTCTGACTCAACACCTGCAAAGCAGGGAATACACGGCCGGTAACATCCTGAGCGGTAATTCCATTCTTGGAAACATCATTCCAAACGGCAAACATTCCGCCTCTGATAAAGGGATCTCCCTTTTTAAATATAACCTGACCAACAGTAGGAGGTTCCCAGTTGTCATACAACTTATTAAGTTCCAGATAATCATAGTAATATCCGGCTGCCGGAACGATGTAGAGCAAACCATCGGGAGTACTTATCAGAGGATAGCCTTGTTTTTTCATTTCCACCGGATCGGCATAACCGTTGTACCATATATTCATGGTTACACTTTTCGAAGTGACAGGCGTAACTCCCTGAGCATGAGTTAATGCACCCCAGATGCGTACATCCTTGCCAAAACTCTGAACGTATTTGATGAAATGATCCGTAAATTTCCGAAACGGCTCTGCTTCTTCTTTGGCGTATTCGTCTGTTCCGATATGCACTTCCTTATTTCTGAAAACAGGATTTGATCCTTCGAGATATTCTTTCAACACATTCTCAACGATAGTATAAGTTTCAGGATTGTTAATATCCAGATGATCCATGCCATATTTCTTGCTTGCAATCTGGGGAAATGCTTTGGTAAATGCCAATGAGTGTGCCGGCACATCTATTTCGGGAATGATACGAACCCCATATTGCTCGGCAAGCATCTGTAAATCAACAAATTCTTTTTTTGTATAAAATTCACCCTTTGTAGGCAGTTGCGGATAACGGCTATTTTCAAGACGAAAACCGCTGTAGGTACTGTCCCAGTTATTGTTGTAATGTTTCACAAAAGCATTGTCGTTCAAGTGCAATTGAAAATCACTTATTTTATAATAGGAGAGCAGTTTTACATAATCGCGAAGGAAATCGATTGTAAAATACTTCCGGCCGGCATCCAACATAAAACCACGAATCTCGTATTTTGGATAATCGCGTGAAATACCTTGAGGTAATGAACGGTGCTTGCTGTCTTGTTCAAGGATTTGCAGCATGCTTCGTGTGGCTCCAAAAACACCCCGATAAGCAGCTGCCTTAACAGAAATATAATCCTTGATAGACAGCATATATCCTTCTTCGCCCAATTCATCCCGGTTTCCTTTACGCGAAAGAAAAATATCGCCTACGTTTGGATTACCCTCAACAATAGCAGGGTTCAGATGTGTCAATTCATTCAAATCATGCTGAAAAAGGGTGGCTGCTTGTTTCAGTTCTTTGGTGGCATGAGCATCAATCACGATTCTCGATTTTGAAGTCAGAGAAAACTGTCCTTTATATCCAACCCATTCTCGCAGTGAAGGAATAACAAAAGGTTTGTGGTTAATTCCCGTATTCTGATTTTGCCCCTGAACCTGTACTGGAACTGATAACTCGAGGGATGAACTGTCTGGTTGCCGAGTGGCAATAAATAGCAAATTGACTGTCATCTTGTGCAGCGGTGTGAATATCTTCCCCGATTTGCTGATTACGGATGAATTATCAGAACCCACAAGTTTCAAGTTCCAACCCTCTGGACTTGAGGGCAGTTTATATTGTGAACATCCCTTGTTTATGTTGTGCTCAAAGACTGTTTTTTGCACAAGATTGACAGAGTCTGATTGCGAAATTTTGCTTTGTGAGTAAGCAAACTCTGATAAAAGAGCCAAGGAAATGAATAGTAGTTTACAAATGCGTAACATGGTTGTGTAAATAATATTAAGATTAACCTAACAAATAAAAACTATTAAGATAATGTATCAAGAGCCTTTCGGTATTCCTTTCGGATAAACAGGTCAATGAGAAATCACTTTCACTAGATGCATATTTGTGCATCTATGTTGATATTTATGCTATGAAGAGATTCACACTGACACATTTTTGTTTACAGAATAAGGATAACAGCAAGTACATTCCTCAACCACACATTTACATGGAATGTACTTTGCTGTTTATCCTTTAATCAAGATAGCGCTGAGCTATTGCTTGCATGAGCGGCATTTTGCTCTGATATTTTGTAAGCAAGGCAATTTGGTTGCAACCCCTCACAAAGTTGTGCTCTTCATAACGGGCGCCATAATACACATCATCGTTCAGATAATCGGTTATAAACCGTAAAGCCTGCATGTAAATCATAAATTGACCGGAATAGACTAAGTATTCTTTTTCAAGTGGGGTGAAAATTGTTTTCATTGCCCCGATATAGCCATCAAGGATTGCCTCAAAGAAATCGATACGCACATCTACTTTGTCAAATTCTGCCACTTCTTCGTTGGCTGGTGAAAGATATGTTCGCATCATGTCGCCAAGGTCACTCACAATATATCCCGGCATCAGAGTATCCAAATCGATCACACAGAGCCCCTTGTTCTGTTCATCAAGCAACACGTTGCTGATCTTCGTATCATGGTGAATCACTCTGACCGGTAACTGAGAAAGCTGATCGGTTCTATCGACAATAATCCGGTTATCGGAGAGAAAGCGAATCGCTTTTTCGGCTCTTTTCACTCTCTCTTTATTTCCATTGACAATTGCAACCTGAAACTGGCGAAAGCGCAACGGCAGGTTATGAAAATCAGGCAAGGTGATTTTCAACGTTGTAGCATCGAAACCACCGAGATTAGCGGTAAGTAAACCAAACTGACGGGCTGCCTCGTAAGCCTGCTGCGGATTCTCCACCACATCAATAGTGCATGAATTTTCTACAAACCGGAACATTCTGAAATAGCCGTTATTAGTTACCACCAGATCCGACCCGTCGGAAGTATAAACCGGAGCTTCGAACAGATAGTCCGGAAAGTTGGCTTTAAGATACCGATCTATCGTGCGTATATTATAAGCAATATCTTCGGGCGATTTGAAAATGGCGTTATTTACCCGTTGAAGGATGAATTTTTTCCCGGTTGCTTTTATAGTAACCACCCAGGTGTGATTAATCAACCCCGATCCAAAATTGGCTATTTCGTATTCTTCGGGAGCAAATCCGTAGACTTTTAAAATTTCGTTTTCCATGTATTGTGTTTTATTTTATTTTATTTCAATGGTTGCTGTTGTGCTTGTTGATATAAACGGAGTTTTAATATGTAAAATGGTCTTTTCGCCTTCGGTGCTGCAATACCAACCCGATGAGGCAGTTGCAAAAGCAGTTGCAGCTTTTTGCCGCTTGAGCTTTTGCCCTTGTATTATCACCACTGAGGGAATAGCACTCGTATGCAAGTCGAGCAGATAGGCACGCTGCTTTTCTTTACCATCGTAATCGCCTTTCGACGCGTTTAGTACAATAGTGGTAAATCGCGTGGCATCATCCGCGGCATTCACTTCAAATGTGGTGGTAGCGAAACGTCCCTTACGATACTCTTGCGTATCTCCATCGTCTTCGTATAGTGTAAATGACGATTTGCCGGCAGGATAAATATCGAGCGTCAACGTATCGATGGCCTGTTGTTTATCATACATCATCTGTTGATACATGGGAATAATGGCACCCGATCGTACAAAAAGCGGCAATTTATCGAGAGGAGCCGGATAGTGGCGTAACGTCTGATTGCCGGCATATTCTTTGCCATCCCAATAGTCAATCCAGTTTCCAGCCGGAAGATAGATGCTATCGCGTTCTGCCTCCGATTTGTAAACCGGTGCCACAAGCAGGTTTTTGCCCAAAAGATATTCATATTTCACAGCGTCGCTCCAGGTTATAGGGTCGTTAGGATACTCCAGTACCAAACCTCGCACTGCAGGAACTCCTGTCTGATGCGCCTCATTGCAAAGGGTGTACATGTAGGGCGTCATGCGTTCTTTGAACATTAAATACTTGCGATTGATAGAGGTAAACGGTTCCCCGAAAAGCCAGGGTTGTTTATCTACGATTTTGTTTTTATTGTTGAATGCCCAGCCCGACATGGACATAAAGACAGGTGTAAAACATTTCCACTGTAAATCGCGCACATAGGTCGAATCGCTACCGCCGAAAATGCCGTCCACATCACCTGTGGCATAGTTTTGTGCCGATAACCCCGATCCTATAACCGTTGGTATGTGCCAGCGGATATAGTTCCAATTTCCGTTTTGGTCGCCTGTCCAAAGAACTGCATTACGTTGTGAACCTGTCCAGCCGCAAACCATCCACACAAAGCCGCGGGCATTACTGTTGTGTTCAATGCCATCGTAGGCTGCTTTTGCTCCGTCGATGGCAAATTTGAAACCGGGTCCTACCCATGCCACATCCAGTTTGCACAGCCGGCTGCCGTATTCGCCTACCTCTTTGGCAATTCTTGCAACGCCATTTTCCGTCCACAAACCGGTATGGAAGCCGCGTTTCGACAGTTCGTCAACCACGTATTTCAAATCGGTATAACCGCACCCATAACCATCGTTGGGCAGAATCCACCCCCGGGGCATGTCCTGTTCAATATATTTGTCGGATATCAGGTCGATTACGCTGGGGGTCAGTCCGCTGAAACCGGTTGTGGTAGAACCGTTGGTTTTGCCTGATTTTGCCCCGCGGTTGTAGCAGTTGGAGTCGCCCATTCCCAATCCCCAACGAGGAACAAGGAAGGGTTTTCCGGATAGGTCGGTATATCTGTTCAGTATTTCTTTCAAAGAATTGCCCACAAAGTAGTAACAATCGAAGCGCCTTTCGTCTTGTGCCAACTGCAGAGTATCTTTAAACGTGTATGCCCCTGTGGAGTAGGTATTTCGCATGGCTCCATAACCGGCAGTGCTCATGTAGAATGTGGCCGGATTGGGATTTCCTCCATCTTCCCAGTTGTAATCGATTGTCATTTTGATGGTTTTATCGCGATGCGAGAATCTTCCGTTTTGCATGCCCCCACCAAAAAACTGCTCGTTTTTACCGCGTTTCAGATATTGAACCGTTTGTTTGCCATAGGTTATCCCTTTTGCTTCTTCCCAAATTAATGATTGGTTATCAGACTTGTATAAGGCAAACCGCAGGGCATTTTTGTATGCGCGCAAAGCTATCAGGGAAGTTCGCATCAGGTAATAGTCGCCTTTGTCTTCAAATTTTAACTCAACAGGTAGAGAAGGAGTATTGATGACCAGATCATTGCCGGCCGGATTGGTAAACTGTCCGTCGTAAGCCATTTGAATACGGAAAATATCGTCGCTGAGAAATTCCACGTTTACTTTGGTCTTATTGCAATTGAACCGGACGAGGCGGTCGTCCTGAGTGACTCCGGTAACCGTACCCAGTTCGCAAGCTTGCGAGTAGAGTTGGGTTGAAATGGTATCGTTCGATTTGCGCATATCATCCTTCATGTCAGTATAAAAAATAACTTTATGAATGCCCATATCCGTCAAATCTATTTGAGGAAATGAAATACGAAGTGTATCAATAATACCAAAAGGTTTTGCCTTCGATGCGACGACGGTCGATTTCAGTAACGGTCGATTATCTATTTGCAGGTAACAATCAAAATTCCGGCTGATAGGCTGAGCGCTGATATTCACAATATCAAAAAGCAATGTGTCGTGTTTTGTAAACGAATTGCCGTCAACTTTCGAAGCTATTTTTATCGCCTGCACATCCCAATCGTAAGCCTCCGACAGATCCACATCGTCTATCATCCAATACCACTGATACATGTGTTTCCACCAAAAACGAATAAATACCGTTTTTTGTCCGGCAGCCTCGCGGGTGATGTTCAGCTCCACGTTCATCGGATTGGGGCAGTCTTCGGTAGGGCGGATATTATTGTGTACATCATACTCTTTCCAATCTTTTCCGTTATTGCTGACGGCAACGATTAAGCCGGAGTGGTCGGTTTGTTGTTCCCATTCACCCCAGAAAAAGTTCTGTTGAAATTTCAGCACCACCGATTTTTTCTTGGAACAATCGATTGCTGGTGTTTCGATGTAAGCATCAGGCGTAATATTCGCCTTCTTCCATTTTTTTATATTCTTGTTCACTTTAACACCCGGGGCAATCTGGAGATGATAGCCACGGCTGGTTGAGGCTATGGGAGGCGCCTGATAGTCTCGCCCGTACGATCCGGGATAGGGTTGGTCGGTAACTGTCCATACCACATTACTGTCGTTTTGTGCCACGTTTTTCCATCCGGAAGGAATAGAACCTTCGTTAAAGTTCTCTTTCCAGAAAACTTTGTTTATCGATTCCTGCGCGTACAGTCCCCCTATACACAGAACAAGGAGAATTGAGCTGATTAGTTTTCTCATCTATTTGTAATTGGTAATTTAGTTCGATAAATTTGCACTAAGTTCTTGCTTGCTTATACGTTTCCTTATTCGATTCGCATTCTTTTGTTTCCAATACAATTACGAAGGGCTGGTTTGATGTGTAATTCTCGGGAATAGCAATATTGTATAGGTTGTTGTCCTGTTTGTTCTTACCGGCATTGATTATTTCGACCATTTTTTTGTCAGATAAAAAACAGGCTTTTAATGGTATTATTTTCCCGTCAGGAATTTCAATATTTAGCCTGTTATTAATCGGTTTATTGAAAACGATCATGTAGAATTTGTTTTTTTTCTTTGTAAAATAGCCCCAATCTTGTTTCTTAAGGCTGGCATAAGTACATCCGTAAATCGCTTCATTGTTGATCTTCATCCATTCACCTATTTCATGGGCAATCTTAGTCTCTTCGGGTCGGATCATACCATTGCCGTCAGGTCCGAAATTGAGCACGAAATTTCCACTCAACGAGACTGATTTAACAAGCACCTCAATTAAATTATAAGACGACTTTATATATCCTTCCCATTTAGCATTATATCCCCATTGGTTTTCGGGAATGGTCATCACACAGTCCCAGTCGTGTCCATGCACATCTTCAATAGTATTTGGCAGGTTTCGCTCCCAGCCTTGCTCATAATCGCCCATCATATCTCCATTCGAATCGAAATGTCGTTTGCCATTTTCATCGGCTCTGAAACGGCTTCCGATTATTAACCCAGGCCGGAGAGTGCGCATCTCGGTTTCCAGTTCGTCGGCAAATTGTGCCTGTTTTACCCACGATTTATCCCAAGTCCCGTCAAACCAAAGACCTTTAACCGAAGGATAATCAGTCAATAATTCAAGAAGTTGATTACGAGTGAATTTCTTGAAGCTTTCAAATGCAATGCTGTCTTCCTTCGTTTTAATATCGTATCGCCATCCGGAATGATGCCAATCCATGATGGAGAAATAGAGGTAAACATCTATTCCCACTTTATTATAGGCATCCACTACTTGTTTGACAATGTCTTTTTTATAAGGGGTATTAGCAATTGTATAATCAGTATATTTACTGGCCCATAGGCAAAATCCGTCGTGGTGTTTGGTGGTAAAAACCACATAACGAGCACCCATATTTTTGGCTTGTTCTGCCCATTTATCAGCATTAAAATCAATAGGATTAAACTGTTTATACAGATTATCGTACGTTTTTTCCCAATTTGCCGGAGTAGCTTTTCCACTCCATGAACGAATCCATTCGGCAGCCCCATCGTAAGTTTTACCGTCCCATTGTCCTCCGGGGATAGCATATACACCCCAGTGAATAAATTGTCCCAGTCCATATTCACGCCATATCTGCATTACGGCATCTGTCCGTTTTTTTTCATTGCGATGCGATCCATGTTTCAACGGGATACGGGCGGTTTTTTCCTGAGAAAATAGGTGTCCGTTTATCAACCCGAACAAAACTAAAAAGAGAGCTATTTTTTTTATCTTAATCATATAGAGTTATTTAGATGTTGTGTGTTAGTTGGTACTATTTTATATTTTTTCCAAGTACTTTCAGGGTTTTTAATCACCGAAAAAGTTAAATATATTTTTATTATTTTACTTTGTATGTAACCTTTTGACGTATATATGAAATTGATAAATTTTCACAATCCGATATGTTCCTCCTTTTTTTCGGTTGGTTTTAAGATATTCTGCAACTTTTTATTCAATTTAGAATAATACCATTCTATTTTATCCTGATACGATTTGCCATTGAATACTCCTTTTACTTCAACTACGTTTTTCCCTTTCTTAAGTGGGATATTATCGAAAATATAATGCACTTTCGTTGTTCCTTTTTGGTATTTTTGGTATTCCACTCCATTCACATACAGTCTGGGAACGCCGATATTGGAATAAACGGTAACAGGAGTGATTTTTTTGCTGCGATCTATCACTCTTCGCTGTGTGATGTACAGCACTGGCGATTTGCTCCAATTGGCTTTATACCAATAGAAAGGATCTTTCTTTATTTTTCTGTCGAATGTTACCAATCCTTTCATATTGCGGGCTTGAACGCCTCCTTGCGATGATGCAGGGGTTGCAAAATCAAAAGTATTCCATAGATAGGATGCAAGAAGATAGGGATGCTTAGAAATATAACCCCATTGTATCTCGTGAAAGCGTGTAGCAAATGTTTCGTTATAATTATTTTCAAAACCGCAACAGTCGCCTACATCGCCTGCCACTTCTTGCTGCTGATTGATATTTGCTTCGGTTCCATATTCTGAAAGCATAATCTTATAGTTTGGATAATTTTTTTCTAAATTTTCTATCCAGGGTTCCATATCCTGGATAGTTTTTTCATACCAGCCAAAATAACGGTTAATCCCCTGAACATCAGCATTCATATTTACTTCATGTCCGGGTTCTCCATATCCGTTTACAGAAACAGTATAACGATCCGGATCTTCCGATTTTGCTAAATCGTCCAGCTCAGACGTTAAGGCAGAGGTATAGTTTTCAGGATTATAAACTTCGTTGTGCAGTCCCCAGATGTAAATGGATGGATGATTATAATTCTGGCGGATAAGTTCAGTTAATTGCTGTTTGGCATTGTCGGCTTCTTTTGTAGTTACCTGATTTACAAAAGGTATTTCAGCCCAAACCATCAATCCGATGCTGTCGCATTTGGAGTAAAAATATTCCGACTGCTGATAATGAGCCAATCGGATTGTCGTAGCTCCTAATTCTTTGATAATTTCCAAATCAGTATCGTGTTGTTGATTGGTGAGAGCACTGCCAAGTTGCCACCAGTCCTGATGGCGACAAACCCCGTACATGGGAACTTTTTTGCCGTTAAGATACATTCCATCACCGACTTTTAGTTCAAAATGTCTCAATCCCAATGGTTGAACCACTTCATCCGTTACCTGACCGTTTGTTACAATCTGCGTCACCATTTTGTATAAATAAGGATCTTCGAGGCCTTGCCACAGATGCGGATTCCTTATCGTGAAATTTTGCATAAAGAATTGACGACCTTGAGGAAGGATGGTTAGTAAAGTATCTTGTCGGGACTTTATTTGCCCATCTCTTTCAAAAATGGTACTTACCAAATGTATGTTTTGAGCATCTCTATCCTTGTTCTCTATTTTCACCTTGACCTGAACACCAGCAGCAGTTTGGGTAACATTTTTCTGACGAATGTAAATGCCCGGTGCGGCATTGTCCGAGATGGTGATATTTACTTTGTCGGTAATGATTAATTCGACAGGACGATAGATGCCTCCGTAAACACCAAACAAAGCGTTATTGACAGGGATAACATCGGGTCGGGAGGCATTATTCACCTTCACAATAAGTTGATTATCTTCTCCGTATTTCAACAGGTTGGAAATTTCGACCACAAAAGCCGAATAACCTCCCTTATGATTACCTGCAAAAACTTTATTCACATAGACATCTGCCACGGAGCCGACTCCCTCGAAACGGAGAAAAACACGTTTGTTCTTGAGCGATATATCCGGACGATACTCTTTCTTGTAGTAAGATTCGCCTGCATAATAGTTGTTTTTGCCGGTTTGCATATCCACGTTGTTCCATGTATGCGGAACAGTTACCGATTGCCAATCATTTAGTGTCTGATTATAAAGTATGGAATCATTTGTAACTGCACCTTTTCTGAAAGACCATCCATCGTTGAATGATTGTAAAGTCCTGCTGGAAACAGAAAAGCTGAAGTATATACTTAGTATTAAAATTAGGGTTCTCCGCATGATAAAAAATTGTAGTTTGATTGAATAAATGCAAATTTATATGATCGTTACTGTAAACTTGAGAAAGAAATAGGTGTGGTGTCATTGCCATGAAAACCAGACGATATGTCGATGGAAGAATTAAGCAATGCTGGCATTTGAGTCCTTGCAAAACTCAATTTGTGCTTACAACTATCAATATATCAATAAATTGTATTGTTTTAATCATTGGTGTCAGGTTACTTAGGGTGATCATATTTTACGGGAGCCCCTTCAAGTATCTTGACTTCATAGGGTTGCAGGGTTACATCAAACGCACTAACCGCTTTCCTGTAGTCTGATTGATCGGTCTTATCTGACAGGATATTTTGAAAGGTGTATTTTGTCGTCTTATTTTTAGGAATTTCAAGAGCCTCAATAGCATTTACATGAAAATGTTTGATTTCATCCGTCGGATTTCTTAAACTGATAATTCCTTTTTCGATTGACCATGCAGCACGTCCGTATACTTCTCCTTTTTCAGGATCTCCTCCAATCCAATGAACATCAACCAGCGTTTTTTCATTCTCTTTGGCCCAGTGAATGGCTTGGGCAAGAATATCCCAATTCTTTGAAGAGAGTTTATGCGGATTGATGTATAATTCCTGTAATCCGGTACCGGTTGAAAAGAATGACCATATTTCATCCGCTATATCTTGATCTTTCATACCAAATGTTCCGGGCTTTCCAACATCCGCGATGCATATACCATGATACATAAGGGAATTGAGAGGGTATAAGTTGCCTTTAAGTACGATGTTCCGGTAGGCTTCTCCGTCCCGGTAGGTAATCCATTGTTGCCTTTTTGTTCCTGTCCCGGCAAACCCGGTATCACCTCCGCTTCTCCAGATGGCATCTCCATAGTATAACCAATAGGGAGACGCCCACGTGCCTGTTGTGAGGCTATAATAGATGGACGGTTTAATGCTACGGACTTCACTGACTAAGTGGAGCATCGCGTTAATATCTCCTTCATAGGAAATATTCGACCCAATTGAGTTAACGCCTTCTCCGAGACCGTCAATTTTAAAAATAGAGATCCCGTATTTTTCCACAAAACTTACCATAACATCCCGAAAGCGTTTGTAATAAACCTGTCCGGCCAAAGAAAATCCGTTTGCATTGACCTCAAAAGGAGGTGTTTGTGCTAACCCGTATTTAATCCTTTGTTGCTGCGCCTCGTCGTATCCTCCAAACGGTGACATCCATACTCCTATTGAAGTGTGGTATTTTTTTGCCAACTCCAGTGTGGCAGAAAAGCCATTGGGAAACCCGTTGTTAAATTTCCACAAAGTTTGGTCGTTATCCCAACCATCGTCAAACAAAAACGCTTGCATGGGCGTATGTCGTTTCAAAATCAAACTGTCCGCGTAGGTTTGTATGCGTTCCATACAATCTTTTTCATTCATTTTCCGATCGGCATAAGAAAGATCGAACCATGAATTGTAGTGTAGGTTCTGATGATAGGGCACTGCGCGTTCCCGCTCAATGTAATAAAGGAATGCCCGACGAAGTTGATCCTTGGGTGCAACGCCCCAAGCGACGGAATAAGTCAGCGGATCGGATGCGGTAATGGGTGCATACCGGTTAATAAAAGAGATAATCTCGTCTCCGCTTTTTTGGTTGTGGCTTATAGGATATTCGAATGTAAAAAAAGTTTCGTCATCCACCAAGGGTGATCCGGCAACAATGCCTCCCGGTTTCAGGTCGCTTTGAGGCATTTCCAGCAAAGTTATCTGATCGACTTTCAACGAATCTTTTGGAATCAGCGTAAACTGCTGGCGAAGATAATTGGAGTGATCTAGCAGGATGACTTGCCAATGGATTTTCAAATCAGTTTTAGCGCAATACAGATCGGCTGCAATTTGCTTGCCATTGTATTTTCCCGAACGTTTCACGGAAGCGTTATTGCCCTTGATTATGTCTATTTTTGGAGCAGATAGTAGTTGAAAATCATTTGAAGTGATATTTTCTCCGTTGTTCAAAAGAATGGAAAACCAGGGCGTATTGCCCCAAACAACCTGCTTTCCGGTTTCCCGGTTTTGAAAAGATCGTGCCTTTATTGTTTGATTTTGTATGGTCCATTGGGCGAAAAGTACCTGATTTTGTACCACAATGTCATTTTTTAATGCTTGTATGGTGGCATTTCCTATTGTTTGTCCTGGATACATAGACTGCCCGAAGCTGGCATTTGCATATAGTAAATTTAGTGCCAGAATGACTAGAGTTTTTCTCATGGTTTTACAAATGAATATAGATTATTTCAATTAGTGGAGAATCGATTCAGCAGATGAATCGATTCTCCATCTAAAATACAGATTTTAATAGCCGGCATTTTGTATTAAAGTCGCATCCTTGTTCAGATCGATTTCAGTCTGAGGAATCGGCAATAATACTTTGTTGGTGGAAGTACTATCCAATCCTGCAATCGGATGAGGACAATTCGTATCATTATTTAAACGTAGTGCTCTTTTAGCCAGCATATTTGTACCGGTTTCCTGTCCTACTCTCATTAAGGTCATTCGACGATTTTCTTCACCCACTAATTCGCGAGCTCTTTCATCAAGAATCAAATCTATATTTACCTGAGAAGATGCCACCAAAGGAGCATTTGCTCTGGTTCTCAATACATTGATTGAGGCTGCGGCTTCAGTTGTCTTGCCTTGCAAATATTGAGCTTCAGCTAACAATAAGTAGGTCTCAGCCAAACGCATGATAGGAATATCTTTAAACATATATGTTCCGAAAGCGTCGTTAGGATCAAATATTCCCCATTTAGTGATATAAGGACATATTTTAAAGATAGTATCTGCACCTGAGTAAGGCACTGGTTTTCCTAATAAAGCAGGGTAGGCTGGATCATTGTATGTAAAACGACGGTGAATATTATATTTAGAATTCCGTATGTCACCTGTAGGATAGAGTTTATATAGCATCCAATTGTTTAAACGTAATCTACCTATTGATCTGCCGCCTAACGAATCACAGATGGCAAGGCCTGTAATTTGATAATATGCCGCTCCCCAAACTCTTCTCAATTGTCCATTACTTGATGTTCCTCCGTTAACTGTAGATGGATTTTCTTGTTGAAGCACCCATATTCCTTCGGTATTTCCCTGACTTCTTCGCTGGTTGCCATAGTAGAACATATCTGAATAAAGATCGCCGGGGCTTGAGCTTTTGACACCATATCTGCTGGTTATCAAGCTATAATTATTGCTGTTGATGATTTTCAAACATTGCGCTTCGGCATCTATCGGTCTTTTCATTCTTAAATAGGCTGTTGCTAATAGTTGTTGTGCCGCTGCCTGACATACTCGTCCTTGTGAGACAACGTTCTTTACATTGGGTAAATAGATCATAGCATAAATCAAATCTTTTTCAATCAAAGCATTGACTGAATCAAGCGGAGCACGTACAAAATCAGTCTTTGGGGCAGCTATGGAAGTAGTAACTAAAGGTACACCGCCATACAATGTTGCCAACTGGTTGTAAGCATAAGCCCTGAAAAAACGGGCCTCTGCATCAACTGCATTCTTACCCGATTGCGACAATCCCGTAGCATTTGACTCAACCGATGTTATAATGACATTGGCATTATTAATCACCGTATAAGCCCAATTCCAGGCATAAGACGAAGCTCCATCGGTAGATGTTAATAACGTGTAATTATAATAGGGGATTTCAGTTCCTTGTTGATTTGGAGTGGCATAAGCAATATCGGTTCCTACATTCCAAACACTAGGCCAACCTTGCCCAGAACCTGCATTATACCAAAGATTCATTTCATAATATAATCCCACCAAAGAAGCTTGATATCCTAATGAATCATTCAATGCAACTGGAGCGTAATTAGAAAAATTCTTTTCATCAAGGAACGAATTGCTACAAGAGATAAATGTCTGTCCTGCTAAGAATAGACAAAAAATGGCAATAAATATATTTTTCATATTTCTTTGAATTAAAAATAGTATTATTTAAGGGATACATTGACACCAAATACAACCGTACGTGTACTAGGATAATTATTACCGTTAGTTCCTATAGTTCCTGTAGTCCCTGTAGTCGGGTTATAATAGTCATATTCAGGATCCCATCCAAACCAGTTGGTAAATGTATAAAGGTTTCTGCCGCTTGCATACAAGGTAAGGCTATTGAATAGAGTATGTTCAAGCATTTTTGGGCTAAACACGTAACTCAATGTCACATCCTTGATGCGTGTAAAACTGGCATCGCATGGATAGCCATAGTGATATGTATTCATATATGCCAGAGATGCTACGGAGTTGCTCTGATTAGCAGCAGTCCAATAATGGAGGTCGGCAGGTAAATTTATTCGTCCGGCCTGATCATTTAAGATATAAGTAACATTATTTTTCATCGCTCCTTGTGAAGTTTGAATGAAGATACTTAAATTCAAATTCTTATATTTGAAAGTATTGGTAATGCCACCTGTCCATTTAGGTGTAGTTTGTCCCTGGATGACTTTATCGGCTGCCGTTATTTTACCATCGGGCGATCCGTCTGCATTACCGGCAATATCCTGAAATTTCAGATCGCCGGGTTTTGCACCAAATGTCGTAGCTTGCGTAGCTTCACTTTGCTGCCACACCCCAATCTTCTTATAATCATAAATTACGCCAAGAGATTGTCCGATAAACCATTGATTGCCAATGTCACTTTTCTGGTTTCCATACAAATCAAGAACACGGTTGCGGTTGGTGCTAAAATTCAAACTGGTTGACCACTTAAAGTTTTTTGTCGTTATATTCACTGTATTGAGTGTAACTTCAATTCCTTTATTGCTTATTTTTCCAAGATTATTCCAAACAGACGAATATCCGGTAATCCCGGGGATACTTTGTTTTAATAACAGATCTGATGTTTGTTTGTTATATACTTCTACCGACCCATTGATACGGCCATTAATAAACGAAAAATCAGTGCCGATATTAAATCCTTTTGTCGATTCCCAATGAAGATTAGAATTACCCATTATATTTGATATATACCCTACTGTAGCTACACCATTGAATGGATTAAGAACATTTTTATCAATTGATACTGTTTGATTTACTCCGATAGCCATATTTCCGGATGTTCCATAAGATAATCTTAGCTTGAGTTTATCTAAGAACTTCTTGGACGCATCCATAAAGTGTTCATTAGAGATATTCCAACCCAAAGCAATAGAGGGGAATGTGGCATATTTATTGGTGTTTGATCCAAAAGCAGAATATCCGTCACGTCGTGCGGTAGCAGTCAATAAATAACGGCTATCATATGAATAGTTAAAACGACCCATCTGAGATACCATGGTATATTGTGTTGCATCTGAACTTACCGATGGGGTTGATCCGACTGATAAATTATTATACGATAAAAGATCATTGACAAATCCAACAGCTTGGGCTTGTGAATCAAAGTAATTATTCTGTTGAGCGCTATATAAACCGGTAAAATCAGCATGATGTTTTCCCCAATCTTGCGTGTAGGTAAGGATGTTTTCTACAATCCACATCTTTGTGTTATAATCCTCTACTTGAGCTGTTCCCCGCAGATCATTTGCATCTCTTCCGGTATAGTTTGCTTTGTGAGTCGGGTTATAATCATACGAAGCATTTAACCGGTATTTCAACCCTTTTATGAAAGTAGGCTTTACTTCGGCAAAGAAATTTCCGTTTATATCCGTTTGTTCGTTAACAGTAGGCTTATATAATCCAAGCATTGGGTTGGGATACAATGTTTCCGGATTCATAGGATAAATCTCATATTTACCTTGTGAATTATACAATTGTCCATAAGGGCTCATTGCCGATGCCTGCATAAGATTTGCTGTGCCTCCATTATTATTACTCGAAATCCATGCCAGATTAAATCCGGCAGTCAAATATTTAGTAACATTGGCTTCGAGGTTAGAACGAATTCCGGCTTTTTGAAATTGGTACCCTTTAATCACACCTTTTTCTTTTTGAAAGTCTCCTGATATATAATATTTTATATTATCAGCTCCTCCGGCAATAGATAAACTATGATCTTGTATAAGTCCGGTTTGAGTCGCTTCCTTTATCCAATCCGTTGTTTTACCTGCATTATAGTTAGTTACTTCGTATAGATTTGGAACCGGAGTTGTTAAAGACTGCCCTGTTTGTGACATGTAGTCTGCATATTTTTGAACATATTGAGTTGCATTCATCGGAGTCAAAACATGTGCGATATCTTCAACACCCATATACCCGGAATAAGAAATCATAGGCTTACCTGAAGTACCTTTTTTGGTAGTGATAAGAATGACACCGTTCGATCCGCGTGTTCCATAAATGGCTACTGCCGAAGCATCTTTCAATATTTCCATTGAGGCTATATCATTGGGATTGATATTGTTGACACTCCCGTTAAAAGGCATCCCATCTAATATTACCAATGGGTTTGTACTGGCATTAATAGAGCTTGCTCCTCGCACCGAAATAGACGGTGTACTACCAGGGGCAGCAGATGATTGTGAAATAGAAACGCCTGCAACAGCGCCTTCTAAAGCATTCATCACATTCGTCACAGGAATCTGAGACAAGCGATCTTTACCAATAGAAGTTACCGATCCGGTAATGTCACTTTTTTTCTGTGTTCCATAACCAACTACCACTACTTCTTCTAAGTTTTTTGAATTTTCAATTAATTTGATTTTTAGGCTTGATTGCGAGCTAGCCTTTACTTCCAATGGACTATACCCAATATAAGTGATAGTTAATAATGATTTATCTGTAGCATTCAAAGTAAAACTACCATTTATATCAGTAACTGTACCAATTTTTGTTCCTGTCACAAATACCGAAGCTCCAATGATAGGTTCACCCATTTGGTCGGTAACTAAGCCCGTAACTTTACGAACTCCGCTTTTGTCTCTTGATGAATTTTTCTTATATGAAATGGTAATATTGTTGTCTTTTATGCTATATCCAACTTCTTTGTCGAGAAAAGCATTGTCAAGTATTTCATTGATAGTAGATTCCTTTAAATCGACAGAAACAATTGTGTTTCGAATTTGATCATCAACGATGAAAAAAGAGTACTTGAATTTAGTTCCCAAATTATCAACTAATTGCTGCACAGTAACATTTGTCAATTTAACATTTTCCTTTACAGTTTCTCGGGCTGTTTGTGAAAAAACAGTTGTAGAAGACGCAGAGATAAACAAAATGAGCATCGTCAAATGAACAAATCGTTTAAATTTTATTATTTCTTGTATCTTGTGAAGTTTGTTTTTCATATTAGTATTAAAATTATTATTATCTTTGCAAACTTATTTTACATAGAAGTGGCTATCTGACTTTGAAAAAAAGACGCTAACACTTTGATTGTAAAACGATTAATATAAGGGGGACCCAACGTTTATTCCCCAATAGACGGGTCCTTCTTTTTGTGTGGTTTTCTCTGGTTTTTCACATAGGCGTTTTTTATTAATTTTTACGATTTATTGTTATTTGGGTCGAATCCATTGTATATTTGAATCCTAACTCTTTTTCAAAAGCTGAAAGTACATCCCCTATCGGTTCTTCAGTTAAAATCGATGCCGACACAATCCGATTGGCTATACGTTGATCTGAAATACTAATTTTTAAATTATAAATATGCTCCAATTTCAATATTAAATCACCGAAACGTATACCTGAGTAATTAATTCTGCCTGATACCCATGCGGTATTATATTGTAAATCTGTTGATTGAGACTTATGCTCGTGAGTATGTGTATTATACACAACTTCTTCGCCTGGGTGCAATAAAACAGTACATTCTTTAGCTGTAAACTTAACCGAACCTGTTATGAGCGTGGTTACAACCATTCCTGTTTCTGGCAACGATTTTACATTAAAACTAGTTCCAAGCACCTCTGTCTTGGTTCCTAATGTTTCCACGCTAAACGGCCTGTTTCTATCTTTTGTCACTTTAAAAAAAGCTTCACCTTTCAACTCCACATCGCGGCGTCTATCGCCATAGCTCGATTGAAAAGTAATGGAACTATTTTTATTCAGTTTTACTCTCGTCCCATCTTTCAAGACATAGTCTGCTGGAGTTGATTGCGCTGAATAAGTGTACAACTGACGGGGCGAAGCAACATAAAGGTATGCAAGTGAGCAGGTAGCTACAAAAAACAATATTGCAGCAGCACTGGCAATTCGCACATACAGTCTGCGAAAACCAGAAGTTTGCAATTGTGGTTCAAAATTGAGTTGAGCCACTAGCTTTTCTTCAAAGTTTTCCTTATCTCTTTTGGCAATTAGTTTCACATCTGCATCCCAATACTCTTTGATCTGATTGTACAGTAAAGATTTCTCGTTGTTTTCGAGAAGCATGTATTGTAGGGATTTCTTTTCCTCATCACTTGCCTCTCCAGCAAGCACTTTAGATACTAAGTTTGAAAATTGATCTTCCATAATCGAGGGGAATAGTAATACATTACAGATATAAAGACACGGATTTTTCAAAATACCCCCATTCAATCAAAATAAAAATGACAAAATTGATGTATTTAACAGCGAAGGAAGAAAATTAGCTTAAAATAAGAAAAGATAGGCAAGTGAAAAGAGCTGTTAAGCAGGAATGCTTTAGTCAAAAGGCAGGAAAAATGAGGAGGCTGTGTTAACGAAATTTTTCTTTCAGTTTTGCAACCGCCGAAGCAACCTGCTTTTCGATGGTGCCAACAGAAACACCGAGTATTTCGGCAGCTTCTTTGTATTTCAATTTGTCTTCGCGTACCAAGTGGAAAGCTTGTTTGGTTTTATATGGCAATTCGTTAATTGCAGCGTTCATTTTGGCTACCATTTCGTGGGTTATATAAATCGACTCAGGAGTAGTTTCGGTATTTTGGAAAGCATCAACAGAGTAGGAATCTAGGTCAACCAGTTCTACTTTATCTTTACGTAAATAATTAAGCGCCTTATTTTTGGCTATCACAAAAATATAGCTATCTAAGTCAGAAACATCGACCAGTTTTTGACGATTCGACCAAAGAGACAAAAAAACATCCGATGCAAGCTCCTCACATTCCTGATTATTTTGTATAAACAACGATATAAACCGTATCACCTTGTCTTGATAGGCATGAACAATCTGCCTGAACGCTCGTTCAGAATTATCACTAATAAGGAGATCGCTTATTCTAGCCATTCAATTCACCTATTTCCTTGAAACGTAAATAAATTAGATTAACAACAGATGAATGAAGCAACTCTACCACGATAAGTTTGTAGGCTATTTCAAAGATCCACTTGGTTGACAAAATAGAAATTCGAATAAAGATTGTTTGGCAAAGATAATATTTTATTTGAACTTAAATATTAGAAACAAAATAAATGTATTTATATCTCAACAAAGTAAAAATATATTCATTGCCAAAATCCACTTCAAGTCTTTTCTTTTAGATACTTCTTTAAAATAATCTGTAATCTAATCAGTTTCATTTTTTCATACAATCGTTCATTGATATTTTGAAAGTCAAAATAAGCTCCTGTTGAATCCGTTAATATATAATAACGAACTGTTGTAGCAAACAGACTCAAAAACAACCAGAATATTAAAGAATTATTATTAGACGGCACAATGGTTACTTAAAGGTTAATTGTTTGTTGACGAAGTATTATCATACATAGACAGTTTTTAGTACTCACCATTAGATAGAAATACGAATTGATTGCCTGCTTTCCGGTATATCAGTACACTTCTCCTGTTTCATCTCTTTTAGAACCCGTTCTTGTCTCGAACTTCCTTCATTTGCCTGTAATCCTTGTTTAGGAATTAATGTAAGTTGTATCTTTCGTTCCAATGCCGATAATTCGTTTCTCAGTTTTTTCAAATCCTCCTCCTTTCTCCACGTACCGTTTACCACCTCCTGTAAAGTAGGTATATCCCTTTCCATTGTTACATTTTGTGTCTTATACTGATCGATAAGCTTTGGGATTCGCTCCAGTGCATTTTGAAAGTTCAGAGCAGCAGCTTTATGGTCGGACATGGCGATCAACCCGTTGTTATAAGTATATTTAAAGGCACCTTCGATAAAGAACCTGTTTTGTTTTTGTTCTTGTGTATTTTTCTCCGTCGTTTCAGTCTTCACAAGAACTGGAAATCCATATAATTCACCGATAGGCATATATTCTCCATTAGTAGTGACATTTTTTGCAATTTCTTGCAACTTTGTTCCGACACTTTTTACATCGGTTGCATGTAAACCATTTAACTGTAACGGATTGATTATATATCCGTCTTTATCCATCTTCGCACGAGATTGGAACGCTTCGTAATCGGAAGTCATGTGAGAGATGCACTCATTGTTATGGTCAAGTGTTCGTGTGTATTCCTGTAGCTTCCATACCGATCCGCTTTTATCCTTATTGAACGACTTGCGTTCACTCTTCTAGTGCAGCCACTTTCTTTTCCAATCGGGATTTATCCAACAAGTCGGTGTTGCCCGAAAGAATAGCCATATATTCCGAGAAATTCATTCCACTATTCTCATCCATAGCTCCTTCATCAATGGTACGAGCACCCATTGCACCACTTTTAAGCTGAGAAATGAAAGTCTGTTTGCAATGCAGTAGATTGAATTTATAGCTGTCGAGCGATTTTTCAACAGCATAGATAATCACGTCCACCTGATTGTTGGCGTGTATTTTGGCTACCTCATTTCCTTTTCTGACCGCGCGACCATCCCGCTGCTGTAGGTCCGAAGGTCGCCATGGTGTATCGAGATGGTGTACTGTAACAGCTCGTTTTTGAGCATTCACACCAGTCCCGAGCATAGACGTAGAACCAAAGATAACGCGTACCTTTCCGTCATTCATTGCATCTATAACCGACTTGCGGGCTTTATCCGTTTTGCATTCCTGGATAAACCGGATTTCATGTGACGGAATACCGTAATCCTCAACAAGTTTGCGCTTAATCTCTGAATACACGCTCCATGACCCCGGTTGATAGGTGCCCAAATCGGAAAATACAAACTGTGTTCCTTTTTGTGTTTCATATTTGTGGTAATATGCTGCAATTGTTTTGGCACAGTGGCTCGCTTTGTTATCGGGGTGATCACTGTACTTATCAAGACTAATCATACGTAAATCAAGAGCCATCTTGCGGGCGTAATCGGTGGCAATCAGCATTTTTGCTTTTTCCTCAGACTCCGATAGTGGCGCACGTCCTAAAATCTCCGCATTACCTGTTTGAGCGAACTCCATTAATTTCTTTATAAACTCTTCCTGCTGGGGAGTAGGAGGTATATTGTGTAGAATTTCGTTCTTATTTGGACGATCAACTCCTACGTCCTCAGCTGTCCTGTAGTCCGTGATTTCATTATAAAAGGCTGCTAGCTCCGGTACTTTGATAAAATAGCGGAAGCGTTCCTTTTGAATTACTTGATTGGTAACGGAGAACTCAAAGTCGATGGTTTTCTTTGCAAATATTGCAGCCCACGCATCGAAACAATTGATGTTCTGCCGTTCCAGCTCCTTTGGTCGAAGGTACTTGAATAGCAAATAAAGTTCGGTCAGTGAGTTGGAAATGGTTGTGCCTGAAAGGTACGTTGCCCCAAGATCTTTTCCCGTTTGCTCCTGTATCGTACGTAGAGCGTAAAGCATATTAAGCGCTTTCTGACTACCATCCTGATTACCCAATCCTGCTACACGGTCGTGCCGGGTATTGAACATAAGATTTTTAAATTGATGACTTTCGTCCACAAACAAATGGTCTATCCCCATTTGTTTGAAGTCTACCACGTCATCTGTACGTAAGGCAATGGAGTGTGCGATAGTTTCCAGTTTGACGGAAAGGTTTATCTTTCGTTTTTCCAATCCTTTAAGCATTGCACGTGATATATCTTTTCCACCATGGCGTACTACTTCCAAGTTCTCTTCCACTGTATCCAGTTCCGCTTGTAAGATGCGTTGTTGTAGCTCTGGCGACTGTGGTATTTTACCGAACTGGTCGTGCGACATAATTACACAATCCCAATCGTTGTTCTTGATATTATTGAAGAATTTTACACGATTCTGCACAAAAAAATCTTTCTCGGTGGCATAGAGAATCTTGGCGTTCGGATAAGCAGTTTGATAACACTCCGCAATTTCTCCAACATTGGCTTTCAACCCTATGATCATTGGTTTGTGAGCTAATTTCAAACGATTCATCTCATGTGCTGCAATGCACATGATCAAGGTTTTACCTGTACCGACCTCATGGTCGCAAATACCGCCTCCATTCTGTTTAAGCATCCATACGCAATCCTTCTGGCTCTTGTACACTTCATTGATATTGTACTTTTTTTCCAGAGCCTTTAAATCAATATCAGGAAATGTCTGATGCGAACCGTCGTAAGAAGGGCG
>Ga0302215_10000757_pt1 | contig 23675 bp, 10 predicted proteins | sample II_Fen_N3_1_FD_194580 | JGI IMG/M metagenome (GOLD analysis project Ga0302215, IMG submission 194580) | Peat permafrost microbial communities from Stordalen Mire near Abisko, Sweden - II_Fen_N3_1 | ecosystem: Environmental > Terrestrial > Soil > Wetlands > Permafrost | place: Sweden: Abisko... | reverse complement strand
CGGCAGCTGTACCGACAAATTTGGCGTTCAATGGATGTTTAATTGTTATGCATCATGAGCCATCCAATAACCCCTTGTCTTTGGTTCGACCATCAAGCCGAAGATGCCGCACTTTTTTATACCTCCATCTTTAGGAATTCAACGATTGACAGCATCAGTCGTTATGGGAAAGAAGGATTTGAGGTCCATGGCCAAAAAGAAGGAACCGTACTGACCGTTGGTTTTCAAATCAATGGTCAGCCGTTCACCGCTCTGAACGGTGGACCCCTATTTAAATTTACCGAAGCCGTTTCCTTTCAAGTATTTTGCGATACACAAGCAGAAATTGACGACTACTGGGAAAAACTGACCGAAGGCGGCCAAGAAGTTCAATGCGGTTGGCTCAAGGACAAATTCGGCATCTCCTGGCAAATTGTTCCAACCATCTTACCAACATTAATGACCAACCCGTCAAGAGCGCAAAGGGTCATGAAAGCCTATATGCAAATGGTGAAGTTTGATATAAAAACGCTGGAGGAAGCCTAACCTAAACGGCACATCGGATATCAAGGTCCTTAAGCTACCATTTCTGTCATGGGCCCAATTATGACATCACCCCAAAGCAAAAAGGTCTTTGAGGGTGAGTTTTCACGATGATATGTATATTAATTTTTAAAAGAGTTTTAGAAATTGATGTCCAATTCCTGAAAAAACTTTGTAGATTTACAATACTGGATTCATTAACTGAGATAATCAGTCCAATCTGCAGATTCATTTTTTCAAATTGATTGCCATGAACATCAACCTTTTGAATTTAATTGATTTTGAGGAAGTAAACAAATTACTCGAAGGGTTCAATCAGACCACAGGATTCGTAACCGCCATTTTAGACTTGGATGGGAATGTGCTTTCAAAATCAGGATGGCGAACAGTTTGCACCGAATTCCATCGGATAAATCCCAAAACTTCCAAAAACTGCGGCATCAGTGACACCGTTTTGGCCAACGAATTGGCGGGCGTTGAAAAATATCATTTTTATGAATGCCTGAACGGATTGGTGGACGTAGCCGTGCCCATTGTAATCAAAGGGGAACATATTGCCAACCTTTTTTCCGGACAATTCTTTTTTGAAACGCCCAACTTCACTTTTTTTGAAAAACAAGCCGAAAAGTTGGGATTTAACAAACAGGACTACTTGGAAGCAATCAAGAAAGTACCTGTTCTTTCGAAGGAGAAGGTCATAGTTGCCATGGACTTTTTGCTTGATATGACTCAGCTCATCAGTGAAATAACCTTCCAGAAAATGGAGCAGGTGCAATTGAATGAGGCGTTGAGGGAAAGCGAGTTCAGGTTTAATAAATTGTATGAGAATGGTCCGTTCGGAATGGTAATTTCGGATATTGAATTACGGTTTAAAAGTGCGAACCCTGCCTTTTGTTCCATTATGGGATATAGTGAAGTTGAATTAAAGGGAATGACCTTTAAAGATATTACTCATCCGGAGGATATTAGTATGAACTTGCAAAATATCGAAAAACTAATCCAAAGTGAGCTATCGGTTTACAAAACAGAAAAAAGGTATATCCGAAAAGATGGAGCAGTGATATGGGGATCGCTAACTGCAACAGCCACCTATGACAGTGAAGGTCAATTTCTATACAACCTTGGTATTGTAGAAGACATTACCTACCGAAAGCAAGCTGAAAACGAGATTCAGCGCCTAAATGAGCGTATTGCAACGGCAACCAAATCGGCTCAAGTAGGAATTTGGGATTGGGATGTATTAAATAACCAGTTATTCTGGGATGATCAAATGTACGCACTCTATGGTTTGAGGAAAGATCAATTTAATGGTGCATTCGAAGCTTGGTTCAGTGGACTTCACCCAGAAGATAAAGAATTTGCACAAAAAGAGACAGAAAATGCTTTAAAAGGATATAAAAACTACGAAACGGAATTTAGGATTGTCTGGCCGGATGGATCCATTCGCCACATCAAAGCAAAGGGAGAAGTATTTCGAAATGGGAATGGCGAACCCGTGAGGATGGTGGGTGTGAATTATGACATTACAGATAGAAAGCTGATAGAAAAAGAGCTTCAGAAAAGCGAGGAATACCTCAAATTAGGTTATGAAACAGCCAATCTGGGGATATGGCGAAATGATTTGGAAAACAATATTGTCGAATTCGATGAACGTGGCCGCAATCATTTTGGTTTTGAGCAATCAATCGTAACGCTTTCCGATGTTACATCACGAATCCATCCGGATGATATGGAGCGGTTTTCTGCCGAGATTGAAAAAGCATTCCCAGACTTCAAGACAGGAGCTATTAAAACTGAAATTCGTGTTATTCATCCAGATGGAAGTATCCATTGGCTCTATTTAAGCGTTCGAATCATTATTGAAGGCGATGTTGAAGATAGGCGTACGGTTATGCGTTATGGTACATCGTTGGATATCACCGAGCAAAAAAAGATGGATGAGAAGGTTCGGCAAAAAGATATGGAGTTTCGAAAACTTTCTGCCAATGTGCCCGACCTAATTTTCCAATTTACCCGGAGGATTGATGGTACCTATTGCGTCCCCATCGCTTCCAAAGGTATTTGGAATGTTTTTGGCTGTTACCCTGAAGATGTAGTGGATGACTTTACTCCCATTGGCAGGGTCATTTATCCGGAAGATGTCGAACGAGTCATTCAAGATATTGAGTATTCAGCTGAGCATATGACCTATTTTACCTGCGAGTTCAGGGTTCAAATACCGGGCAGGGAAATTCAATGGATTTACTCCAATTCAACACCGGAACGGCTGGAAGATGGCAGTATTACTTGGTATGGATTCAATGTTGACATCACCAAAAGTAAAAAAATTGAAAATGCATTGAGGGAAAGTGAAGCGCTCTTTTCCACAACATTCCGGTCAAGTCCCATTCCGATAAGCCTTTCGGAAGTAACAACCGAAAAATGGATAGAGGTGAACGACGCTTTCCTAAATGTGACAGGTTATTCCAGAACAGAGGTTATCGGTCACACTTTCCGCGAAATTAATTTATGGAAACGGCTTGATGATCGCGAGAAAATGAGAGAAATGCTTCTCAATAATGGTCGCGTAATCAATTATGAGGTCGAAATCAACAAAAAAGACGGTTCAACCGGTACGATGCTTATCTCTGTGGAAATCGTGGATTTTACAGGAAAACCATATATGCTGATCATGGGCAATGAGATTACCGAATGGAAACGTGTCGATGCGGATTTGCGGTACCATGCCGAACTGTTAAATGAAGTAGGTCATATTGCTAAGGTTGGCGGATGGGAAGTTGATCCGTTGACAGGTCAGTCTGACTGGACTGAACAAGTTGCGTTGATTCATGATTTACCTGCTGAAACACCTGCCTCGATAACATTAAGCATGAATTTTTATTCCGAAAAATCAAAGCCAATCATAGAGAAAGCGTTCCAAGAGGCTATTGAAAAAGCACTTCCCTATGACCTGGAGTTGGATATCATATCGGCGAAGGGTCGCCATAAATGGGTGCGAACCATCGGGCACCCAAAAATGGAAGATGGAAAAGTCGTTCGGGTCTATGGTTCGTTTCAGGACATCACCGAACGCAAACTTGCTGAAGACGCGCTTCGTGAAAGTGAAGAAAAATTCAGAATGCTTTTGGAAACGATCCCACTGCCAATAGCCTACTCGAATGAAGATGCCGAAATTGTCTTTCGAAATGAACGATTCCTGCAGGTAATAGGCTACACCCAGACTGATGTTCCAACCGTCCATGAATGGTGGGTCAAGGCGTACCCTGATGAATCGTATAGAAACTGGGCTATTAAAAATTGGGGCAACGCTGTCGGACAAGCAATTAAAAACGGTACGGACATTGAATCGCAAGAGTACCGCGTTACCTGCAAGGACGGCATTGAAAGAATTATTGTCATTTCTGGAATCATAATCAATGGGAATTTGCTGAACACTTTCTTCGACATTACCGACCGTAAAAAGGCCGAGGAAGAAGTTAAAAAATTGAATGAAACGCTTGAACAGCGGGTTGTTGAGCGTACCTTCCAACTGGAGGAGGCCAATAAGGAACTGGAAGCATTCAGCTATTCCGTATCACACGACCTAAGGGCACCACTGCGCCACATCAATGGGTATGTTGATTTACTGAATAATCGGTTTCAAGAAGATTTACCAGAAAAGGCACAGCACTATCTTTCCACCATATCCAGTGCGTCACAACAGATGGGAACGCTCATCGATGACCTGCTTCAATTCTCAAGAACAAGCCGACAGGAGTTGCGCAAAACAAAATTTGAAATGAATGTCTTGTTTACAGAGGCTCTTGACAAAATCGAACTTGATCTGAAAAACAGGAAGATCACTTGGTCGGTACAGGATTTGCCTGAGGTCATCGGTGATTATTCCCTGTTGAAACAGGTTTGGGTCAACTTGCTGGATAATGCCGTCAAATACACGAAATTGAAGAAAACAGCAGAAATAACCGTCGAATTCCGTGAAGAAAAGGAATATTTTGTATTTTTCGTTCGCGATAATGGAGTGGGATTTGACATGAAATACGCAAACAAACTATTTGGTGTGTTTCAGCGATTACATTCCCAATCTGAATTTGAGGGTACCGGCATTGGTCTAGCCAATGTGCAACGCATCATACTGAAGCATAATGGAAAGGTATGGGCGGAGGCCGAACCAGACAAAGGAGCCACTTTTTATTTCAGTTTACCAAAAAAATAAAGACTACCCATCGATATGAAGTTAAAAACAATCTTGTTGGCAGAGGACAATGTCCTGGATGTGGAACTGACACTCGAAGCACTTAAGGAAAACAACTTGGCCAACCATGTCGTCGTGGTCAGCGATGGTGTGGAAGCGTTGGAATACTTGAATTGTGAAGGCAACTATAAGAATCGTAATACTGGAAATCCTGCCGTACTGCTGCTCGATATCAAAATGCCCCGCATGAATGGTATTGAGGTATTGGCTGCCATACGAGAGAATGAGAAATTTAAAACGATTCCCATTGTCATGTTGACTTCATCGCGTGAGGAACCAGACCTTAAAAAATGCTATGAACTTGGAGCTAACGCCTATGTCGTAAAGCCTGTGGATTTTAAGAACTTTTTAGAGGCAGTGAAAAATATCGGAATTTTTTGGGCCATATTGAATGAACTTCCACAAACATCCTAGCATATGTTTGACAGGAATGAAATTGCTGGTAAATGTCTGAAGGTTATTGCTCTTGAAGATTCTCAATTCGATTTGGAGTTGATTCAGGAACTATTAACCAATGCAGGTTACATTTTGAATTTAACGCATGTTCAAAACGAAAGTGGATTTAGTTCAGCACTACAAGAAAATTGTTTTGACATCATCTTGTCTGATTTTAATTTGCCTGGATTTGACGCATTCGGATCACTTCGAATCAGAAATGAAATTTGTCCGGAAGTTCCATTTATTTGCATATCGGGTTCCATTGGAGAAGAAACGGCCATTGAATTGCTGAAGCTGGGGGCCGATGATTATGTATTGAAAGACAGGCCAGAACGACTTCCTTTTGCTGTAAAGAGGGCGATGGATGAAGCATTTGAGAAGATTGCTCTTCAAAAGGCAGCAAATGAATTGCAACAAAGTAAGATCCGTTTTGAACAAGTGGCCGATGATGCTCAGGAATGGATTTGGGAAGTTGATGAACGTGGATTGTATACCTATGCAAGCCAAGTTGTCATGTCCTTACTTGGTTATTCAGCAGTGGAGCTAATTGGAAAGAAATATTTTTACGACTTCTTCATCCCTGAAAAAAAGGAGGAGTTACGGGATGCTGCTTTCGAAGTTTTCGCCAGAAGAGAATCATTCAGGCATTTCCAAAATCCGAACATTCATAAAGATGGACATGTGGTGATACTGACAACTAGCGGTAGCCCCATTTTTGACTATAATGGAAATTTCATTGGATATCGGGGAGTTGATACGGACATCACTGAACGGACAAAGATGTTGGAAGATTTGGTTTTAGCCAAGGAAAAAGCCGAGGAAAGTGATAAATTGAAAACGGCCTTCATCAACAACATTTCCCATGAGATTAGAACGCCCTTAAACAGCATTCTGGGGTTCGGCCAGTTCCTCGTAGAATCGGAACTCACCATTGATGAACGCAAGGAGTACTTCAACATCATTCAGATTTCCAGCAACCGCCTCATCAATACAGTCTCCGATTATATTGACATCGCCCGGATTGTCTCTGGCACCATGGAAGTGCATCAAAAAGATTTTCTGATACAAGCCTTTTTTAATGGAATCCTTGATGTGGCTAAGCAACGTTGTAACGAAAAAAAGATTGATTTGGAAGCCTATATTCCACAAGGAACAACCGAATTGACGTTACACTCGGACCATGAAATTATTCGTAAAATCTTTCAAATTCTGTTGGACAATGCCGTGAAATTCTCAAAGCAAGGTGTTATCACTTGTGGATACATGGTTATTCCCGGTTTCATAGAATTTTTTGTCCATGATAAGGGATGTGGAATAGCTTCCGATAAATTGGAGAAGATTTTTTACATGTTTTACCAGGAAGATTTGTCCATTACACGGGGTTATGAGGGTAGTGGTTTGGGATTGACCATCGCCAAAGGATTGGTCGATTTGCTTGGAGGCGACATTCGCGTGACCTCCGAAAAAGAAAAAGGCTCCACATTTTCCTTTACCATTCCCTATCTGAAGCCCACTCTATCGGAAAAATCTTCCCAAGCTAAAGCCAAGAGTTCAGCCAAGAAAAACAAGCCATTGGTGCTTATTGCCGAAGACGAGGAATCGAATTTCTTGTATATTGAAGTATTGATGAAAATAATTGGTTGCGATTACATCCACGCCAATGACGGTGCCGAAGCTGTTGAAATGTGCAAACAGAATGATTCAATTTCGTTGGTCCTGATGGATATCAAGATGCCTATTATGAATGGTCTGGAGGCTACTCAACTCATCCACGGGTTTCGACCTGACTTACCCATCATAGCCACTACAGCCTACGCTCAAACCGGTGACGAACACCGCTTTCTGAACGCAGGCTGCAATGGTTACCTGGCAAAACCGCTAAAAAAGGACGATTTGCTGGGGGTGTTGCAGAAATATACTTAATCCTTCTTTTTGAGCAACGTTTGCCAGATAAAGAAGCAAATGAGCAACGCGTAAGCTGCCAATGAAACCCATTGTGCGCCGTTGGATTCGACCCATTGAGTTTGCATCAGGTTCACACCGGTAAAGCGGATGGCAGCGCTGACCACGCCCATCAAGGCGCCGCCGGCAATAAAACCGGAAGCGATGAGGGTGCCCAGTTCGCCCCGTTCTTCATTCAGCACTTTGTCTTTGGTCCTGGTGGTAACATACCATTGAATAAGGCCACCAACCAGCAACGGCAAGTTGAGGTCCAATGGGATGAACATGCCCAAGGCAAAGGCTAGCGCAGGTATACGGAAAAACGTCAGGACAATGGAGAGCAGGGCACCGATGCCGTACAACACCCAGGGTGCGGAAGTGCCCGACATCAGCGGATCAATTACGGCGGCCATGGCGTTCGCTTGAGGAGCTACCAACGCACCGTTGCCGGTGAAGCCGTAGGTCTTGTTCAGAATGATGAGTACGCCTCCAACTGTAGCGGCTGAAACCAATGTTCCAAGGAATTTCCATTTTTCCTGAGTGGCGGGGGTGGAACCCAGCCAATAACCGATTTTCAGGTCGGTAATGAAACCGCCGGCCATGGACAGGGCGGTGCAGACGACACCACCCATGATGAGCGCCGAGACAATGCCGCCAGTACCTTTCAGACCTACTGCCACCATGATGACGGAAGCCAGGATCAAGGTCATGAGCGTCATGCCCGAAACCGGGTTGGTGCCCACGATGGCGATGGCGTTGGCGGCTACGGTGGTGAAGAGGAAGGCGATGATGCCCACCACCAGAATACCGACGACCGCGTGGAGCAAGTTGAATTGCATCACGCCGAAAAAGAAGAAGGCAAAGACAGCCAGCAAAGCGGCTATGACGCCGAAAACGATGATTTTCATCGGGATGTCGCGTTGGGTACGGGGTTCAATCACCACGGGGCCTTGCGATTTGCCACCTTTGAGTTCCTTGGAAGCCAATCCGACGGCGTCCTTGATGATGTTTCGGGATTTGATGATGCCGATGATGCCAGCCATGGCAATACCTCCGATGCCGATGTGGCGGGCGAAACTCTTGAACAATACTTCCGGGGGCATGCCGGCGACGGAGTCCACGATGGCAGGGTTCAGCCAATGAAGCGTTCCGTCACTGAGTTGGGCCATCAAGGGCACGATGATCCACCAAACGAGGGCGGAACCGGCGCAAATGATGGCGGCGTATTTCAGACCGACGATGTAGCCGAGGCCGAGCACGGCGGCGCCGGTGTTGATCTTGAAAACAACCTTGAATTTGTCGGCCAGTACGGTACCATAAGGAAGAACTCTAGAGGTGAAGGTTTCGCTCCAGGTGCCAAAGGTGGCCACCACGAAGTCGAAGATACCGCCTACCAGACCTGCAATGAGCAAGGGCTTGGCTTGGTTGCCCGCTTTTTCGGCTGAAACCAATACCTGAGTGGTGGCAGTGGCTTCCGGGAACGGGTATTTGCCGTGCATTTCCTTGACGAAATACTTGCGGAAGGGAATTAGAAACAGGATGCCGAGGATGCCGCCAAGAAGTGAGCTCAGGAAAACTTGCAGGAAAGTCACGGTCATGTCAGGATACTTGGCTTGCAAGATGTAAAGGGCAGGCAGCGTGAAGATGGCGCCGGCCACGATGACGCCGGAACTGGCACCGATGGACTGGATGATGACGTTTTCGCCCAGGGCGTTCTTGCGCTTGGTGGCGCTGGACAAGCCGACGGCGATGATGGCGATGGGGATGGCGGCTTCGAACACCTGACCAACCTTGAGGCCGAGGTAGGCGGCGGCAGCCGAGAAAAGAACGGCCATGAGCAAACCCCAGATGACAGACCAGGGCGTGGCTTCAGGCATTTTCTTATCGGCGGGCATCAGGGGTTGATAGACCTCGCCGGGTTCCAGCTCCCGAAACGCGTTCGAAGGGAGACCGGTGATTTTTTTTTCTTCTTCCATGGTTTTTTGTATTTGAACCACGAAGATAGAATTATTTTTTATTTCTGAAGCTCGCCGTTGATGCGGAACTCGTCAAATACAGGCTTCTCGGCTCCAATCAGGATGTTTGGCTTGGCCACGTTGTTGAACGAACAGTTCCGAATCTGGATGTTGTGGACATTGATGACGTTCTTGAATCCGTCAATCCACAAGCCATATTCGCTTCGTCCGGTCTCAATGCCCGAAAGAAACACATTTCTGATTTCAGGCATGTCGGGTCCGCTTTCAACGCCTTCGTATTTCATTTCGATGCGAAAAACGGCTTCGCTGCATTGCCCCACACGAATGTTCCTCAAAAAGATGTTCTCAATGATTCCACCTCGGACGGGGTTGGATTTCAGCCGGAGCATACGGTCCAAAAGCGGGCTGTCCATGGTGCAGTCTTCGGCCCAAATAAAACGACAACCGCCGGTGATTTCACTGCCGGCCACCACGCCGCCGTGCCCATTTTTCATGGTGCAGTGGCGAATGATGATGTTTTCGCTAGGGGTGTGCCAACGCTTTCCGTCCTGATTCCGGCCCGATTTGATAGCGATGCAGTCGTCACCGGTGTTGAACAGGCAATTCTCAATCAAGACGTTCTTGGACGATTCCGGATCGCAACCGTCGTTGTTTGGGCCTTGGCTGTCCATGGTCACACCGCGGATGATCACGTTGTTGCAAAGCAATGGATGAATGAGCCAAAAAGGCGATTGCACAATATGTATGTCTGAAATCATTACTCCGCTGCATTGGTAAAACTGAATGAACGGGGGACGTAGACGGTCTTCCACGGTCATGATTCGTTCCGAAAGCGGCACCTGTAAGATTTCCATCGCGGACAAACGGTTGCGGCCGGAGATTTTTTCGCCATTCCATTCCTGCGAAACGATGCCGGGCTGCCAGCCAAATTCCGTCTTGCCTTTCCAGGGCCACCAATTCGTTTCGTTGGCTTGTCCGTCCAAAATGCCGTGACCGGTAATGGCCACATTTTTTTGCTGATAGGCGTAAATGAGCGGGTGGAAATTGATGCAATCCCAACCTTCCCAACGTGAGATGACAAAGGGTTTGTAATCTTCCGGATTAGTGGAAAACTTCAGTATGGAACCTTCTGAAAGATGCAAACAGACGTTGCTTTTCAACTCGATGGGGCCGGTATAGAATATGCCGGCGGGTACGACTACGGTTCCTCCACCTTGATTGTAGCAGGCTTGAATCGCCTTGTTGATGCTGTTTGAAGAATAGAGGACAACACCTTCGACAGCACCGAAATCCGTGATGGAAACCGTTCGGTCAGGAAATTTCGGTTCAGTTATGGAGGCTACCACTTTGGCTTCCATTTCCCAACCTTTTATTTCTGTCATGCCGGCGATAATAAAGCTGAAGGGTATTGTACTGAGCAATGTCAGTAGTATCAGAGGTTTAACCATGCGTTGGTTCATAGGCTCCTGGTTGTTGATTTGTTTTTATATTCTGAAGGCGTCATGCCATACTTTTGCTTGAAGCATTTGCTGAAATAACGGGCATCGTTCATCCCGATTTGGAAACTGACTTCCGATACGTTGTATTGCCCCAAATCCAGCAGCTGAGCAGCCCGTTTGATTCGGGTCTCCTTGATGAATTCGATGGGCGACATGCCGAGCAAGCCCTTCAGCTTGTTGAAGAACACCGTCCTGCCCAGTCCAACGACGGAAACCAACTGATCGACCGTCAGTTCGCTGTTCGACATGTTTTCTTCCATAAATTCCAGGATGCGCTTTAAAAACAAGGTGTCCCGTGAAGGCAAATTCATGCGTTCAGTCGTTAAAGGCTGCATGGAGAAAATATCGGAGCGGAATTTTTCCTGAAGCACCAGTCTTTGTTTGAGAATGTTTTCAATTTTTGCTTCCAGATAGACCGCGCTGAACGGTTTGGCGATGAAATCGGTCACACCTGCCTGAATGCATTCCATTTGGGTAACCATGTCGGACTTGGCAGTAAGCATGATGACCGGTATGTGGCAGGTTCGTTCGTCGGTCTTGATGTGGGTAGTGAGCTCCAAACCGTCCATCACCGGCATCATGAGGTCGGTGATAATGAAGTCGGGCATCAGATTGCCGATCATGCTCCAGGCAGCGTGCCCGTCGGCGGCTTCGGCCACTCGGTATTTGCCGGAAAGCACGGAAGTCAGGAATTTCCGGAGTTCAGCGTTGTCTTCCACCACCAACATCAAGGGTTGAGTGCCGGTGCCCCCGTCTTCATGGGGTGTCTCCAAAAGGTGGAGCATTGGTCGGGAAGTATCTGTGACTGAATGCGTCAAATCGGCTTTTTCTGCATGCACAATCACCGTATTTCCATCAAAATGAGCAGTGCCTGGCTTGAATCGGACCTCAAAAGTGGACCCTACTCCTACTTCACTGTTCACTTGAATGCTGCCGCCGTGCATGTCCACCAATTCCTTGACCAGATTCAGTCCAATGCCGGTACCACGGACATGACTGGTTTCGTCGTACGAGAAAAAGCGCTCAAACAGACGAGATTGCTTTTCGACAGAGATACCTGAACCAGTATCGGAAACAGACAACACCATCTGCTCGCCATCCAAGAAACTGGTCAACGTGATGGACTTGCCAGCGGGGGTGAATTTAAAGGCGTTGGACAACAGGTTGTAGACGATGGTGTCCAATTTGTCGGTGTCCAGCCAAACGGTAGCACCATCTGTCCGATCGATAATTTTAAAGTCAATCCGTTTTTCCTCTGCCGTCACCTTGAAGTTGGCGGCCACGGAAGCGGCAAACGAGCCAAACGGAACTTCTTGTACCTTAAGCTGCATCTTTTTGTCCTGAACTTTTCTAAAATCGAGCAGTTGGTTGATAAGCCGGAGCATCCGGTCGATGTTTCGCTGAACAATGGTGAGCAGCGTTCGGTTGTCAACGGTCAGGCTTTCGTCCGTGAGCAAATGTTCCACAGGGCCTGAAATCAAGGTGAGTGGCGTGCGCAATTCGTGCGAGATGTCCGTGAAGAAATTGATTTTCAGGTCGCTGATTTTTTGCTCCACCTCCACTTTGCCTCGCAAACGGAGGATGGTCGTGAAGAAATAGAGTGCGAAGGCCAACAATGCCAGGCCTATTAGGATGTACAAGGTGATGGCATACCATGTCTGCCAGAAGGAGGGCCGAATGCGCAATTCGATGCGACGCTCGTTATCCATCCAGAAACCTTCGCTGTTGGTCGATTTGACCCTGAACACATACTTGCCCGGCGATAAATTGGTGTAGTTGACACTGTTAAGTTTCTGCGTCTTTGTCCAGTCGGGATCCACCGGGTCCAGTCGGTAAGCATATTGTATGTTTTCCGGAGCCCTGTAATCGAGGGCGGCGAATTCGATGGTGAATACATTTTGCTTGTGCGACAAGGAAATCGATCCGATTTCATCCACATTCTTGGTGAGCGGCGATTTCTTGTCACCGATGATGGCTTCCTTATTGAATAAGATGAAGCGGGTAAATACCAGTTTGGGCACAAACGTGGCTGTCTTGACTTTGGAAGGATTGAACTCGTAAAATCCCTTGGTGGTTCCGGCATAGATTTCGCCCGAGCCAAGCCGATAGGTGGATGATTCCGAAAACGTAACGCTTTCCAAACCATAGTTTTTATTGTAAATATCCATACTGCCTGTTCGACGGTCGAATCGGGTGATGGCGTTTTCGGAGAACAACCAGAGGTAGCCCTGCAAATCGTCCTGAATGCTCAAGACGATGTCGCTTGGCAAACCTTCTTCCATGGTATAGGTCTTGAAGGCTGGCGTATCGCCCAACTTGAATCTGGCGCTGAGCATGTTCAGTCCGCCGCCAAAAGTACCGAACCAGCGATTCCCGGTATCGTCCACATACACCACATGCACATCGTTGATACGCAAGCTGTTGGGATCGGTTCCCAATTTACGGTACTCGTAAAAGTGAATGTCGGACGTATTCTTGAAATCGGAACTGAATGCTACGATTCCGTCCACCGTACCGGCCCAAATGACACCCTGTGGATCTTTGGTAAGGCTGCGAATGTTTCTGCATCGCTCAATCGGATAGTTCTTCAACCCGTTTCGTGCATTGATGAAACGGAACTTGCCGTTCTTTTCTTCCACCAAGCTCAATCCGCTTCCATAGCTTCCTGCCCAGATACGACCTTTCTGGTCTTCGAGCAAGGCATAGAAGTTGTTGGAATTGGGTCTGTCGGCTACGGGCAGTGTTTCGTTGAAACGGTTGATGGAATAAGACCCACCATTGGGCGACTTTTCTTGCAACAACATGACGCCTGCACCTTTGCTGGCAATCCAAATGCGCCCTTTCCGGTCGGTGATGATGTCGTAGGCGAAGAAATCGCTCATGGGTCGTTTGGAGGTGATGTTCCCCTGGTTGTCCAGGTACCCAATCAACTTGCCCTGTGGCGTATAAAGCGATATGACTCCTTCCCTGTCGGCCACCCAGATGCGTTTGTGCCGGTCTTCGTAAATGGTACGGACTTCGCTCCCACCTCTGATTTGCAGAGACGACGGCACAAAGGTGAAGTTGAAGGTGGACTGCTGAATGGAGCATTTTTCAAGTCCTGGCGAACGCGTGCTCAACCAAAGTGTGCCATGCTTGTCGAAATAGGCTGCATGCATGGTGTTGAAGAACCGTCTGTTCGGGTCGGAAGGGTCGTTGTAGAACGGTTTCAGCACCATTTCCTTTCGGAAGAACTCGGAAAATCCACCAGATCGCGGGTGCACCCACAAATGATCTTTATTGTCTTCGACCACGAAAAAATTGGGTTGCATCTGCGCCAAACCAAATTGCTCATCGCTTTTTGGCTGAAATCGCACGTATTTGTTTTTTTGGGTTAGATACAGCACCACGCCTGGCGCATCGGCTTCCAGCCATACATCGCCGGCCATGTCTTTGTAGAAGGAATGAATCAGGTTGCTGCCCAGCGAGGGGGTCGTTGCCAATAGATTGTGGGACAAGACATTGAAGTTGTTGTCCGTGAGAAATACGCCGTCACCACGGGTGATGATGAGTATCTTACCATTGTTGAGCGGGCAAAAGCCATTGATGGCAGCGCTGGAACGGAAGTCCTCGAGCCTAAATGTCCGTTGCTGCTTGGACCAGGTCCAGATTTGGCCGTTGTCGGAGCCGAAATACAGGTTGCTGTGGGTTTCCAAATGGGAAGAGAAACCGGTTTCTTCCTGAAAGTGATGGAAAAAATGGGTGGAAGTCTCTTTGACAGGGTCGTAAAGGGTTATGCCTTTGTCTGTTAGAAACCAGCATTGATTGTTGTCGTCTTTGAATACCTGCTGAATCAAATCCCCAGCCAGGCTTCCGTTTTGCTTGTTCAGGTATTTGATGTTTTCAATTTCTTGGCCGTCTTTTCCAACATGAACCAAGTAACAACCATCCGTGAATGTGAGCAGGCAAACGTCGTTACCAGGCAGAATCCGAACATATTGAATGGTTTTGGTCACCACCACCTTGCTTGTATCCGCATTGTACGATAGTCGAAGGAATTTCTCGTTCTCGGGATTGAAACGGTAAATTTGATTGTCGTTGGTCAAGATCCACAAAAAACCGAAGGAATCCTCCTGCATCGTGTTCAGCCGATTGTTGGTAAAACCGTTCGGGTCGCCCGGATTGCCTTTATAGACCTTGAAATGACTGCCGTCAAAACGGTTCAGGCCGTCCCAAGTAGCAAACCACATGAAGCCTTTCTTGTCTTGAAGTATGCTCATCACCCGGTTTTCGGAGAGGCCGTCGTCTGCCGTATAATGGGTGAAGCGCACCCTTTGCTGTGCCTGCATGCCGAAGCATGCCCATAGAACTACGAAGAGTAAAAGGTAGCGTTTCATAGAGGGGTGTTTTTCGGCATTAGAAACAAAAGTCATCAAATACCTCGATTGCGATGTGGAATTTCTGTTTATTTGCGTGGATAAATTCGTCGAAATGAACTTTTAATCGGGTTTGGCCGTCAATGGGTTCCAATTTCCGAACACTGCGCTCAAATTTGCGTTGGCTGCTTCCTTTTTGGAAAGTTGCCTGCTCCAAGGCACGCGCTTGCTCCAATTCGACCCTGGACCTGTATTCTTGTACTCGGCATAGCGGGCAGTCAACTCGTTTTTGGGATTGGACCAATTGAACCAACCCTCTGGCCGAATGGTGGCTTTCAAGTTGCATTCCTTAAACAAGGTGTAGGCATAAGCACGCCATGGCCTGCCCAAATAGACGGATTTGACACTGTCCGCCGTTTCAATGCTGCATTTGCTGAACACGAAACCGTAGGCTATGTTCTTTGGTGTGGAGGCTGCGGTCAAAAAGGAATTGATTTTCCCCAAAATGGTACAACCTTCGAACCAGGCCGTTGAAGCACCGAAAATGAAATCGGTGGTGCCTTCGATGTAACAACCGCTGAAATAGTTCCGACAGCCTTCACGACCCAGATAAACGGTATCCTGGTTGCCCAAAAATCGGCAATTGAAGAAGGCGACCCTGTCCCCTTCCACATGCAGGGCGACGGCTTGTCCTAGGCGCGGAGCGTTGTTTTCCACCGTCAGGTTTTCCAATACGATGTCGTTGCCCTGAATCAGAAAGGTATAGGTCTTGAACGTGCCCATCTTGTTGATGTTGGCGTGGTCGTCCCAAGTAATGACGGTGCTGTCACGATCCTCTCCAATGAGGGTGATTTCCGTTTTTTGGGTAGGCAACACCACTTTCTCCTTGTACACGCCTTTCTTGATGAAGATGACCGTTCGTCCTTCGGGGCGGAAATCGCGGATGGAACTGATGGCAGCCTGAACGGAAGTGAAATTGCCGGTGCCGTCCTTGGCCACCACCACATCGTATTGTATGGCATAAACACGACAGGATAAAAGCAAAAGGAGGAAAAACAGTATTTTTTTCATGGTGCTTGGTTTGGTACTGCAAGTGTACGAAATTTTGGCGAGGGCAAAAAAAAGAGGATGCCCATTAAGACATCCTCTCCTTTATTTAGGTCAATTTTTACTCGCTCAGGTAGTCGTGGACCGATTTGGCCATGTCACGGCCGGAGGCCATGGCTCGAACGACCAAGCTGGCACCGGTGGCAGCGTCGCCTGCGGCAAATACGCCTTTGACGGAGCTTTCATTCCGGCCGCCGGTCTTCACATTGCCTCGGGCGTCGAATTCGACACCAAGTTCATTGAGCAGGCCGTCGTGTACCGGGTTGGTGAAACCCATGGCTAGGAACACGATGTCGGCTTCCAACGTTTCCGTCTTGCCGGTCGGTTTCATGCTCTGACGACCGTTGGCTTCGGTCACCCATTCCACTTCAGCAATCTCTACAGCCGTCAATTGGCCGTCTTTGCCGATAAAGCGGTTGGTGGTGAGGCACCAGCGGCGGATGCAACCTTCTTCGTGCGACGAAGAGGTTTTCAGGATGTTGGGCCAGTTGGGCCAAGGTGTAGCAGGGTTGTCTCCTACGGGAGGCATGCTCAGGATTTCAATCTGAGTCACCTCCGCAGCACCCTGACGGTTGGACGTACCCACGCAGTCGGAACCCGTATCACCTCCGCCGATGACCAGCACGCGCTTGCCTTTGGCAGTGATTTCAGGACCTTCAATGGGTAGGCCGGCCAGTCTGTAGTTCTGTTGGAACAGGAAGTCAAGGGCGAAATGAATGCCGTTGAGCTCGCGTCCTTCCACTCTCAAATCACGCGGGACACCGGCGCCGATGGTGATGCACAGGGCATCATGCTGGGCTTTCAGGTCCTTGATGGTGATGTTCTTGCCAACTTCCGCGTTGGTGATGAATTTGACGCCTTCGGCCACCATTTGTTCCAAACGACGGTCGATGATGTTTTTGTTCAGTTTGAAGTCGGGGATGCCGAAACGCATCAGACCACCGACATGCGGGTCGCGTTCATAAACGGTCACGTCGTGGCCGAGTCGGTTGAGACGGTAAGCGGCTGTCAAGCCGGCAGGGCCGCTGCCAATGACGGCCACTTTTTTACCGGTGCGAGTCTTGGGCGCTTTCGGCACGATCCAACCTTCATCCCAGGCGCGTTCAGTCACGGATGCTTCGTTCTCACGGATGGTCACGGCATTGTGGTCGATGTTGAGCACGCAGGATTTTTCACAGAGGGCGGGACAAACGCGTCCGGTGAATTCCGGAAAATCGTCGGTCTCAGCCAGTACTTCGTATGCTTGTTTCCATTTGCCACGGAACAACAAATCCTGATATTCAGGCATTTTGTTACCCAGCGGACAAGCCCAATGACAGAAGGGGATGCCACAGTCCATGCAGCGGGAGGCCTGCAACATGCGGTCTCCGTTGTTCAGGGTTTGTTCAACTTCCCCAAAGTCGGTCTTACGCTCGTGCACCGGACGATAGCCGGCTTCCTTGCGTTCTATAGTGATGAATGCTTTTGGATTTCCCATATCAATAGTCGAATTCTACTTGTGCAATTTTCTTTTTAACAGCTTCAATCTTTTCATCGTGCAACACCTTCTTATATTCGATGGGTATCACTTGGATGAATTTATCCACGTACTCGTTCCAATTGTCCAGAATGCGCTTGGCTTTGGGGCTTTGCGTATACTGGTAATGGGCGGTAATCAGGTCCTTGAGCTCACGGTTGTCGGTTCTGTCCTCAATGAGCGACAATTCCACCATCTGCATGTTGCAGAAATAGTCGAAATCGCCATCTTCGTCAAGCACGTAAGCAACACCGCCGGACATCCCTGCGGCAAAGTTGCGGCCTGTCTTGCCCAAAATAACGGCACGACCGCCGGTCATGTATTCGCAGCAGTGGTCGCCTGCGCCTTCCACTACGGTGATGGCACCGGAGTTGCGGACACAGAAACGTTCACCGACCTGACCATTGATATAAACCTCACCCGAAGTGGCACCATACATCAGCGTATTGCCGGCAATGATGTTGTTTTCGGGCGCAAACGTCGTTCCTGCAGGAGGAACCACGATGATGCGACCACCCGACAAGCCCTTTCCAAGGTAGTCGTTGGAGTCGCCTTCCAGACGGAAAGTCACCCCTTTTGACAGGAAAGCGCCGAAGCTCTGTCCTGCTGAACCCTTGAATGTGCAGCTGATGGTATCGTTGGGCAAACCCTCGTTGCCGTAGCGTTTCGCGATTTCTCCCGAAAGCATGGCACCGACGGTACGGTCTGTATTTTTGATTTCACGATTGAACTGAACCGGATTCTGGTTCTCAAGTGCCGGTGTAGCCAGCTTGATGAGGGAGCGGTCCTGAACATCTTCGATGTCGTGGTGTTGGTTCTTGATGTGGCGGATAGCCTGTTCTCCAGCTTCTTTAGGCACATACAGCAATTTGGAGAAATCCAGCTTCTGCATTTTCGGGTTGTCGGCTTTGGGCACGAATTTCAACAGGTCGGCACGACCGATGATGTCGTTCAAGGACTTGTAACCAAGTGCGGCCAAATGTTCGCGGACATCCTGAGCTAGGAAGTTGAAGAAGTTCACCAAATACGTGTACTTGCCTGTGAACTTCTTGCGAAGGATTTCATCCTGAGTGGCGACACCGACCGGGCAGGTATTCAGGTGACACTTACGCATCATCACGCAACCGAGCACAAGCAACGCACTGGTGGCGAATCCAAATTCCTCCGCTCCTAAAAGAGCTGAAATCACGATGTCACGGCCTGTTTTGAGCTGACCGTCCGTCTGCAGGCGAACCTGACCGCGAAGACCGTTCATCACTAAGGTCTGCTGTGTTTCGGCCAATCCGATTTCAACCGGCAGACCGGCATGCTTGATGGAACTGGAGGGACTTGCGCCCGTTCCGCCTTCGCAACCGCTGATGAGGATCATGTCGGCCTTGGCTTTTGCAACCCCAGCGGCAACGGTGCCAACACCACTTTCTGAAACCAGTTTCACACTGATTTGGGCGGCAGGATTCACGTTTTTGAGGTCGAAGATAAGCTGTGCCAAGTCTTCGATGGAGTAAATATCGTGGTGCGGCGGGGGTGAAATCAAGGATATTCCGGGAATGGAGTGACGGGTCTTGGCGATGATCTGATCGACTTTGTAGCCGGGCAGCTGACCACCTTCACCGGGTTTTGCACCCTGGGCAACCTTGATTTGGATTTCGTCGGCGTTGACGAGGTATTCCGTCGTGACACCGAAACGACCCGAGGCCACCTGCTTGATGGCGCTGCGTGCGCTGGTGCCGTCCGGACGGAGTTTGTAGCGTTCGGGGTCTTCACCACCTTCACCAGTGTTGCTCTTGCCACCCAACAGATTCATGGCGATGGCCATGGCTTCGTGAGCGTCGCGACTGATGGAGCCATAGGACATGGCGCCGGTCACGAAACGTTTGGTGATTTCGGAAGCGGGTTCCACTTCGCTGATGTCGATGGGCGATTTTTCGTCGTACGCCATGAAATCACGCAAGAAAATGGGATGCGCTTTCTGGTCGACGGAAGATACATATTCCTTGTATTTTTCCCAGGAGCCGGTCTTGGTGGCAATTTGCAGGCGAGAAATCGTTTCCGGATTCCAAGCATGGAGCTCACCGTCCTTACGCCACGTATAGACACCTGTATTTTCGAGGTCGGCGGGTTCGTTCGTTCCGAAACCTTCCTGATGGGTCAAAATGGCTTCGCGGGCAATGTCTTCGAGGGTGATGCCTTCAATCTTGGAGATGGTCCCTTCAAAATAGCGGTCGAGCAATTCGGTGCTGATACCGATGGCTTCGAAAATCTGAGCGCCACGGTAGCTGCGCAGGGTGGAAATACCCATTTTGGACATCACTTTGAGCAAGCCTTTGTTGATGGACTTGATGTAGTGCTTCTCTGCCGTTTCGTAATCGGCTTGGATTTCCTTGTTCTTGACTTGGTCGAACAACACGGCCAATGCGCCGTAGGGATTGACCACGCTGGCACCATAACCGAACAGCAGGGCGAAATGCATGATTTCACGGGGTTCGGCACTTTCCACCACGATGTCGATCTGCATGCGTTTGCGGCACTTGATCAAGTGGTGATGAACGGCTGAAACCGCCAACAAGGAGGGAATGGCAGCCAATTCGGCATTCACGCCCCTATCGGTGAGAACCAGGTAATTGTGTCCGTTTTCAACCGCTTCCTCGGCCTTGAGGCAAAGGTCGTTCACCGATTGTTCGAGCGCCTGGGCACCTCCTGCAACGGGGAAGAGCATGGGAAGATCGACAGCGGAGAACCGCTTGTAACGGATATTTTTAAGTATGTCGAATTCGGTATTCGTTATCACCGGGCTTTTCAGCTTCACCACCTTGCAATGTTCCGCACTGGGTTGCAGCAGGTTGGCCTGATGGGAACCCAAGTAGGCTGAATGCGACATCACCAGTTCCTCACGGATGGGGTCAATGGGCGGGTTCGTCACCTGTGCGAACAACTGACGGAAATAGCTGAACAGCAGTTGCGGTTTGTCGGACAGAACGGCAATCGGCGTGTCATTACCCATGGAGGATACCGGTTCCTTGCCTTCCAAAGCCATCGGAATCATCAAGCGTTCAATGTCTTCTTTGGTGTAGTTGAACGCTTTCATATAGGCTTTCAGGTTGGGCAGATCGCTCTTGATCTCACGACCGGAAGACAGGTTCTGAAGTCGAATGCGGTTCTTTTCCAACCATTCGCGGTACGGATAGGCGGAAGCCAGTTCCTGCTTGATTTCAGCATCGTAGCGAACGGTATGCTCCTGCATGTCGATGATGAGCATCTTGCCGGGTTTCAAGCGGCCTTTTTCACGGATGCTTTCGGCCGGAAATGTCTGAACACCAGTTTCTGAAGCAACAATCATGACATCGTCCGTGGTGATGAGGTAACGGGCGGGACGCAAGCCATTGCGGTCGAGCAGACCGCCGGCATAACGACCGTCGGAAAATAGCAAGGTGGCTGGACCGTCCCACGGTTCCAACATCGTGCTGTGGTATTCGTAAAATGCTTTGACGTTGTCAGGAATGGAATTGGTATCGTTCCAGGAGTCGGGAACCAACATGGCAATGGCATGCGGCAAGGAAAGACCGGCCATCAGCAGGAATTCCAAGGCATTGTCCAGCGAGGCGGAATCGCTCATTCCATATTGGATGATGGGATAGATGTCTTCCATGTTGCCAAGCACGTCCGATTTGAGGACGCTTTCACGTGCCTGCATCCAGAAGCGGTTGCCCTTGATGGTGTTGATTTCGCCATTGTGCCCAAGCAAACGGAAAGGTTGTGCCAAATCCCAGGTTGGGAAGGTATTGGTGGAGAAACGGGAGTGTACCAATGCGATGGCTGACGTAAAGTTGGGGTGGCTCAAGTCCGGGAAATAATCGCGCAACTGAAGGGAACTGAGCATTCCCTTATAGATCATCCGTTTGGTAGAAAGGCTGACAACATAGAAACCCCGTTTATCCGTCAAAGCAGATTGCATGATTGCATTCTCCAATTTTTTACGGGCAACGAAAAGTTTACGCTCCAGTTCCTCGGGTTTTCCAAGACCGGTCACCACAATTTGCCTAATGTTTGGCTCGTTGGAAAGGGATGTTTCACCTAGAATGGAATTGTTCACCGGAACTTCGCGAATGGCCAGCAGCTTCAGTCCTTCGTTGGTCAGAACGGACGTGAGCATATCCATGCAAAGGTCATTTTCTTTTTGATCTTTCGGGAAAAAGACCAAGCCGGTGCCATAACTTCCACGTTCGGGAACGGGAATGCCTTGCAGCAGGATGAATTCGTGGGGAATCTGTACCAGGATGCCGGCTCCGTCACCGGTTTTTTGGTCAGCGCCCTCAGCTCCGCGGTGGTTCATATTTTCCAAAACCTGCAAACCGCGTTCCACTATATCGTGGGTTCTTTCACCTGTTATGCGGGCAACAAAGCCCACCCCGCAGGCGTCATGCTCATTTTCGGGATGATATAGTCCCTGAGCAATTGGATACTTTAACATAGATCAGATGCTTATTTTTTTACCTATACTAGTGATCAGACCGCTTCTTTATGACGACTCCGGCAGGCCACCGGAACCGTTTCAGCCTGAAATAAAAACATGCCGGGAGAGTACCCGACTTAACTCAATTAAACCATCCTCCCGCGCTCGGGAGGATGGTTCCTTCTTCATAATTTTCTGCCTCGCGGCAGATATGGCCTCAAAAAAACTATGAAGGATGTAGGGTCTATCGGATGAACAAGAGTTCGCGATACTTAGGCAACGTCCACATTTCGTTGTCCACGATCAGTTCCAGTTTGTCGATGCTGTAACGGATTTCATTGAAGTACGGGGCAACGGTGTCGTGGTAGGCGATGGCCTGTTCGCGAGCGCCTTCCAGCTTGTTGGCAACCTTGCGGGCGTCAACCATTTGGCCGACTTTGGACTGGATGGTGTTCAGGTGATTTTCAATCTGTTCAATCATTGCGATCTTTTCGGAAGCCAGCTTTTCAAACTTGGACTTGTCGAACAGTTCTTTCAGCTTGGATACGTTATCAAGCAAGCAGGACTGGTATTTGGTAGCGACCGGAACGATGTGGTTCAAGGCCATGTCACCCAATACGCGGGCTTCGATTTGAATTTTCTTGGTGTAGCTTTCCCATTTGACTTCGTTGCGGGCATGCAGTTCGACTTCGGTCATGACACCGGTCTTCACGAACATATCCACTACTTCGGGTTTTAGGAAGGCGTCGAACTGGATGGGTACGCTAACTTCACAATCCAGACCACGTGCGGCTGCTTCGGCTTTCCATTCGTCGCTGTAACCGTTGCCGTCGAAACGGATGGCTTTGGAGGCGGTGATGAGTTCGCGGAGGACGGCGAAGATGGCTTTTTCCTTGGTTTCACCCTTGGCGATGCGCTTCTTCACTTCAGCATTGAATTCAGCCAGTTGAGCAGCAACGGCAGTGTTCAGAACCGTCATGGCGGAAGAACAGTTGGCAGAGGAACCTACGGCGCGGAATTCGAAACGGTTGCCGGTGAAGGCGAACGGTGATGTACGGTTACGGTCCGTGTTGTCGATCAACAACTGAGGAATTTGGCCGACACCCATTTGGAAGACACCTTTGGCGTCAAATTTGATGGCTTTGTCGGTTTCAGAAACTTCCAGAGCGTCCAGAACTTCGGTGAGCTGTTTGCCCAAGAAGGCAGAAATGATTGCGGGAGGAGCTTCATTGGCGCCCAGACGGTGTTCGTTGGTGGCGGAGGCGATGGAAGCCTTGATGACAGCATTGTTTTTGTAAACAGCCATCAACGTGTTCACCAAGAAGGTAACGAACTGCAGGTTTTCTTCAGCGTTCTTGCCCGGGTTGTACAGAAGCACGCCGGTATCGGTGCTGAGTGACCAGTTGTTGTGCTTGCCTGAACCATTGATTCCTGCGAAAGGCTTTTCGTGCAGCAGGACCTGGAAATTATGTTTTCTGGCCACTTTGTTCATGACATCCATCACGAGCAGGTTCTGGTCAACGGCCAGGTTGCATTCTTCGTAGATGGGAGCCAGTTCGAACTGGTTGGGAGCAACTTCGTTGTGACGAGTCTTCAAGGGTAAGCCTAGTTTGTAGCCT
>Ga0302215_10000755_pt1 | contig 23682 bp, 16 predicted proteins | sample II_Fen_N3_1_FD_194580 | JGI IMG/M metagenome (GOLD analysis project Ga0302215, IMG submission 194580) | Peat permafrost microbial communities from Stordalen Mire near Abisko, Sweden - II_Fen_N3_1 | ecosystem: Environmental > Terrestrial > Soil > Wetlands > Permafrost | place: Sweden: Abisko... | reverse complement strand
AAGCTAAAACCAGACTCCGTAACTTATTTAAAAAAGAAGAAAAAGCTTTTGTTGTTGAAGGACAAAAACTGATTGAACAGGCATTAGTCTCCGTCAATTTATTGCCCGATAATGAAAATATAGTTCGTATTCTGAACCATTTCAATCTCACTCAACGAAACGAACTCTTTTTCCAGGCAGGCAAAGGATTACTCAATCTGGAGGAAATTGCTAAAATAGTGTTTAAACCAAAGAGTCAGAATGTATTTGTAAAATACCTCAAAATGCCTTTTGGAGGTTCTTCCGATAGTAATAAGCTACCTGCATCGGTGTCTGTTGAAAGTAAGGTTGATCGTAAAAAATCGATTAAGCTTACCGAAGAGAATGCAGGGAAAACCTATACACTGGCCGAATGCTGCCGTCCTATCCCTGGTGATGATGTTCTGGGGTATGTGGATGAAAAGGAAATGATTATTGTTCATAAACGCCAATGTCCTGTCGCTGCAAAGCTCAAAAGCAGCTTTGGCGAACGGATTGTATCAGTTGACTGGGCAACCCATAAAGTTCAATCGTTCGTCGAAGTATTGGAGATTAAAGGCATTGACCGAAAAGGAGTGCTGATACAAATCCTGAAAGTAATATCCGAAGGTTATGGTGTTAATATTAACAAAATGAGCATTGAAACCAATGATGGCATCTTTGTTGGACGATTTTATATCTATGTTCACGACACCGAAGACATCAACAACCTTTGTAAAAACATTATCAAGATTAAGGAAATTAATTCTGTCCAGCGTATACAGGAATAAGTTCAGATTTTATTTCATTGAATCTCTTACCTTTTTAGGATCAAGAGAAATGGTCCTTCTTTTTTACCTGCCTTCTCTATTTTTCCTTTCCTGCAAATTTAGTATTCCTTTTCTTCTTATAAACCTTTCTATTTAAAAGACTATCCGGATGAGGCGGCTCATCATGTTTTGTATATAATGGTTTAAAAAGCAATATGTTAAGGATGAACAAATTCAAACTACGTTTGTTATTTCCACATCAGAGTTAGATTATCAGGTTATTGTATCAAATCTGCAACGATGAAAACTCTACATAAAACTCTTACGCTATTCCTTTTATTAGCTTTGCTGGAGACAATCAGTTGCAAGGAAATGCAGCCGGTGAGCAACCCGAGCCTGATTGTCTTTGCAACAGGTCTTGTCACCCCGGTATGTATTGCAAATGCAGGGGACAGCCGTCTGTTTACAATCGACCAGCATGGATTGATTATGATAGTCGATTCGGCGGGGAATGTAAATACTGTACCATTTCTCGATATCAGATCACGTGTTACGTATGGTGGAGAAAGGGGTTTATTGGGCCTTGCCTTCCATCCGAGGTATAAAACCAATGGGTATTTCTATGTCAATTATGTAGGTGCAGGGGATAGTACGCATATTTCCAGGTTCAGCGCAAGCATTTCAGACCCCGGAAAGGCTGACCCTTCCAGCGAATATAAGTTGCTTACCCTCTATCAGCCCTATGTAAACCACAATGGAGGCGATTTGTGCTTTGGACCTGATGGATACCTGTATATAGGTCTTGGGGATGGAGGTTCAGGAGGAGACCCCGGCAACAGGGCTCAAAATCTTTCTGAATACCTTGGTAAAATACATCGCATTGATGTTAACAGCGGCTCACCTTATTCCATTCCGCAAACAAATCCTTTTTATAACAACTCTACCGCCCGGAAAGAAATATGGGCATATGGGCTACGCAACCCATGGCGTTTCAGTTTTGACAGGCTTACCTGTGATGTATGGATAGCCGATGTAGGGCAGGATGCATTCGAAGAAATTAATTTCCAGCCGGCAGCCAGTACAGGTGGCCAGAACTACGGTTGGCGGTGCTATGAAGGTAACACAGCTTATAATACGACCGGATGCGGAGCTTCATCAAACTATGTATTTCCGCTATATGCCTATCCGCACAACCCCGAATGCTCTGTTATCGGAGGGTATGTTGACCGGAGTTCCACGTCATCCCTGTATTATGGGTATTATTTTTTTGCTGATTATTGCTCAGACAGGATATGGACCCTTCATACTGTTTCAGGCAACTGGGTAGTACAGGATATGGGTCAATTTCCCGGGAATAACTTCAGTACCTTTGGCGAGGACATCAACGGACGACTCTACGTGGCGGGTCTTACCAGCGGAACGATTTACCGCATTAGCGACAGCCCGACATCCGTGAACCTACCGGTAAACCCTAACAATATAACTGTTACATATCTCCCCGGCACAGCAAAAGTAAGCATCGAAAACAAAAGCCATGATGGCACCCTATTGCAACTTACATTATTCAATCCGTTGGGGATAGTCTGTTATTCCACTCTTTCCCATGAATCAAATCTGGTAATCAATATCAGCTTCCTGCCAAAAGGCATTTATCTCCTGAACATTGTTTCGAAAGGCCGAAACCAGGTACAAAAACTGATTAAAGGGTAAATACTCTATAATTTTATCAACTTATTCATTATAGGTATCATCCGAATTTTGAATCAATTTTAACCTAATTCCGGCATATCCAAAGAATATATCATCTTTCCATTCACTCCCCAAGCAGGAAATGAGGTAATTCTCCGGCACTGAAATCCATTATTCCAATAAAGACTCCTGTTCAACATTGGCTTCCTTCTATCGTATAAAAAATGGTAAATATTTAGTCATTCGTTACTGGCATTGTAACGGGATTGGTTGAGGATTAGTTGAGGATTAGTTGAGGGTTGGTTGAGGGTTGGTTGAGGTATAGCTCTCTGAATCCTCAAGAGGCTCTCTTTTGGATCTTTCGATGCAATGAACAAATACTGGACAAGTAAAAGCGGTACTTGTCTTGTAATAAAGCACGTTGTGATTTAACCTTTAATCGTGTCCTGATTTGTCTATTGGGATTAATAAGCTAATTGTACACGAATCTATCAAAAGTGTAAACCCGACAATGAGCCGAATAGAAATATCAAACCTTAAATAACCTCAAATTCTATACATAAAGGCTCATGAACCTACAAAATAGTTCAAAATCAAACGAAATAACCTTTTTTATACCTCCTGAATGTTTTCTCTGTCGTAATAATTATGTAAATTTGCACGCAATAATTTTCATAGCGAAGTCCTGCTAAGGTACGACCCCTGAAAATAGTAACGATAAAAAGAAAAAACTATGTCCTTTATTGCTGAAAGAGTTCAAATAGAAGGTTTGACGTTCGATGACGTCCTTCTGGTTCCTGCCTTTTCCGATGTTTTACCACGCAACGTCATCCTGACCACCCGTTTTTCACGCCGCATTGAATTAAAGATTCCGATCGTTTCGGCCGCCATGGATACGGTTACCGATTCGAAGATGGCTATTGCCATCGCCCGTGAAGGCGGAATCGGGGTGATCCACAAGAACATGTCCATAGCCGAACAGGCCAAACAGGTAGAAATAGTGAAACGTGCTGAAAACGGCATGATATCCAACCCCGTGACTATCCGCAAAGGAGCCTCGGTAGGTGATGCACTTGCTTTGATGGCTGAATATAAAATCGGTGGCATACCGGTTGTCGACGAAGGGGGTTACCTGGTAGGCATTGTGACCAACCGCGATTTACGCTTCCAACGCGACATGAACAAACAGATTGATGACGTGATGACCAAAGAAAATTTAATTACCACCTCACGTACAACCGACCTGGAATCTGCAGCCGATATATTGCAACAATACAAGATCGAAAAACTTCCGGTAGTTGACGAAGAAAACAAACTGGTTGGATTGCTTACATACAAAGATATTACCAAGGCCAAAGATAAACCGATGGCCTGCAAAGACGAACGGGGCCGTTTACGCGTTGCGGCCGGAGTGGGTGTAACGCATGACACATTGCTTCGTGTGGAGGCACTTGTAGAAGCAGGTGTTGATGCAATTGTTATAGACACTGCACATGGACACTCTATGTCCGTAGTAGAAATGCTGAAAAAAGTGAAAGCTAAATTTCCGAACATCGATGTGGTAGTGGGCAACATTGCCACAGGCGAAGCAGCCATAATGTTGGTTGAAGCAGGTGCAGATGCTGTAAAAGTAGGCATTGGTCCGGGATCTATCTGTACTACCCGTGTTATTGCTGGAGTAGGTGTTCCACAACTTTCGGCTATATTTGAAGTTTCAAAGGCATTGGTTGGATCAGGCATTCCGGTTATCGCTGATGGTGGAATCCGTTATTCGGGCGACATAGTGAAGGCCCTGGCTGCCGGAGCAAACACAATTATGGCAGGTTCACTCTTTGCCGGGGTAGAAGAATCACCGGGTGAAACGATTATCTTTAACGGCCGTAAATTCAAATCATACCGTGGAATGGGTTCGCTCGAAGCCATGGAAAAAGGGTCGAAGGACCGTTACTTCCAGGATATGGAGGATGATATCAAAAAACTGGTACCTGAGGGAATCTCGGCTCGTGTTGCATTCAAAGGAGCCCTTTATGAAGTTATCTATCAAATGATTGGTGGCCTGCGTGCCGGAATGGGGTACTGCGGAGCACATACAATCAGCGAATTACATACTGCAAAATTTACCAGGATCACCAATGCTGGTGTTGCTGAAAGTCATCCGCATGATGTGACTATTACCAGTGAAGCACCAAACTACAGCAGGGAGAATAATTAATCCTCGTTTTCAGTATCTTCGAGGATATAATATTATTTCATGATATATTATTCGATGATATTATTCATGCTTTCACAGTTCCGTTGGCAGACTTATCAGGGCTATTTTAAACAGGATTTATCTTTATGAATTTAGATATGACACCGTTTTTGAAGAAAAAATAAGGTTTTTCCCGGGGATTAAAATCGGATTTAATACTTTATCTTTTATCAGATTTCAATTTTAATTGAAATAACCAATTATATCTTGCTTTGATTTTTATTTCAGATTTATTATAATAACTTTGCGAACTTATTTTTTATAATAATAACACAACAAACATCTAAATTATCCGTTTTAACGGGCGGACACATACATCGTGTTTATAATTGAGTTTCATTAGTAATGATAAATCTATCAATCATTTAAAATATTTATGAAATCACCTGTCATTAAATTAGTAGCATTATTAGCTTTGTCAGCGAGTACTTTTGCTCAATCAACCGATCCGGTACTCATGACCATCAACAACAAACCAGTATTAAAATCTGAATTTGAATACATTTACAACAAGAATAATTCAAACAATTCACTGGATAAAAAGACCCTTGACGAGTATGTTGATTTGTTTGTGAATTTCAAGTTAAAGGTTGAAGAGGCAAAGTCGCAGGGAATTGATACCACCAAATCGTTTATAAATGAACTTGCCGGATACCGCTCGCAACTCACAAAACCATATCTGACTGATTCGAAAGTAGATGATGCATTGCTTCATGAAGCGTACGACCGTTCGAAAGAAGATGTGGATGTAAGTCACATTTTAATCCGGATACCACAAAACGCAACACCTTCAGATACATTGAAAGCGTTCGGTGAAATTAATGACATATGGAAACGGGTACAGAAAGAAGATTTCGCAAAAGTAGCCAAAGAAGTATCGCAGGATCAGTCAGCCGAAAAGAATAACGGACACATCGGATGGATTTCAGCATTCCGTACTGTTTACCCGTTTGAGACCATGGCATACAATACTCCGGAAGGTTCGATCTCTAAGCCTGTACGTACCGCATTTGGGTATCATATTTTAAAAGTACATGCCAGAAGGACTTCATTGGGTGAGATATTGGTATCGCACATCATGATTTTCACGTCAAAAGGAGAAGAGGCACAAAACAAAAAAGCAAAAGCTACCATTGATTCCATATATCAACGTGTGTTGGCAGGAGATGATTTCGGAACATTGGCTAAAACCCTCTCACAAGACAAGGGCTCATCGGTTAAGAACGGAGAATTGCCATGGTTTGGAACAGGACGAATGGTTCCGGAGTTTGAAACTGCAGCATTTGCATTAAAAAATGTGGGAGATGTATCCCAACCTATCCAATCGGATTACGGGTGGCATATTATTAAATTAATGGACAGAAAAGGAATTGTTGCATTTGATGAATTAAAAGGGGATCTTGAGCGCAAAATAAAACATGATGAACGGGCAAACCGCGGGCAACATTCCTTCCTTACTAAATCGCGTGCTGAATACAATTATCAGGAAAATACGGCTAACATTGAGGAATTCAGCAAATTATTGTATAAACGAACATTAACTGACTCCACATTTATTGCTGATGTTTCTAAATTAGACAAGCCGCTTTTCAGTTTTGCCGGTAAGAACTACACACAGGCTGATTTTGCAAAATACCTGAAGAAAAACAGCACGACTGAAAAAAGCATTCCTTCCGAGATAATTAATGAAAAAATAGATGCATTTACTGACAGCGAATTGCTTTCGTATGAAGATTCACAGTTGGAAAAGAAATATGATGACTTCCGCTTCCTGATGCAGGAATATCATGATGGGATCCTGTTATTCGAAGTCAGCAACCGCGAAGTATGGGAAAAAGCGTCGAAAGACACCCCTGGGTTAGCGAAGTATTTCAATGAACATAAAGCAGATTACACCTGGGAAAAGCCCCATTTTAAAGGTCACGTGATACTTTGTAAAGACAATGCTACTTTAATGGCAGCTAAGTCCATCGTAAAGAAATCGGATACTGATTCCATCGACAAATATCTGCGAACCCGTTTAAATGACAGCATTCAATATGTAAAAGTTGAAAAAGGGTTATATGTTCTGGGTGACAATAAAATGGTGGATGACCAGATATTCAAATCCAAAGAAAAATACGTTCCAACAAAAGAATATCCGTTTTTCTTTGTTACCGGGAAATTGCTAAAAAACAAACCTGAAGACTACACCGATGTTCGCGGATTGGTGACTGCTGACTATCAGGAATTTTTGGAACGCGAATGGATTAAAGCCCTCAGGGCAAAATATCCTGTGAATGTTGACCAAAATGTTTTGAAAACGGTTAAGAAAAACTAATAATAAAATCACGCAAAAATAAAAGCCCTACCTTTGGCTTTTATTTTTGCGTTTTGTTTTCATATCTGTTGAGAATCTTCAAATCCTGCACATGAATAAGATTTCTTTTTTGACAATTATGTTACTTACTTTGGTTGTCATACCTTCATGTGTTCACAAAACGGCAGATGTAGCACGTAAGCCATTGCTGGAAGTGGAAGGTAAGTTTTTATATTACGACGATATTCAACAGGTCATGCCTCCGAATGTAAACGATTCGGACAGTATTGCAATTTCACAAAGTTATGTCCGGAAATGGGTTACCGACGTTTTGATGTACGAAAACGCAAAACGGAATATTACGAATAAAGATGAAATAGATGAATTGGTTGAGAGTTATCGTAAATCACTGACAATTCACCAGTACCAGCAGAAAATGATTGAGCAACGCCTTCCAAAAGAACCATCGGAAGAAGACCTTAAAGCATTTTATACCCAATACAGCGATCAACTGGTATTAAAGGAGAATGTAATCAAAGGATTATTACTGATCATTCCACAGAAAGCACCTAAACTAAGTATAGTACGCAGCTGGGTGCAATCGGCAAATGCCAAGTCACTCGAAAATATCGAGAAATATAGTTTGCAGAATGCCATTAGTTACGATTATTTCGGAGATAAATGGTTGCCGCTATCAGAAATACTAAAACGGATGCCTATAAAAATTGAAGATCCTTCGAGATTTTTAGCTTCCAATCATTTTGTAGAGACATCGGACAGTACAGAACACTTTTTTTTACGCATAATATCCTATAAATCATCGGGGCAGGTAGAACCTTACGAAATGGCAAAAGACAGGATATCAAACATATTACTCAACAAAAAGAAAGCGGATTTTATTGAGAAGTTTGAAAAAGAGATATACAACGATGCAGTCGAAAATGAGACAGTAACATTTTTCAAGAAAAAATAATAATTCATACTCAACTTATAACAAAAAAATAATTTAGTCAGGACATACTTATTGGTTGTATATTAAGCAATTAATGAAGGTCCATCACATTGAAAGTCAATATATATTTTATGAAAAAAATAATCCTTTCCCTTTTATTTCTCTTAAGTATTGTGCCTGTAAAAATGATTGCACAAAATAATATTATCGACGAAGTAATATGGGTCGTGGGTGATGAATCAATTCTTAAGTCGCAGGTTGAAGAACAAAAATTGCGGGCGCAATATGAAAACACACCTATTCAGGGAGACCCCTATTGTGTTATTCCGGAGCAAATTGCCATTCAAAAGCTGTTTCTGCATCAGGCAGCGCTGGATAGTGTAGTTGTCAGTGAGGCAACAGTCATGAATCAGGTTGAGAGCAGGTTGAACTATTTCATTTCCCAGATTGGATCGAAAGAGAAAATGGAAGAATACTTCCATAAAAACACCCTTGCATTGCGTGAAGATTTACGGGATATGATCCGCGAACAACAAATCATTCAACAAATGCAACAAAAACTTGTAGGGGATATAAAATCAACGCCGGCCGATGTACGCCGTTATTTCAAAGATCTTCCAACCGACAGTATACCTACTGTACCGGCGCAGGTAGAACTTCAGTTGATCAGTTTTGAGCCACCGGTTGCTATTGAAGAAATTAACCGCATTAAAGACCGCTTACGTGACTTCACCGAACGGGTGAATAGTGGCAAAGGTGACTTTTCGGTGTTAGCAAGGCTTTATTCAGAAGACACTGAAAGTGCAAAACGTGGAGGAGAACTCGGGTTCATGGGTCGTGGACAACTTGTTCCTGAGTTTGCACAGGTAGCTTTCAATTTACAGGATCCCAAAAAAGTGTCGCGTATTGTTCAAACAGAATTTGGATTCCATATCATTCAGTTGATTGAGAAAAGGGGTGATCGTATCAATTGCCGCCATATATTGCTTAAACCTCATGTTTCCATTGATGAAAAGACGAAAGCCATACATAACCTGGATTCTATTTCGAATCTGATACGGGGAGACAAACTGACTTTTGAACATGCGGTAATGAATTTTTCCCAGGATAAAAACACAGCTATGAATGCCGGATTAATGTTGAACGAGAAAAGTGGAACTTCTAAATTTGAATATCAGGACCTTCCTCCTGAAGTTGCCAAAATTGTATACGATATGCATGTAGGTGAAGTTTCAAAACCATTTACCATGATTAACAAATCAACAAATAAAGATGTTGTAGCCATCGTAAAGGTGAAATCGAAGGTGGATAATCACAAGGCCAATCTGCTTGACGATTACCAAATGTTGAAGACATACTACGAAGGAAAGAAAAAACAGGAATTCTTGAATAACTGGATTATCAAAAAACAAAAGGAAACATATATCAGTATTGATCCGGCATGGCAAAATTGCACATTTCAATATCCGGGATGGATTAAAAAATAATTGCCGCTCAAACCCCCTAAAAGGGGAAAGAATGAGGTGATAAATGTTCATGAAACGAATCAAAAAAGCTATTTTATATTTTCCCCGTCAGGGATTCTGGCGCTACAGGCACATCGTACTATTCGGTGTGCTGTGTTTGTTTATAGTTGTTTTACAGGCACAAATACACCCCAAGCAATTGCGTAAGGAAGTTTTGCAAAGCCAGTCACCTAAAAAAGCAACCGTAAAATCAACAAAAAAGGCCAGATCTCTATTTAGAAGCACAAAGAATTCACCGAACATGCAACTGGCACCTACTGTAAATCCACTTAGGAACAGAGGGGTGACATTGGTTTACCTGCAACATTCGGAGACACTTACATTCGACAAGATAACAAACCCCGATATGCAGGTTTTGAAAGGGAACGTTCGATTCAAGCATGATAATGTGTTGTTATATTGCGATAGTGCCTATTTCTTTGAAAAAGCCAATTCATTAAATGCTTTCGGACATGTACGCATTGTACAGGCCGATACACTTTTTGTATTTGGGGATATGCTCTATTATGATGGGAATACCAAACTGGCCCGATTGCGACACAATGTCCGCATGGAAAACAGAAAAACAACCCTGACCACCGATAGCCTGAATTACGACAGGTTAGCCAATCTGTCGTATTACTACACGGGGGGAAAAATAACCGACCAACTGAATGTTCTTACGTCTGTGTGGGGACAATACTCCCCATCAACGAATGATGCCTTATTTAAAAACAAAGTGCATTTAAAAAATAAAAATTTTATACTTGATTCCGATACCCTGAAGTATAACACAAAAAACCATATTGCAAATATAGTAGGCCCTACTCATATTTTATACAATGATGAAACAAACATCTACAGTAAGCTCGGATGGTACAACACTACAACCGATCAGTCGATGTTGCTGAACAGGTCCGTTATCAAGCATAAGGATGGGAAAACGCTGACAGGGGATACTATATTCTATGATAAGAAACTTAAGTACGGTGAAGGATTTACACACGTAATAATGAATGACACCGTTCAAAAATCCACCCTGTATGGAGAATATTGTTATTATAACGATTTGACAAAAACCGGACTGGCCTGTGACTCTGCCATGTTGGTTGACTGGTCGGGCAAAGACTCCATGTTTGTACATGCCGACACACTCTTAACCTCTAAGGATTCGATTTATAATGTTGCCCGTGGATACTATCATGTACGGTTGTTCCGGAATGATGTTCAGGGACTCTGCGACTCATTGACTTATTCGGCACGTGATTCGATTATGAATATGTATGGTGAGCCGGTCATGTGGTCGGACAACAATCAACTCTCTGGTGAATTTATCCAGGCATTTACCAAAAACAAGAAAGTGGAACACATATTTATCCAACGTGCCGCCGTTGCCATTCAACATGAGGACTCCATTTATTACAATCAGCTGTCCGGAAAGGAAATTATTGCTTATGTGGATAGTGGGCAATTGAAAAAAGTCAAGGTAAACGGGAATGCGGAAACAATTTATTATCCGAGGGACGATAAAGATTCAACATTGGTAGGTCTAAATAAAACGCAAAGCAGCTTTGTTGTGATGTACTTAAGAAACAAAAAAGTGCAACGGGTTGTACTGACTTCTGCATCAACAGGCACCATGTACCCATTGGTTCAACTTTCGGGCAGCGATATCTATCTGAAAAACTTCTTTTGGCTGGATAATCAACGTCCGAAGAAAAAGCAGGATATATTTTTAGTCTTTCCTAAAGTTCCACGTCCTAAAATAACTGTTACTGACCCAAAGAAAGAAGAAAAAGTAAAACTGAGAGGTCACCCTAAGAATATAACTACCACTCAGTCAAAAAAAGGTTCTAAACAACCTGTTAAACCTGCGAATAGCAAAGAATCTGTTGAGCCGGCTAAGTAATCATTTTTTACAATTTCCGACATTTCTATCTTTCTAACTGATAATTTATGATCAATAAAGACAAAGCCGATTCATTTTGAATCGGCTTTGTCTTTATTGATCACTTCCAGAAGTAATATTTGTATCATAATATCATTTTTTTATTCACTGAACATCTTTTAGCATTTAATTGTTTTTCATAATGACTTAAAAAACCAACAACTATGAAGACAAGAAACGTTACGCTCTTTTTCTTTATTCTTTTATTTCCGGTTTATAGCTACTCACAGGTTACCGAAGCCGAAAAGCATATTAAGACAGTAGAAACTGATACAATAGCAGGTTGGAAAACCGGAATTATTACGGGCATAAATTTAGCACAAACAGCTCTTGTAAACTGGTCGGCAGGTGGAGAGAGTTCCGTTGCTTTTAATGGCATGGTGAGTATTTTTGCCAATTACAAAGACACCACTTCCGAATGGGTGAATACCCTTGATATTGGGTATGGAATGTTGCAACAAGGTGCTAACGGTAAGTTTATAAAAACAGATGACCGGTTTGATTTATTATCTAAATATGGTGTAAAAGCTTTTTCAGACTTTAATTATGCCGTACTTGTCAATTTCAAAACTCAGTTCGCACCGGGCTATAATTATCCGAACGATAGTGTGAAGATTTCAAGCCTGCTTGCTCCTGCGTATTTAATAGCTGCAGTAGGACTGAATTATGTCCCCGGCAATTATTTTAATGCTTTCCTTGCCCCGATTACCGGTAAGATGACAATAGTCAACGACAATGAGCTATCTGCTTCAGGAGCTTACGGAGTTACTCCGGGGAAAAAATTAAAAGGTGAATTTGGAGGATATGCCCGTATCGTTTATACACGAAGTGATTTTAAAAGTGAAATTCTAAAGAATGTAGCTTTCACTTCAAAACTCGATTTATTCTCAAATTATCTGAAAGATCCGCAAAACATTGTATTCAACTGGGAAAATCAGCTTGCCATGAAAGTCAACAAATATATTGCTGTCAATATAAATACGCATTTAATGTACGACGCAAATATTAGGGTAAATGGAGAAAAAGCAAAGCTTCAGTTTAAAGAAATACTTGGAGTTGGTATCTTCTTAAAACTATAATTGTATCAAATTCATTTTTAATACCTGCAGAAATGAATACAATTGCATGGATCGGATTTAGCCAAAGTCTATTTGCATCTATTCTTATGTTTAATAAAAAGGAAAGCTCCCTTTCCGACAAAGTATTATCAGGATGGCTTTCCTTTCTGGCTATTGACTTTATGATCTGCGGACTTGATTATGAAATTTTTGGACTGCCTCTCTTATCGAGTTCTTTCCTGTTGTTCAATCCTTGCCTGTACTTATATATAAATTCGCTTACCCGACCACAATTCAAGCTGCGCTGGATCCAGTTATTTCACCTGCTGCCTTTTGTCTTTTTTGAAATCTATACGTATATCATCACTGAACCATTTTCGCTTGATACATTTTTTCTCCATGATGAATATTATTTGTTCAGGCTTGCTTTTACTTTATCAACCATTCTTTCATGGTGTATATACATCCCACTGAGTTTGATACTGGTAAACAGACATCGAATGAACCTCAAAAACGAGTGGTCGAATATAGAGAAAAATGAAAGCCTAAGCTGGCTACTCGCCTTTGCCGTATTCTACGTTGTTTTTTGTATGTTTGCTGTTATCATAACAGTCATAGCTTACTTTAATCATCTCAATCCACTGACACCTCACATCTACAATTACTCCACATTGCTGCTACTGGTTTATATCATGAGTTTTTACGGATTACGGCAAAAGGTACCAACAAAACGAATAATGTCAGGTGAAGAACTACAAATACCGTACAGAAATTCAACACTTACAGAAGAGACAAAACAAATTATTCGGCAAAAAATCTTAATCTATTTCGAAACAGAAAATGGATATCTTAATCCCGATTTAAATATGAATGTCCTCTCTGAGCATCTTAAAATCCCTAAATATCAGATAACTGAAGTCCTAAACACGAAAATAGGAATGAATTTTTTTCAATTTGTCAATCATTACCGCGTAGAGGCCGTTAAGAAAATGCTTACTGATTCCAACAATAAGTTTTCCATAGAAGCAACAGGCTATGAATGTGGATTTTCGAGCAAATCATCATTTTATACCGTTTTTAAAAGCATGACAGGAAAAACTCCGGTGTCTTATCGCAATACTATCAGGCTTTAATTTTCAGAAACAGGTTCTCAATTAGTCTGAATTTCAAAAGATGAACCAGAAGTTGTTGTGCCATCTTCTAAAACAGGACAAAATCTACAATAGAATTACATAACCTTGCAAATGAAATAAAACACTATTTCAGGTTATGATAACAGCATGAATTTATAACCATATTCATACAATAATTCTATTCTAAATTTTAAATATGAAAACAACCATTAAGGTTTTGTTAACAGGGGCATCCGGTACTGTTGGCATCGAAGTACTTCGGTTACTGGTAAAACAGAATGCATTTCAAATCACCGTTTTTGATAAAAAAACACATTATGCTGCCAAACTTTTATCGCCTTATAAGGACAAAATAAACATAATATACGGGGATATATGCAATTACAAAGACATTCAGAAAATTCCGGGCAATATTGATGTTGCTATTCATTTAGCAGCCATCATTCCCCCAAAAGCAGATGAAGACCCCGAATTAACCTTCCAGGTAAATGTACTTGGTACAAAATCAATTATTACGGAATTAGAGGCCAAATCACCTGACGCATTCTTCCTTTACAGTTCCTCTGTTTCAGTCTATGGTGACCGGGTATTGAACCCTGATATCACAATAAGCGACCCATTGAATCCAAGTGAAAGAGATTTATATGGTGAAACAAAAATTAAAGCTGAAGAATTGATCAAAAACTGCAAACTTGACTGGTCAATATTCCGGTTGGCAGCGATAATGAAAAACCATAAAATTTCAAAGCTTATGTTTCACATGCCTTTAAATACACAACTTGAAATATGTACCCCAAAAGATACAGCAAAAGCATTCGTTGAAGCTATTGGCAAAAGAGAAATATTGTCGGGAAGAATCTTTAATCTTGGTGGAGGAGAAAAATGTAGAATTTCCTATGAACTTTTCCTTGAAAAATCATTCATGCTTTTTGGACTGGGGAAATTGAATTTTCCACTCAATACTTTTGCACAAAGGAATTTTCACTGTGGAATATTAAAAGATGGTGATATCCTTGAAGGCATTCTTTATTTCAGAAATGATACAATGGATAGCTACTTTAAAGAAACTAAACATTCCATTTCATTTATGACAAAAATAATAAGTATCTTGTTCCGCGTTTTAATAAAACGGGTCTTATTAAATCAGTCGGAGCCGTTCAGAGCCATAAAAACAAATAACAAAGAACTTATAAGCCATTTCTTTCTAAAAAAAGAATATCCATTACCGGTTTAATTCTGGTTTTATGAAAATGAAAACAATAAGCAAATACTTTTTAGTCCTTATACTTTCTGAGCTTGGAAACTATATTGCAGCACAGGATTTAGATGTTCATATCCTGAATATCCGAAATAAAAATGGTCAGCTATGTCTTGCAATGTTCGCTGATGAAGCTCATTTTAAAGAAGAAAAAACTTGTTGGGCCATGAAGTGTAGTAAAAAAGATATTGTGAATGGTGAGTTTCATATTATAATACCTTTTCAACCCGGCGAATGGGGATTCTCGGTACTTGATGATGAAAACAGAAACGGTAAAATGGAGTATAATTTTATCGGAATACCCCGCGAGGGCTTTGGCTTTTCTGATTATTTTCTAAAAGGATTGCACAGACCATCATTTAACGATTTTAGTTTCAAAATTGGAAAGAATGAAACTAAAACAATTATAGTCAGAATGAAGTATCTTTAAATCTAACCGTGAGCTTAAAGTAATACTCCCTTTTTCTAATATACGTATTTATTCTACTAAAAGTTATGGAAGCCTTTATTTATCGAACCGCCTGATATCCATTGGGTATTCCGTTTTTTGATAACACTACTTGCCAAAGTTGCACATTGCGTGCACGGAATGATCCTGCTGCACTGAGCAGGTAATATTTCCACATTCTGTAAAAACGTTCGTCATAATCAGACTTTAGCTCATTCCAGTTACTGTCGAAGTTTTCGAACCATGCCATAAGTGTCTTATCGTAATACGCTCCAAAGCTATGCCAGTCCTCCATGACAAATATGTTTTCTATAGCTCCACCAATTTGTTTTATAGATGGGACATGTGAATTCGGAAAAATATATTTATTCGACCATGGATCGGAAGCAACTACCGATTTATTCGAACCTATGGTATGAAGCAGGAATAATCCATTTTCTTTGAGTAAATCATGTACAGTAGTCATAAACGTACTGTAATTTTTATACCCCACATGTTCGAACATACCGACAGAGACAACCCGATCAAAAAGCATATCTTTGCCCAGCAAGTCTTTGTCATTTAAATCCCTGTAGTCCATGAGTCTGACAGTTACATTTAGTCCCTTACAATCTGCTGTAGCATACTCGACCTGCTCCCTGGAAACAGTGATCCCAATCACTTCCACATCATAATTTTCAGCTGCATATTTAACAAAGCTACCCCAGCCACAACCTATATCCAATACCTTCATCCCTGGCTTTAGGTTGAGTTTGCGGCAAATTAAACTTAGTTTAGCTTCCTGAGCTTCATCAAGGTTTTTAGCATCTTTCCAGTAGCCACACGAATACGCCATTCGTTTATCAAGCATTTTCTGAAATAAGGTATTGCCTAAGTCATAGTGCTTTTCACCGACTTCAAAAGCTTTTGATTTTTTACCTGTGTTTATAAGCATTGCCTCCAGGTAATGAACAAAATACTTCATGTTTTTTATCTTTTCTTCCAGCGAAGCATGCAAGAGCTTATAACACAATTCATCGAGTTTCTTCACTTCCCACCAGCCATCCATATATGCTTCGCCAAATCCAAGTGCACCTTCGCGAAGAACCCGTTTATAAAAATCAGGATGCTTAACCTGAATATCTGCATCCCCTTGCCCATTGGTATTTACTCCTGCCGAACTCAACAATGTCCTGATAGTATCTTCGATTCCATTTTTCATATTTTTCTATGTTTTAAAAATTGGAAATCCTATTTTGGAGAAATCAAGTGTTATCATCATTAATTTACAGGAAATTTTTATTACATGAACTGTTGTATTCCCCTAAAGCAGCAGTTCTTAATCCCTGGTAAGTTGTTGAATGTTCACATTCTTTTTAAATTCACGTGAAAATAGAACAAATTTTTCCCTCTTTAGTTTACACGATTGTTATTTTCTCGCTTTTAAGAGTCGATTATCCTCATCTTTTTAAAAATCATATCAGGTGGAAAACAATAAAACAATAAACGTATTTTATATGGTGTGTTTTTCTTTAATATAACGAGCTTCTTTTCTCCCAAAAAACACAAATACCAGCTGGCTTATAACTTTTTATAGAAATAATCAGATAGAATTTTTTATTATTTAAAAAATTCAGTACATTTGCTAAATTATTTTTCTACGCAAATCCTAAAAAACGAATATTATGAAATTCATTGTTTCAAGCACCGACCTATTGAGCCACTTGCAAGCCATCAGCCGTGTAATAAACAACAAGAACTCACTGCCCATTTTAGATAATTTTTTACTCCAGCTTGAAGGAAAAACACTTACTATGACAGCTTCGGACATTGAGACCACGTTGATCACTTCAATGGAGGTTGAAACAGCAGACGGAAACGGGAAAGTAGCAGTAGCTTCACGTTTATTGCTCGACACATTGCGTGAGTTTTCTGAACAACCACTTTCGTTTAATATAAACGATTCAAATCTGGCTATGGTCATTACTTCAGCTAACGGATCGTATAATTTCATAGGACAGAATGGAGATGAATATCCACGTTTACCTCAATTACAAGACGATGCGCGTTCATTGTCATTGCCTGTACCTACTCTTTCTGCCGGGATTTCCAAGACACTATTCTGTACGGCAGACGATGAATTACGTCCGGTAATGAATGGTGTTTATTTTGATATAACTGCCGACAGCCTGACACTTGTAGCTACCGATGCACATAAATTAGTTCGTTATAAAACAACATATACTACTGCTTCAGTGCAAGAAGAGGAATTGGTGAATTTTATACTGCCAAAGAAACCGGCCAATATGCTCAAAAATATTCTTCCCAAGGAAAGTGGTGAGGTAGAAATTCGTTTCGACAGTAAGAATGCTCATTTCAAGTTGGCTAATTACACCATGATCTGCCGTCAGGTTGAAGGACGCTTCCCAAATTATAACGGGGTCATTCCTAAAACAAATCCGTATAAAATTATCATTGATCGCGTCACATTGCTGAATGCATTGAAACGTGTCTCTGTATTTGCAAACCAGGCAAGCAACCTTGTTAAGCTGGCGTTTACTGCCAATCAAATTCATATTTCGGCACAGGATATTGATTTCTCCATCTCTGCTGAAGAAACTATTAGTTGCCAGTTTGAAGGTGATCCGATTAAAATCGGATTTAAATCATCGTTCCTGATTGAAATTTTAGGCAACATTAATGCTACCGATATTATTTTTGAATTGTCGGATGCATCACGTGCAGGCTTAATACTTCCTTTTGAAAATGAGGCAAACGAAGAAATACTCATGTTGTTAATGCCCATGTTGCTTAATGATTAATACAAGACAGGTCTAAAATCGAAGGTCTAAGGTCGCAAGTCTTTAGACCTTTAATTTTTAGAATACAATGTGTCTATCCCGAAACACAATAATACAAGAATGATTCTTGTATTCCCTGTTATAAATAAAACTTTTGAACTTAGTAAATTTTAAAGATGAAACTTCAACTAAAAAATCCAATAATCTTTTTTGACCTTGAAACTACAGGTACCAATATTGTATCCGATAGAATTGTAGAGATTTCGTATCATAAAGTTTCTCCAAATGGTCGTGAAGAAACCAAAACTATTCGCATTAATCCAGAAATGCCAATTCCGAAGGGGGCTACTGAAATTCATGGAATTACAGACGCAGATGTTGCTGATTGCCCAACATTTAAAACCGTTGCAAAGGAAATTGTACACGATATTGAAGGTTGCGACCTGGCAGGATATAATTCCAATCGTTTTGACATACCGCTTCTGGCAGAAGAATTGCTTCGCGCTGATGTGGAAATAGATTTAATGAAACGAAAATTTGTAGACGTTCAGGTTGTATTTCATAAAATGGAACAGCGCACTCTGGGTGCTGCCTACAAGTTTTATTGTGATAAAGACCTTATTGGTGCCCATGGAGCAGAGGCTGACACACTGGCAACATATGAGGTTCTGAAGGCACAACTTGATCGCTATCCTGATCTGAAAAATGACATTGAGTTTCTGTCTAAATTTACCACTCAAAATAATAATGTTGATTTTGCAGGTCGTATTATATTCAACGATAAAGGAGAAGAAGTCATCAACTTTGGGAAATACAAGGGTCAGAAGGTGCTTGATGTGCTAAAAACAGATATGGGGTATTATGGGTGGATGATGAACAGTGATTTTTCACTTCACACCAAAAAAGTATTAACAAATATCAAGTTGCGAAACTTCAATAAATAACATTAAACCCGATAATGCAGCATAAACGGGTGAAAGCAATCTGCTTCCACCCGTTTTATTTTAAAATCTACGATTGCGTTTTAGACAGGTTATTATTTTATAAAGATAATGATTTATCTGCTTTTAGGAAATGCCTTAAATATATATTTCATTGTGTGGTTCTTATTTTTTTGGCACGGTCATTGTTGCAATTCTATTTGCTTAAAAAGTTATTCCTATCGTATGAAAGTTTTCAAATTTGTTTTATTCGTTCTATTTTTCATGACATTAGGTATGCAAACCTATAGTCAGGATAATCAGGTTGTTCCCAAACGTACCCCTGAACAAGAAGCGGCAAAGCAAACTGATAAGCTCCAACAGGAACTGGATTTGAATCAGGACCAGGCTAAAGAGGTATATAAAATAAATTTACGCTATGCCCGTGAACGTCAGATTTCGAATAAAAGAAGTGAAGCGTTGGAGCGTATGAAAAACAAAAATGCCGATATTCAACAGGTTCTAAGTCCTGACCAGAATAACAGATTACAATCCAAGCGTTATGAACGCACATATCTTGAATCGAACACATTGAATCCTGGCCAGCAAGCTAATCCATCAGGGTTTAGGTCCTCTTCCGGTTTTCGTTCCAATCAAACAAATCGGGCTCCTGCTTCTTCGGACATTAATAACCGGACCAATTACCGGACTGTGAATCCAAACTTTCATCCCGGAAACAGACAAGAAAATAACTCAAGACGAAGTACATCCAATCCTCCGTCAACAAGTCATTTTCAAAACAATCCTCCTCCTTCACGTTCTTCTTCGGGTAATTCCTATTCACCCAGGAGAACTGAAACAAATATGCCCGCTCATAACAGTTCTTCCAACACACGGAATCAAACTTCGCCGTCCTATACACCAAGGAGGACAGAAACACCTGTTAATTCAAACAGAAAGTAAACTATGCCAAACCCGTATTTTAGTTTTAAACAATTTACTGTTTACCACGATCGCTGTGCAATGAAGGTTGGAATGGACGGGGTATTGTTGGGCGCATGGTGCAATACAGATAATACGAAAAACATACTGGATATTGGAACAGGGACAGGACTTATAGCTTTAATGCTTGCCCAGCGAAGCACCTCATTGATCGATGCCATCGATATTGATGCAAATGCCGTATTACAGGCCACTGACAACATAAAACGTTCGCCCTGGGGCAACCGGGTAATCGTAGAAGAAATATCTCTTCAGGATCTCGCCATAAGCACAGTACAACGATATGATTTAATTGTATCCAATCCACCTTATTTCGTCAATTCATTGAAAGCACCTGCTGAGGATAGAAATGCAGCACGCCATACAGATTCATTGACGCATGAAGAATTAATCTTAAACGCAAAACTCCTTCTGAATCCATCAGGTAGGATTTGTATCATACTTCCTGTAAATGAAGCACTGCTTTGCAGGAATTTTGCATTGAGTAACGGATTATATTGCACCAGGGAGGTTCATGTTATTCCAAAACCAAATGCTGCACCGAAACGTACTTTACTGGAATTTTGTTTTCAACCTCTGCCTAAAGAAGAATCAGAATTAGTTATTGAATCGGACGTCCGGCATCACTATTCTGAAGAATTCAGCTTATTGGCCAAAGAATTTTACTTAAGGTTATAAAATTACATCGGGTAAATAGATTTAAAACCTATTTACCCGATGTGTTTAATATCAAACCGAACAGTATCTTACAATAAAGCTTGTACTTTGTTTGCGATAACGGTTTTTTGAGTTGCCCCTATCTGTTTGTCAACCAATTTGCCATCTTTGAAGAACAGAATAGTCGGGATATTACGAATACCATATGTTTCAGGTGTTTCCACGTTATCATCCACATTCATTTTTCCAATCTCAACTCTTCCCTCGTATTCTTTTGCCAGTTCTTCAACAAGAGGTCCTACCATACGGCAAGGACCGCACCATTCAGCCCAAAAGTCAATTACTACCGGTTTTCCACTATTAATAATGTCTTTGATGTTTTCATCAGTGAACTCTGCTGTCATAATATTTTTTGTTTTTTAAATTGTTTTTGTATGTTTGATTAGTAAACAGTTGCCTGCTGAAATAGTTTAAGTCATAAATTATATATGCTCATTTATAAAATCTATTAATACTGTGATATTTTCAAATACAACCGTTTATAAATATATATAAATAAGGTTGATGGCATTTTGCGTTTTTTTTAGCTCTTTACTTATTGTACATTAAAATCAAGTATTCCTTTTCCCTGAGCCTGCTTAAGTGAATGATATACTTTTTTATTTATTTGAATCCTGTGTTGTCGGGCAAATAAAATCACTTTGTTTGGTGAATTTTCATCCACCACATGAATATACAGGTTTACATTCCCTTTATTTTTTATTACTAAATCAGTCAGTTCCACGGCAAGATCATCCGACATCTGTTGAATGGGGATCGTAAGCGTCAGCGTATTAATCAGCTTGTCTTTTATATCGGAAAATACCTCGATCTTCTGTATTTTAAGCTCAAGCTCTTTTGGTATATTGGGTTCGGTTGCTTCCACCTTTTTATATTTGTAATCTGCTCCCCGTTCTTGTACCACTACATGAAGAAACAAATATAAATCTTTGATCATGTATTTTCCGTATTCAATATAATTTTTACCAAACAGGGGAAATTCAAATGCTCCTACATAATCTTCAAGCGTAAATATTCCATACGGATTACCGGCTTTGGAAGTTCCATGCCTGAAATTTGTAACCATTCCGCCTATCCTCAATGCTTTGCCCTGCAATGGGGGCAAGTCTCTTAAATCGACTGTTGTTGTATTACAGATATGGTTTATCTCAAATTCGAATTCATCCAATGGATGTGCCGACAGGTACATTCCTATCAGGTCACGCTCTTTATTTAATCTTTCCAGCGGTGACCATTCCGGAGCATACGGTATCTCAGGTTTTGTAATCTCAACAGAGTCCAATCCGCCAAACAATGAATTTCGCGTCATAGCAATATCAGTCTGATATTTATTCCCATAACGCAGGATACTTTCAAGCACCTGCTCTCCTTTGCTGTTCTCTACAAAAAGCTGCTCACGCTTGATATCCGGGAAACTGTCGAAGGCACCCGACAAGGCCAGGCTTTCCACTGCACGCTTATTACAGGCATTCAGGTTCACGCGCTCAATAAGATCGAACATGCTCTTATATTTTCCATTGGCTTTGCGTTCGTTCACAATGGCCTCAACGGCACCTTCACCGACCCCTTTCACACCTCCCAGGCCAAAACGGATATTACCTTCCAGGTTCACGGTAAATGTCAGGTCGCTTTCATTTACATCCGGCCCCATAACCTGCATTCCCAGGTTCTTGCACTCGTCCATGAACTTACCTACCTCGGTAATATCATCCTTGTTGCGCGTTAAGTTGGCAGCCATAAATTCAGCCGGATGATTGGCTTTCAGGTAGGCAGTCTGGTAGGCTATCCACGAATAACACGTGGCATGCGATTTATTAAAGGCATATTTGGCAAATTCCGACCAGTCACTCCAGATCTGTTCAAGCTTTTCAAGCGGTCCATACCCGTTTTTCTGACAGCCCTCCATGAACTTCACCTTCAAATGCTCCATTTTGTCGACGAGTTTCTTACCCATCGCCTTTCGTAGTTCATCCGATTGTCCACGTGTAAAACCTGCCAGATCACGGCTAAGAAGCATGACCTGTTCCTGATAAACCGTAATTCCATAGGTATCACTCAAACGCTTTTCCATAATGGGAAAAGGATATTCAATCTTTTCCCTACCGTGTTTGCGGTTGATAAACTGCGGGATATATTGCATTGGACCCGGACGGTACAACGCATTCATGGCAATAAGATCTTCGAACTGGGTAGGCTTCAGGTTAATCAGGTGTTTCTGCATACCTGCCGATTCAAACTGAAATGTTCCAACCGTCATCCCCTTGCTAAACAGCTCGTATGTTTTTTCATCATCAATGGGTATAGCATCAATATCCAGGTCAAATCCTTTTGATTTTTTTATATTGGACAATGCCTCTTTTATAATGGACAGGGTTTTCAGTCCCAAAAAGTCCATTTTTATCAACCCTATTTCTTCAATGACCGATCCTTCATACTGTGTTACCAGCATTTCCTCGTTGGTTTCTTTGTCGATGGCCGTACTTAACGGAACCAGGGTCGTAAGATCTGCTGCGCCAATGATTACCCCACAGGCATGTACTCCCGTCTGGCGGACAGTGCCCTCAAGCATTTCGGCATACCGCAGCGTATTCGACAGATTTATATCCGACGAGTTGCGTGCTGCCTGCAGTTCGGGCACATATTTTAAGCAGTTGGCTATCGTTACCTTTGGTGATTTACCATCAGGTCCTTCCGGGAATTTATCGGGTATAAGCTTAGTCAACCGGTCAGCTTCCGAAAGAGGTAATTTCTGTACACGTGCCACGTCCTTAATAGACGATTTGGTAGCCATTGTACCATATGTTATGATATGGGCTACCCGTTCTTTTCCGTATTTTTCGGTTACCCAACGCAATACCTGTCCACGTCCATCATCATCAAAGTCGATATCGATATCGGGCATGGAGATACGGTCAGGATTCAGGAAACGTTCAAACAGCAAATCATATTTCAGGG
>Ga0302215_10000754_pt1 | contig 23715 bp, 13 predicted proteins | sample II_Fen_N3_1_FD_194580 | JGI IMG/M metagenome (GOLD analysis project Ga0302215, IMG submission 194580) | Peat permafrost microbial communities from Stordalen Mire near Abisko, Sweden - II_Fen_N3_1 | ecosystem: Environmental > Terrestrial > Soil > Wetlands > Permafrost | place: Sweden: Abisko... | reverse complement strand
TGCTTATCTGTTGCCGGCAGTAATGGACCTAAAGTTTTAATTGGTAAAGGTACAATTACTACAACTAATTTTCGCTTTGCAACAACTCGTGCCAGTTCATCGAGTACAGATTACAAATTTGGAACAACTGAATATTCGGATATAAATCAGACTTTTTTATTAGTTGTAAAATATGATTGGACAACAAAAACATCATCATTATTTGTTAACCCAACAATTGGTTCGGCAACTGAACCAACTCCGGAAGTAATTGATAATACCAGTGCAAAAGATGTAACAGCTCCAATTGATGGATTCCGGTTCAGGGTTACTGGTGCAAGTATATCTAAATTTATGGTAAGTGGCGTTCGTATTTCTACAAGTTGGGCAGCAGCAGTTGGAAAACAAGTTCCGACACTTTCAGCTCCCACTGCTAATGCAGCTTCAAGTATAACAAACAACAGTTTTACTGCTAACTGGACACCCGTAACCAATGCAATTAGTTATGATGTTGCCATTTATAACGGAAGCACATTAGTAAAGAATATAAATGCAGCTGGTCAGGCAACTTCGAGTTTATCTGTTTCAGGATTAGCATCTAACACTGCTTATACCTATCAGGTAACAGCAGTTGCAGATAAAATTACTTATGCAAATTCCGCACCAAGCACCAGTTCTGCAGTTGTTACAACTTTAGGCCTATCAGCTCCTACTGTATCTGCAGCAACTGATATTTCAACTTCAGGATTCACGGCCAATTGGAGCTCTGTTTCTTCGGCAACAGGATATGATGTGTATTTATTGTTGAATACTACTCAGGTAGCTATAATCAATATAACCGGTGGAAATGTTACAAATTATGTCTTCACTCAACTTCAAATGGGTACAACTTATAATTATAAGGTTGTTGCAAAGGGAAATGGTTCTGGAATTCTGGACTCAACTCCATCAGCAATTACCAGTTGTAATACGTTGTCTGAAAACATTAATTCTGTGACTACGGATTTTTCTCAAGTAGCTATTTGGGGAAATCCAATTCCAACTCCAAGTACTAATTTGCCTCTTTCAGGATATTATCCAACCTGGAAAGCTGATGGATTTACTTTTGAAAAGGTGGTATCTTATGGAAATACACAGACTGGTGTGAAAGGTGAAACTCATGTCAATGTGATTAGTTTCGATAAACTTACCACGGCCGATATCATATTTCCAACAGTTAATAGTTTAGCTCAAATTGAATTTCATGCTTATTCCGGAAGCGATGCTAAATCAATTGTTCTTGAAGAACTTGGTGCAGATGGAACAACATGGAATTTAATTAACACATATACAACCAATAAATTAGAAGCAACTTTTGTAGAAAACCTTACTCGTACAGCACCTTCGACTTTCAGGTTAAGAAATAACGGTACAACTTCAATGAATGTTAGTCAGATTATTCTTAGACCAACTATTCCTACAACAACTGATCTTCCTGCACCTATAGGAATTGGTGCAGCCACGAACATTAACCCGGGTGCTTTTACTGCAAGCTGGACTCCTGTGGCAAATGCTACCGGGTACATTATATCAATTTGGAACTATTCCAAGCCAATTGCAAAAACCTTCACTGTTACAGGTCAGGCAACCGCAAGTTATAATGTAGTTGGATTGGATTCCGCAAGTCTTTGTACGTATAAAGTTGCAACTATTGGCGATGGAATTACCTACAGCAACTCCTTGCTGTCAGCACCTTCGGCAAGTTTCTCTATTGCTGCCGGTTTGATGGCTGTAAATAATCCAAGTACCAATAATTATGTATTCGTTTCAGGTAAAAACGTTACTGTTTCTGAAACAGCCGATATTGAAATTTATAACTTACAAGGCTACAGATTGTTTTCAGCATTTAAAGTAAATGCGGTAAAAACTAATCTTCCTGCTGGATTGTATATTGTCAGAGTTAAAACTGCTGATGGTTTATTGACAAACCACAAAGTGATTATTCAATAAAACCTTTCAATATCTAAAAACAAGTGGTTATAATATTTTTGTAACCACTTGTTTTTTCAAAAATTTTTTAATAAGAAGTTTATTTTATCCGATTTAATATCAAAATGTTATGAAAAAAACCATATTATTACTCTCCATTCTATTTGCAACAATTACAAATGCACAGGTTCTGCTTTTGCAGGAAAATTTTCAGGATTGGAAACCGGCAGGTATTGCACCTGAACCTCCAAGCAAATCGCCAACTGGAGTGGAATATACTTTCACCAAGAAACTTGAAGATGGTAAAACACAGGGAACTTTTACTTCAAATGCTATTGTAGTTCAACCCGAACAATCTATTGGCACACCCGGACGTGCTGATGGAAATGGAAGTCCAACCAATGGCAGAATAATTATGAAAGGTACAAAAACCTATCTTCAATTACCACAATTACCAAGCGTTGGGAAGGTAATCATCAAAGCCAGTGCCGGAACTGATCTGAAGGAATTCAAAATTCAGGCATCTGCCGACGGAAAAGAGTTTGAAGATGTTGACAACACGGTTACTCCGTGCGAAAAAGCACTTACAAAAGCTTTTACATTCAATCTGTCATTTGCAAAACCAACCGTTTTACGTATTTGCCCAAACTCAAGCTCAGCTATAAATATTTGGGATATTGAAATTTATGCATTATCAAAAAAATAAAAAACAACTTTAAAAAATTATTAATATGAAAAAAATTACATTATTATTGGCTGTTTTGCTGATTGCAATAATGGCAAATGCAGGTGTTAACACCGTGATAGCATTACCTGTTACTACTTCTACATTCTTTGCTGCTGGAGCAATTACTGATCCTGCACTTGAAAAAGGAACAATTGGAACAGGAGTTGTTGGACAATGGAATGGTGCTGCATCGATGACAGCAACTAATGCACCTACAGTTGCAACTAGCAGTATGTATTATTCAAACTATATTGATAATGCAGTAGGAAAACAGATTGTTTTAAATAGTGCTCCTGTTCAAAATCCACGTTATTCAGCATTTGGTCTGGCCACTGCAACAACCGATTTAATAACAGCATCCACTTCGTATTATTTAAGTGCTTTAATAAATATTAGTACAATAGGTGGTTCCGGTTACATTTTAGCCATGGATAAAGGTACTAGTGGAAATAGTACTATGCGTTCCAGACTATATATTACATCTGTTACCGGTGGTTTTCAAATGAGTGTCGGAGGATCTGCTGCTCCAACATACAATAGTACAGTTTATAATTTTAATCAAACCTATTTAGTCGTTTTAAAATATACAGTTAGCAATTGTTATATGTGGGTTAATCCAGTTTTAGGTGGAGCATCCGAAGACTCTAACGTTCAATCAACAGCTGCAACAGGAACAGATGTAGTTTATTTAAGAAGTATTGATGTAATCGAAATGACAGGTTTATCTGCAAAAATTTCTGGTTTAAGATTTGGAACAAACTGGACAGATATAGCAAAAGGAGGAGGTGCCAGCTTACCGGCATTAACAACTCCATCAAAACCAAATGATGCAGCAAGTATTGGAGGAAAAGGTTTTGTAGCCAGTTGGTCAGTTGTTACTTCGGCTGTCGGATACACAATTAATGTATATAACGGCGCAACTTTAGCAAAAACAGTTACTGTTACAGGACAAGCGACCACATCGGCTTTGATAAGTGGTTTAACTGAGTCGACGGCTTACACCTATAAAGTAATCGCAAATTCAGATGGCTCTGCAAATTCAAATTCTGCTGAATCCGATGCTTCCAATTTATTCTCTACAATTACCCTCGCACCTGCAACGGCAGTAGTTGGAGTTGCATCAGATATTCATGGAGAATGGTTTACTGCCAATTGGACAGCACAATCAAATGTAGCAAATTATACGATAAAAGTTTATGATTCGACACCTGCCGTTGTAAAAACTGTAAACACTCCTGCATTATTTGGACCAAGTGTAGCAAGTACTTGTATTACTGGATTGACTCTTAATACAAATTACACATATACCATTACTTCAAATGGAGATAATATTTATACTTCTACTTCAGCAGAGTCAACTCCTTCTACAGGTTTTACTACATTATCAACTTATCAGAGTTCAATAAATACAAACTTTGCAGATGGCTCTTGGGGTATTGTAGTGCCACTAACACCAAATACAACAACATATCCATCATTCTCTGCAAATGGATTTGATTTCGTAGTCTCACAAGATTGTAATAGCAGTTCTTCCACTGGTCCAAAAGGGGAAGTTCATACTAACCGGATTGCAATGGATAAAGGGTCGCAAAGTGCTATGATTACATTACCAACTGTGGCAAGCGCTTCTCAACTTGAAATTCATTGTGCTGCTGCTTCAACAACTTTAAGAACACTAACAGTGCAACAATTAATTGGAGCAACCTGGACTAATATAGGAGCAGGTACAGGCACAAACGGAACGGGAATTTATGATTTACCTAACGCAACAGAGTTAATCTATGTAATTCCAATTGTTTCAAACAATACAAATGCTAAATTCAGATTAGTAAGTAGCACTGGAAATGGAGGTGGAATTTCAATTTTTCAGGTTATAACAAGAACAACTACACCAACAACATTAACTGCACCAACAGTAGGTGTAAGTGATGTGGCTACAAATATAACTGAATCAGGATTTACTGCAAACTGGTCATCCGGCGATGCAAATGCTCAGGGTTATAAGGTGTTTGTTTATAGTGGAAGTACATTGGTAAACACATACAATACAAGTAACGATAATACGTTGAGAAGCTTAGCAATAACGGGTTTAAATGCCAGTACAACTTACACTTATAAAGTTGGTGCAATTGGAGATGGTGATATATCGTACTCAGATTCGTATGTTTCTGCTGCTTCAGCAGCGTTTGCAACTTCAATTGCAACAGCAACTAAAAGTTTAAACAACAATTCATTTATTACTGCTTCTAACAAAACAATCATTTCTTCCGAAACAGGTAGAATTCAGGTTTATAACCTTCAGGGAGCAAAAATAATTGAAGCTCAGGTTGTAAATAAACTGAATACTAATTTGATAAGTGGAATTTATTTAGTTAGGTTTACTACAAATAATGGTCAGGTAACAAACGCAAAAGTTCAGATTAGATAAGAACTTTTTATAACTTTTTAAATCGGGGTTCAGCCATTTTGGTTGAACCCCGATTTTTCCTTTCCACCTAGTCAATATATCAACTCCTATTTTTGATAAATTCAAGATTTCAGCATGCTGATCAGATGTTTCAGCGTATGTGCTGATAAGTTCTTTTCTTTTTATAATAAATTGTCCAAATCACAATTTTATAATCCTAAAATTTAATGTAAGCAACTTTGAATCATCCAAATTGAGTAAGATTTGGTGTATCATGATTTATTTGGTCAACCAATTTTATGTTTTACAACATATTTCAAAAAATAATAGTGAAATAATTTTTTTATTGCATAAAGTTATTCTAATTTTGGTCGACCAAATCATTAATTGGTTGACCAATTTAAAAGATATTGAATTTCAATCAAGTTTAATTATCAACAGAATGATCAAAATCTACAATTTTAGCAATTTAAAATTCTCAAAAACATTTATCAAACTAACAATAATCTTTTGTTTGTTCGTAAGTGCAAACACTTACCTCTACGCTCAAACAGCTATTAACACTTCTTTTGAAAGTTCTGATAATTATAGTGTTGCAAATATACATAACCAGAACAAATGGACAGTGACAAGTGGTTTGGGTGCAATCATCGCATCAGGCAATTATTCAAAAACAGGTAGTCAGGGTTTAAAAGTATCTTCTACCACTACTGCCCTGCAAACTGATTTCATACCATACTCATCATCAACAACCGGATTAACCGGTGATGTTTATGTTGATTTTTGGATAAATTTTAAAACTTTACCTGCCGCTCCATTTGGAATAACCGGATTTGATTTAGGAACAATTACTCATCGCAGTTTTTTGATTGAATTTCAAACTTCGGGGAAAATAAAAATGTATGATGGAAGTTCCGGTTGGGCTACTCAGCCTTTGTATACTGCCAACACCTGGACAAGAATAACTGTAAAAATTGATAATGCCAGTGCAAAATGTCAATATGCTATCAATGGTATTGTTCAAAACAAACTTTTTGCATTTCGTGAAATAAGAAACGGAGCAACAACTTTTGATTTTAACTCCATTCGTTTTTCGATGGATGCCGGAGCATCAGATGTTGCTGTTGATGATGTTTATATAGGAACTTCTCCTGTTTCAGGAATCGTATTTCAGGAATCATCAAACGACAGAACAATAACCCTCACCCAACCTAACTATGGTTCAATTGTTTTGAATCCATTAAAAACTGTTTATCAACTAAACGATCAGGTAACTGCTACCGCTACTATTCCTGAACATTATATATTCTCGGCATGGACTGGCGATGTAACTGGAACGGTTAATCCTACAACATTTACTGTAACTAAAAATATGACTGTCGGTGCAACGGTAATAGTTGATCCATCGAATCCCCCGGCTCAATCTACAATAATAGTTATTCAACCTGTTGGAGGAACAATCTCCTTGACACCTCAACAATCAATATATTATGACGGAGCAACTGTTACAGCAAATCTTTCGCTTCAATCGGGCTATCAGTTCGTTGGTTGGTCGGGAAGTTTGAGTGGCACTACCTTGTCTAAAACATTTGTTGTAAACGGCCCAATGACTATCAGTGCTTCGGTTTCTGAAATTCTGGTTTCAACAACAACACGTACTGTTTCGACTGTTTTACAGTTTAAAGACGCTTTATCAGCTATGAATCCGGGCGATACAGTTTTAGTACTAGATGGTACTTATAACATTGGCGGTTTGAAAATCACACGTGGAGGATCGTCATTAAAACCTATCATTATTAAATCAAAAAATCTCTTCGGAGCAAAAATTACCGGTTCAACCTATTTCAATACTTCTTATCAAAGTTATGTAACTTATGAAGGTTTCGAATTTAATGTAAATCCCGGAAGCACCATTTTCAAAATGGAAGGGTGCAATTATGTCCGTATTACCCGAAACTGGTTTAAAATGATTGAAACTACTGACACAACTCAGACTTCAAAATGGATAACTATCGGAGATCTTTGGGACAGTGAAGTTTGCAACAGTCACCATAACCGCATTGACCACAATCTTTTTGATGGCAAGCATGATCAAGGTGCGTGGATGATTATTGATGGTAGCCACGGAACAATTCCTGCAATTTCGCAACACGACCGGATTGATCATAATATTTTCAGGAATAACACGCCACGTGTAACGAACGAAAAAGAAACAATTCGTCTGGGAGTTAGTGATTTAAGTCACAAAGACGCATTTACTGTTGTTGAAAATAACCTTTTTGAAGATTGCGACGGTGATCCGGAAATCGTTTCGGTAAAAAGTAATTGCGATACTATCCAAAACAATACTTTCAGGCGTTGTCTTGGAACCATAAGCCTCCGTCAGGGAAATAACAGCGTAGTGGAAGGAAATTTTGTTTTTGGAGAAGGAAAAACAGCTATCTTCAGTGGTGGAACAATTGGTTGTGGTGGTGTCCGCGTTTACGGATTAAATCATAAAATTATCAATAATTACTTTGAAGGTCTGACCGGAAGCAAATGGGATGCTGCTTGCACACTGACAAACGGTGATGTTACCAATACTTCCACCAGTTTATCCAGCCATTTTTTGCCCGAAAATATCGTTTTTGCGTTCAACACACTGGTAAATAACAATTCAAACATCGAAATAGGATTTGACAATAACAGTTCGTATGGGAAAGCTCCAATAAACTGTATGATTGCCAATAATATTGTCTCAGCATCTTCAAATCCACTCGTAAAGTATTACAGCACTACTTCATTGGCCGGAGTCAGTTTTCAGAATAATATCATGTATTCTACCGGATCATCAACTCTGGGTTTAACGGGAACAAATGGCACACAAGTCAAAACGATTGATCCGCTCCTTGCTCAATCTGATTGCAGAGCTTATGGTCAGACTTGTGATAAAAAAACACCGGTAAGTCTGTATAAATTAACGGCTTCCAGTCCGGCAATCGATGCTTCAATTGGATATGAATTCGTTTCTAAAGATTTTGAAGGTCAACCGGATGTTGGAGTTCGTGATATCGGAGCTGACGAATTCAATGGCAGTTCAGAAATTACAAATGGTCCATTAAATGATCAACAAGTTGGCCCCACCGCACCGGAATCGTATGTCTATGAAATTAGCACTTCTACGGCAGTTGCCATTGTATTTGAAAATCAATTAACAGCATATCCAAATCCATTTTTGGGAACTACCCAACTAAATATTCCGACTTCAAAAGAAGGACAAGCAACAATAAGAATTTATGATACAACGGGAAAGCAAATTCTAAAATCTGAAATACGAGTAAATAAAGGCAACTTACAATATAGTGTGAACACATCATCTAAAGGCATTTTGTTTTGCACAATTGATTTACCAGAAAAAAAACTTACAATTAAACTAATATCCAAATAATAATTCAAATCATCATGAAAAAACTAACATTACTTTTGATTTTGGGGCTTATTACAATGATGGCCAATTCTCAAACTTTGTTGATTCAGGAAAACTTTCAAGACTGGAAAGCTGAAGCCGGTTTAGCACCCGAACCTCCGGCTAAATCGCCAAGTGGAGTTGAATACTCATTTACCAAAAAACTTTATGATGGAAAAACCGAAGGCACTTTTACTTCAAACGCATTAATTGTTTCTCCCGAACAAAGTATTGGAAAACAAGGAAAAGCTGTTGGAAATGCGAATCCTTCCGTCGGTCGTATTGCCATAAAAGGCGCGAAAAACTACATACAAATCCCTCAACTTCCAAGTGTAGGAAAAATTGTTCTTAAAGTAAGTGTAGGCACTGACACAAAAGAATTTAAACTGCAAGCTTCAACCGGTGGTGATTTTGAAGATATTTCAGGAACAGAAACATCTTGTTCAAATGAGGTTACAAAGGCTTTTACATTCAATCTCAATTTTTCAAAACCAACAACCATCCGTATTGTACCAACGTCCGGAAGTTCAGTATACATCTGGGATTTAGAAGTTTATTCATTTTCTAAGAAATAATCGCTTAAAAATATAAAATCATGAAAAAAATTATATTATTATTGGCACTTTGTGCTTTTGTTTTTGTCGCAAAAGCAACAGTGTATTTAAATGAGACATTTAATTATACACCATCTTCTTTGCTTAAAAACGCTACTGGTTGGGCAGCTACAGGTACAATCGGCTCTTTCTCTGATTTCTCAATTGGAAGTAGTTCTTTGACATATTCTAATACCGGAGGGACATTTATTAATTCCGGTTTGGGAAAGGAATTGTATACGAACTATGCCGGAACTGAAGCTGCGAGTAATTATTATGTTTATAAAAACTTTACATCGACAGCAATTTCTACCGGAACCGTTTATGTATCTTTTCTATATTATCCAAATAATGCAAGTCAAAACCAAAGTGCATCACCAATAATGAGTTTAGGTACTTCTGGATCTAATGGAGGTGTTCAGGTTTGGGTTGGAAAAGGAGCTGTTAGTACAGCAAAATTTAGATTTGCTACAACAAGAGGAAGCACTTCTGCTTCTGGAGATGCTAAATGGAGCTTAACTGAATATTCTGATTTATCAGTTGTATATTTGGTGGTATTAAAATATGATTTTACAGGGACAACACCAGTTGCATCAATATTTGTTAATCCTATTGTTGGTTCAAGTTCAGAGCCAACAGCCGATGCAACAGATAATTCATCTACTAGCAGTCTAAAGACCTCACTGCAAACAGTACAATTTAAAGTTACGGGAGCAAGTAAAACTATTAATATTGTAAGTGGAGTACGGGTATGTTCAACCTGGGCTGAAGCTGTTGCAGTAGCTGTCACCACACCAAAGTTAAGTACCCCAACTTTATTATCTACAACAGCTAAAACTCTTGACGGATTTACAGCCAACTGGAATGCTGTTACCAACGCAGTCAGTTACGATATAAATGTTTATCAGGGAATTACACAAGTTGCCACAAAAAATGTATTGACTGGAACTACAAATGCATCTTTCACTGGATTAGTTCACGGTACAGTTTATACTTATAATGTTATTGCTAAAGGAGATGGTACAAATTATTTAGATTCGGATCCATCTATATCTTCAGCTGATATTACGACATTAGGATTATCTTTGCCAACTGCTAATGCTGTAACTTCGATTACAAATCATGGATTTACTGCTAACTGGAATGCTTTAGCTGGTTCTTCAGGTTATGATATTATTATATTACAGGGAACTTCTATTGTAAGTACTCTCAATGTACCAAATCAGGCAACTACCAGTTTAAATGTGACAGGATTAAATATGGGAACATCATATTCTTATCAAGTTGTTGCAAAAGGTGATGGTATTACAACTTTTGATTCATCCCCATCTCTACCTATTAGTTTAGTGACATTATCTGAAACAGTTAATTCAATTAATACAGATTTTGGAGATGGCACCTGGGGATCAACTGTTTCAAGTACAACTTTTGGGAGTTATGGTTCAAGATATATTAATGGCTTCAACTTAGCTAATGCAACTCTTTACGCTAAAACTAGTATAGGACCGAAAGGAGAATCACATACAAATGCAATTTCAGTTGATAAAAATAGCAATGGTGGTATTTTGACTTTTCCTGAACTTGCTTCACCTATAGCACAAATTGAAATTCATGCATCTTCAGGTTCAAATACAAAAAGTTTTCTTGTAAAAGAATATAATGCCAGCACATCTACTTGGGATTTAACAGGAACATTTAATACAATGTCAACAGATAGTGTTTATATTATTAATCCAATTTCAGGTTCATCGACTAAATTCCGAATCGAAAATAATACAACTAGTGGACTATTTGTACAACAAATTATAACACGCATTACAAATCCAACATTACTTCCAAAACCAATAGTTGCTGCTGCGTCCGGTTTATCAGCATCAGGTTTCACAGCTAACTGGACAGCTGTACCAAATGCAACAGGAGGATATAAAGTATACGTTTATCAGGGGACAACACTTATAACTGGAGCTCCATTTAGTGTAAGCGGACAAACTAGTGAAAATTTGGCAATTACAGGATTGACAGCAGAAATTGCATATACGTTTAAAGTGCAGGCAATTGGGGATAATAATGTAAATTATTCCGATTCATTCTTATCTATAGCTGGAACTGCTACAACTAGTACTGCAACAGGAATTGAACAACCTGAAATTTTAGCCAAATTACAAGTTACTGGAAAAACTGTTTCAGTCTCAGAAGCCGGTGACATTCAGATTTTCAATTTACAAGGGTCACTAGTTTTTCATGCTAAATCTGTAAACACTATTGATACAAATCTGGCCAATGGCTTATATATAGTGAATTTCACAAATAAAGACGGTAAAAATCGGATTCAGAAAGTAACAATAAAATAAATCTATTTATTTAGTAAGAATATCAGCGTTTTATGTTGATATTCTTACTCATAATCTCTTTAAAATGAAAAAAATTGTATTTGCATTTTTATTTTCTTTCATTGCTATTACTTTCTTGAATGCTACTGAATACCAGTTTCAGGAAGGATTTGCTACGACTACTCCAACTGGATGGATTCGTCAATGTAGTTCAACAAGTTCTGTAAATCACACAGGCTTGGCTTTTTCAGCTGCTAATGCTGCAAAATTTGATCCGGCTGGTTCAGGGAGATATGGAAAAAATTTGATAAGTCCTCAGTTTTCAGGAGCTGATACACTTTCATTTTATGTTTCTAAAAATGCTAATGCCACTTACATGACATTATATGTTGGCAAAATTATTGGAGCGGACACCACAATAATCAGCTCTTACAATGCCTTTGATTTCCCGAATAAAACGGCAACTCCGGGTTTTTCCAAGATAATTGTTCCCATCAAAGATGCAACTGCAAATATGAAAGTCATCTTTTATGCCACAGTTTCAACTGACCCGAACTTTGTAAATGCCGGCTGGTTTGTAGTTGATGATATTGAACTTTCAAAATATAGCGGTGTAGTAGTACCTCCTACAAATACTTCAGTAGACAAAATCGTCACCGATTTTGGTGATGGAACCTGGGGAACGGTTGCCACCACGGCTTATGCTTCTGGAAACTATCCTTCATCAACTGTAAATGGTTACAATCTGGTAAAAACTTATTTATATACCGGAACTGTTACTTGTGCAACCGGTGAAACTCATACAAACCGTATATTATTAGGAAAAAGTTCTGAAAGTGCGGTTGTCGAATTCCCGGCATTGACAACTGTTGGCGAAGTGCAAATTCACGCTGCAACAGGAACAGATGCAATGAGTTTCAGACTGGAAGAACTCGTTGGTTCAACATGGACGGTAATTGATACATACAATACCCGAAAAACACCGGATAGCATTTATGTAATTCCTGTCCTGCGAAATTCTGTTACGAAACTACGGATTGCAAATAATACCGGAAGCGGATTGTATGTCTATAAAATTGCCACACTCACGTACAAAGAAGCTACAGACCTGACTTTAAGAAGTACTTCACCGGTTGAAGGAGATGTTATTTATTCAAATTTGAAGAAAACGCTGACTTTCACTTTTAATAAAAATGTTAGTTTGGGTAGTGGAACCATTTTGTTAAATGGAGTTTCGATTCCGTTGAATACTAGTATTCTTGCAAATAATGTGGTGACAATTCCTGTAACATTGACAACAAACCCGGGTTCAAATAAAAATTACGTACTCGTCGTTTCAGCCGGCACTTTTGCAGAAACGGGCAATTTGACGAACTTGTCTAAAGCATTTACGGTAAATTTCCAGACGTTGAAATCAGTTGCATATCCAACAAACTACAATGGTATAGTTGATATTGTTTATAAAAATGTGAACAGTGATAATACCAGAATGGATGTTTATTATCCGACAAATCCGACAAAACCAGTACCTGTTGTAATAAACATGCACGGTGGTGGTTGGAATCATGGTTATAAAGAAGATCAGGGTGGTTTCAGTACGTATTTCAATATGGGATTTGCTGTTGCCAATGTAGAATACCGGATGACCGGCGAAACAAAAGCGCCTGCAGCCGTTGAAGATGTTCGCGGAGCTATGATTTATTTATTGAACCATGCACAACAGTTCAATATTGATCCTAAAAAAATAATTTTCCAAGGCGGATCTGCCGGAGGACACTTAGCGCTGATTTCCGGTTATCTGAGAAATAATCCAATTTACGATAACGATTGTGTGCCTTTTACCGGTGCTTACAAAGTAATGGCAGTAATTGACAAATATGGTCCGGCCGACCTGACTAACTTCATGTTTTATACTTCATTAGTCGATTGGTTGGGGACACATGCTACCGATCAACCATTTATCGATTCACTTTCGCCAATAAAATATGTAGATGCCAATACGCCACCAACATATATTATTCACGGTGATGCAGATCCAACAGTTCCTTACACACAATCGGTTACACTTCAGGCGGCATTACAAGCTGCCGGCGTGAAAAATAAATTTACAACTGTTCCGGGCGGTGGCCATGGTGGTTTTTCTGATGCTTATAATACTCAATCTGAGAATGAAATTACAGTTTTTCTGAATGAAGTTCTTAATTTGCAAACAACGGAATTAAATCAGCACAATTCTAATAATATTAAAATAAATAGCATTGGTAATCAGATAAATATAGAATCAATTGAACCTACAACTACTTCTGTTTTAGATTGTTTAGGAAAAGAAATTCTAATCACTCAAAACAAGAAATTTCAGGTTACACAAAAAGGAATTTATATTGTTAAAGTAGAAACCAATTCAGACAAAATAATTTCAAAAATAATAATCAACTAATGAAATCAAGATTTCTTATACTTGCGATAAGCTTAACTTTAGGCATTTACACAAATGCTCAACAATTAAAATTAGGCGAAATATTCAACGAAGGTGCTGTTTTGCAGCGCAATTCAAAAGTTTCGGTGTGGGGAACTTCATCACCAACAGCCAATATTTCAATCAATATTCAGGGAAAACAATTTCAGGCAATAAGCGATAAAGGTGGTGCGTGGAATGTAGAATTATCTTCGTTGAAAGAAGGTGGTCCTTATCCGATGACCGTTATTTCATCGAAAGACACTATTAAACTGAATGAAATTTACGTTGGTGAAGTATGGCTTGCCGGTGGACAATCGAACATGGGGTTTATGCTTGAAAATTCGGATAATGGAAAAGACGAAATTGCTCGTGCTACCAATAAAAATATTCGGTTTGTCATGGTTCCTTATAAAGCTTACGAAGGCGACAAAAATCGTGGCGATATGAAATGGCATACAGCAACCACTCAGAATGTTTCTAAAATTTCTGCAGTAGCTTATTATTTTGCAAAAGATTTACAAGCAAAACTCAATATTCCTGTTGGAATAATTTGCTGTTATAAAGGTGGTTCCGGGGCGGAAACATGGATGAAACGAGAATCACTTTTGAAAAATCCGGAATTAGCTCCTATTGTTGAAAAATATGAAAGCTATTTTTCAGCTTTAGGAAAAGAAAAATACCAGGAATTGGTTTCCACTTACGAAAAAGATTTGAAACAGTATCAGGATTCGGTAAAAGCAGGTAACACAAGTTTAAAAAATCCAAAAGAACCAATGGGTGAACAAAATTACAATCGTCCTTATGGTTTGTACGGCACAATGTTGAAACGCATAATTCCATATACTGTGAAAGGTGCCATTTGGTATCAGGGCGAGCATAATTCGCCTCGCGCCGAACAATATCGCACGCTGTTTCCGGCTATGATTCAGGAATGGCGCTCTTATTTCAAAAATCCAACTATGCCATTTTTGTTCGTTCAGTTACCGGGTTATGCAAATGCTGATTCTAATAATCGACCAATCTGGCCTGAGTTACGCGAAGCTCAATTGTTTACCTGGCAAAAAGTTCCACATACCGGAATGGCCGTTGTCATTGATCTTGGTGAAAAAAACACCATTCATCCACCGCATAAAGAACCGGTTGGAAAACGGTTGGCGTCAATTGCTTTTAATACTGTTTATGGAATTGATGTTCCTTATTCCGGTCCGATCTTTAAAAGTGTAGAATTTAAAGCAAATCAGGCCATTGTTTCATTTGATTTTATATATGATGGCTTAAAAGCAAATGGCGATATTCAGGGATTGACCATCAGTGGAACTGACAAAAAATTTGTTCCGGCAAAAGCTGAAATCAAAGGAAATAAACTGGTAGTATGGGCTGAAGGTGTTACTTCACCTGTTGCCGTTCGGTATGGCTGGGAAAACTGGACCGAAGCCAATCTTGAGAATAGTGCTAATTTACCGGCTTCTCCGTTTAGGACTGATGATTTTCCAATGTTGACTGCCGGCATCAAAACAGTCAAATATTAAACATATAACAATTAATTTATTAAATATTTCTCGCAATTATTTTTATGGTAAAGTTAGTTTTTAAAGTATTATTTTTCACTTTTTTCTTAACGAATTCTATTCAGGCACAACCAATATTGTGGAATTTAAACAAGCTTGAGAAAGCAAAATCGACGAATTCTGAAGCAGCTCAATTAATTATAAGAGATGCTGACAAAACTTTATCTAAGAGCATTTCCACTGTTATGGATAAAGAAGCGGTTTCGCCAAGTGGCAACAAGCATGACTATATGAGTGCCGGCCGTTATTGGTGGCCCGATCCGAAAAATCCAACTGGACCTTATATTCGTAAGGACGGAGTTGTGAACAGCGAAATTGATAAATTCGACAGAGCAAATCTGGGAAACATGGCAAAAAGTGTAACCGGTTTATGTTTGGCCTATTATTTAACTTCGAGTGAAAAATACGCTGCCAAAGCGATAGAAAACTTACGAATCTGGTTTCTAAATCCTAAAACAAGGATGAATCCGAATATGAATTTCGGACAAACCATATTTGGACGAAATGGAGGAAAAGGTCGTGGCGAAGGAATAATTGACGGATATTCGTTTATTGAAATGCTTGATGGGATTGAATTACTGAAAAATTCATCAAAATTCACTCCGGCAGACAAAGAAGGATTGAAAAACTGGTTCACTACCTATCTGAATTGGATGATGACTTCACCCATTGGAGATGAAGAATATACAGCAAAAAATAATCACGGAACTGCGTTTGATGTTCAAGCTACCCGATATGCGTTATTTATTGGAAAAGAAGATGTTGCACGAAAATATATCAATGATTTTGCCGAACGACGCATTTTCAGTCAGATTGAGCCCGATGGTTCACAGCCGTTGGAACTAGCTCGTACAACAGCTTTAGGCTATTCCACATTCAATTTGACTCATATGTTGGATATGTGTTTCATGGCAAAATCATTGAATATAGATTTATTTAATTCGAAATCAAATGATGGACGAAGTGTTTCGAAAGCATTGGAATTTTTGGCTCAATATATTGGAAAACAGCAAAGTGAATTTCCTTATAAGCAAATAAAAGATTGGGATGGTGTTCAGAAAAAACTCTGCTGGCAACTATGGCGTGCTGATAGATTAGTTGGAGCACCGGTTTTTGAAAAATATTTCAAAAATAAAATCAGTAATTCGGATAAGGATGATTACTTATTATACTATTAAACATCTGAGTTGTTAAACAAAAAATCCAATGAAAAAATTAGTTCTTGCTATATTTGTTTTGGTGTCAATAATTGGAAACATTGCTGCTCAGCCTCGCATTTGGAATCTGGAAAGTTTGAAAAAGGCCAGACTAGAAAATTCAACGGTGAATGATAATATTTTAAAAGATGCTGATAAATTGTTGCCAAAGAAAATGGCTTCAATTGTTGATAAGACAAAACCGGCACCAAGCGGTGATATGCACGATTATATGAGCTGTGGACCATATTGGTGGCCGGATCCGGCAAATCCTACAGGACCCTATATCCGAAAAGATGGGGAATCAAATAAAGATGTGTTAACTCCGGACAAGAAAAATCTGGGCTCATTAATCTATAGCGTTATCCAACTTTCATTGGCTTATAACCTGACTTCTGATGAAAAATATGCTATAAAAGCTGTTGACAATCTGAGAATTTGGTTTTTGAATCCAGCCACAAAAATGAATCCGAACGTAAATTATGGACAAACCATTTTTGGGCATTTAAAAGGAAAAGGCCGTGGTGCGGGAATGATTGAAACTTACCGTTTTGTGGAACTGCTTGATGGAGTTGAATTACTCAAAAAATCACCGGCACTTTCAAAAACAGATTTACAAGATCTGAAAAACTGGTTTACTGAATATTTGAATTGGATGATAACTTCGGAAGTTGGAAATCAGGAATATAAGGCTAAAAATAATCATGGAACAGCGTTCGACGTTCAATTGACACGGGTGGCCCTTTTTGTTGGAAGAGAAGATATTGCCCGAAAATATATTAACGATTTTGCCGAACGACGCATTTTCAACCAAATTGAACCCGATGGCAAGCAACCATCAGAACTTGCCCGAACGAAAGCATTACACTATTCGGCTTTCAACATTGTTCATTTGCTTGATATGTGTTTGATTGCCAAAACACTGGACATTGATTTGCTAAAAGCTAAATCGGCTGATGGCAGAAGTATTATGAAAGCCATTGATTTTATGGCTCAATATGCCGGTAAACCTCAAAGTCAATTTCCTTACAATCAGATAAATGAATGGGATTCGGATCAGAAATTATTGATTTTTCAGTTGTACAGAGTTGATAAAATGCTCAAAAAACAGACGTTTAAAAAATATTATGAAACTGAACTAAACAACTCAAAAAGAGATTATAAATACCTATTATTTTAATTCCAATATTATTAAAAATCATAAACAAATTCATTTAAAAAATTATTATTATTATGAAAAAACTATTTCTTCTTATTATTGTGTGCCTAATTGGAGTGACAATGAATGCACAAAAAGTTTATGTAGAAAACTTTGCAAATGCAACTATTGGTAGTAATCTCGAAGGTTGGAACGGTTGGTATAAATGTAATAAATCAACTGACAATTTGGGAGCAAGTCCAAAAATTGCGTCGGGGAATCTTTTTTTCCCTGGTTATATCGGTTCAGCAATTGGCAATGTAGCCGTACTCGACTCAGTAGTTGGAACGACTTCTGCTACTCAGGAAATTTCTACACATTGGGTAACATTTGCTCAGGGAGACACATTAAGACCCATTGAGAATCAAAGAATTTATGCTGCATTTTTGGTGAATTTTTCAAATCACAGTTCACGTACTGAACGCGATTTCTTTACTTTCGAAACATCAAAAACCTCAAGCAGTACGAGAGGTAGGCTTTTTGCCAAAATTAATACTGCCGGAACCGATTTGACTTTTGCAGTTTCAAAAAACTCAAGTACTTCCGGCGTATACGTTGAAACTCCTGTTATGCCAGGAGCAGTTGGTTACGATCATCTTATTGTACTTAGTTATGTAGGAATTACTGGTGCAACTAATGATTCAATTTATTTATACGTTGATCCAAATTTATCGCTTTCTGAATCTCAGCAGACACGCTATGCAGCAACAGATATAAATACTGCAACTACCGATTATTCGGTCACTGCCAGCTTCGGTATAAATCTTCGTCAACGGGGTTCAGGTGCCAGAATTGGTGGAATTCGTGTCGGGACTACATGGAATTCAGTATTACTTGGAACAGGTGCCATTTATTCAGGTATTCCTCAAGTTGAAAAAGACAGCAATGGCATTACAGCAGTTGGTAAAACAATTATTACTCAACAATCGGGAAGTTTAAAGGTTTTCAGTCTTTCTGGTGCCGAAGTTCTTTCAGCGAAAACAGAGGGCAGATTGGAAACATCGCTTTTAAAGGGAGCCTATCTGATTCGTTTTGTTGGAATCGATGGAAAAGTACAATCTTCCAAAGTTGAATTGAAATAAATTATTAACGAATATAGCAACTTTATATTCTGAATTTCAGAACTATATAAACAAAAAAACGCAGGCAATTATAACCCTGATTGCCTGCGTTTAGGAATTATCATGAAAAATATAACACTCATTTTACTTTTTCTTTTAACCTCTTTATTTGCCGGTGCTAAACAGACAATTGTTACAACTGCATCACAAATAAACAATGGAACGTGGATTGCAGGTGATACCATAGTAATGAAAAACGGAACATGGACAAATCAAACAATTTCCTTTAAGGCGACAGGTACAGTTTCTCAACCCATTGTTTTGCTGGCTCAAACAGCCGGAAGTGTAATTCTTACCGGAACTTCAAGTTTGGGCTTTTCAGGCAGTTATATCGTGGTTTCGGGATTGTACTTCAAAAATGGAACATTAAGTGGCTCGGACGTAATTTCATTCAGGACTTCTTCCTCTGATATGGCCGAAAATTGCAGGTTAACAAATTGTTCAATTGCCAATTACAATCCATCAGACAATACAGTGGACAGTAAGTGGGTGTCGTTGTATGGAAAAAACAACAAAGTAGATCATTGTTCATTTGAAAATAAAAATAACTCCGGGACTTTGCTGGTAGTATGGCTTGTAAACGGAACTACAGTAAACCATATCATTTCTGATAATTATTTTGGATACCGGAATTCGAATCTTGACTCCACCGGTGCAGAATTGAATGGCCAGGAAATTATTCGGGTTGGTGACAGTGGAACTTCTATGACCACAGCTTCAGTTATTGTTCAGAACAATTATTTTGAACATTGTAACGGCGAAATAGAAATTATTTCCAATAAATCGTGTGGAAATTTATACACGAATAATCTCTTTTTTGAATGTCACGGTATGTTGACTTTACGCCATGGAAATTTTGCCACGGTTGAAGGGAATTATTTCTTCGGAAATGGTGTTTCTGAGTCGGGCGGAGTTCGTATAATCGGAGAAAACCATAAAGTGTATAATAACTATTTTGAGAATTTGAAAGGAACTGATTATCGTGCAGGACTTTGCATCGTAAGAGGAAAGTTAAATTCTGCAGCGAGTGAATATTTTCAGGTAAAAAATGCAATTGTGGAATTCAATACCTTTGTAAATTGTGCTCAGGCTTTCCGTATTAATTATAACAGCAGTTCAACGTTAACAATGCCACCGATCGGAACTGTGATTGCACATAATCATATTTATAATTCTTCTACTTCAAACACGAATGTAAGTATTGATCAAACCAGTGTAACAGACATGGATGTTACCTGGAAAAACAATTTAATGAATCAGGGAAAATATTCCAGCTTTACTTATACATCCGCACAGGTTATTACAGGGAAAGACGCAAAAATGGCTGTGGTTGCAACACCAATAAATATGTATGAGCCCAGCTCAACGTCTGCTTTATTAAGCTATACAACCACAGAAAACACAGATGTTCTGACAGATATCAGAGGCAGAAGCCGCGGAACAACAGCTAAAGTTCCGGGGGCCAGCCAGATTTCAGGAACCACAACCCGTGAGATGCCAACTAAAACAACCGTTGGTTCTACTTTCTTCAGTAGCCTTTCAACCGGAGTTAATCAGATTGAAAGCTCATCCATTTTTAATTCATTTGTTTCAAATCAAAAATTAATTACAAATACAAATTCTTCCGGAAAACTTTCAGTTTTTAACACTCTTGGAAAATGTGTGCTTCAGGTTAATATTTCTGAAGGAATTTCTTCCAGCAAACTACCGGATACAGGAATCTATATTCTTAGATTTATTGCAAATAATGGTGCTCACTTTTCACAAAAAATCATAGTCAATTAAAATACACTTAAATACCTTGTTTTGAAAAAAATAATTCTTTCATTTTTGGCAATTGTTTTTGCTACTTTAAATAGTTCTGCGGTTCAGCATCCGGGATTATTTCTCACTCCAAAAGGAGTTCAGGAAATAAAATCATCGCTTGGGAAATATCCGATGTTCGACAAATCGTACAATGAACTGAAGACCCTTGCTGACAAAGCATTGACAGAAAAGATTGAAGTGCCGGTTCCGAAAGATGGCGGCGGTGGCTATACGCACGAAAAGCACAAAAACAATTATTACGAAATGAATGCAGCCGGTATCATGTTCCAACTTACCGGAAATGTAAAATATGCAGAGTTTGTGAAGAATATGCTCCTAAAATATGCACAGCTTTATCCAACTTTAGGAATGCATCCTGTTACAAAATCGGATGTACGAGGGAAACTGTTCTGGCAATCATTGAATGATGCAGTATGGTTGGTTCATACTGCTAATGCGTACGATTGTGTTTACAATTTTATAACTGAAAAAGATCGCCAATTTATTGAAAAGAATCTCTTCAGTCCAATGGCCGAATTTCTGTCGAATGGGAATGAAAGCAACTATGCCACTTTCAATAAAATGCACAATCATGGGACATGGTCGCTTTCGGCTGTCGGGATGATTGGTTATGTGATGGGTGACAAAGAATTGGTTTCAAAAGCTCTTTATGGGTCCAACAAAGACGGAAAAACCGGATTTATCCGCCAATTGGATGTGCTTTTTTCACCGGACGGTTATTTCACCGAAGGACCGTATTATCAACGCTATTCCATTTGGCCGTTTATGGTTTTTGCACAGGTGATTCAAAACCAACAACCCGAGCTCGATATTTTCAAGTATCGGGATGGCATTTTACATAAAGCTGTAAACACAGTCCTTCAGTGCGCTTATAACGGTGAATTTTTCAATTTAAACGATGCGCTTTATAAAACGTATAATACTCAGGAAATTGTTTACGCGGTTGATATAGCCTATAATAACAATCCTGCGAATAAACAATTGCTGGATATTGCCCGCATGCAGGGTTCATTTGTTGTTTCGGGTGAAGGACTTGCCACAGCAAAAGCCGTAAGTGAAGGGAAAATTCAACCTTTTGAATTAAAATCAACGTTACTTCGTGATGGTTCAAAAGGTGACGAAGGAGGAATTGGAATTTTACGAAGCGGAACCGACGACAAGCAAACTTGTCTGACTTACAAAGCAACTTCACACGGACTTTCACACGGTCATTATGACAAACTTTCCATTGTTTTATATGATAATGGGAATTGCATTTTGCCTGATTATGGAGCAGTTCGTTTTTTGAATATTGAACCTAAAAACGGAGGAAATTACACGAAAGAAAATAATACCTGGGGATTGCAAACCATTGCACACAATACAGTTACTGTTGATTTTCAGAGTGACTTTGCCGGTAATTTCAAAACCTCCTCCCAATTTCATTCGGATGTAAATTATTTCGATAGTAAAAATCCGGATGTTCAGGTAGTTTCGGGCGTAGAACGAAATGCATACAAAGGTGTGGTATTGAACAGAACTTCGGCGCTGATTCATATTCCCGCATTTGAATATCCTGTTGTGCTCGATATTTTCAAAGTAATTTCGGATTCCACACATAATCTGGATTTTCCATTTTATTACAATGGACAAATGGTAATGACCGACTTCACCTATCAGAAAAATACGAAAGAATTAAAAGCACTCGGTACCAAAAACGGTTATCAGCATTTATGGCTGGAAGCAACAGGAAAAACGGATAAACCAACTGCCTCTTTCACATGGTACAACGAGAACCGGTTTTACAGCATTACAACGCTGGCTAATGCAAATTCTCAATTAATAATGACGAGAATTGGTGCCGGTGATCCTGATTTTAATCTCCGAAATACTCCTTGCTTTATGATAAGAGAGCCGAAAGCGGACAATCACACATTTGCTTCGGTAATAGAACCCCATGGGTTGTACGATTTGAATCGCGAAGTTACTTCCGGGTATGAACCCAATGTAGCCGGAATTGAATTATTGAAAGATGATGAAGCACTGACTGTTGCAAAAGTGGTGATGAAAAACGGATACCGGTTTTTATTTATAACTGTAAATAAGGATTTTGGAGAACAGATAAACAGAATAGTTACGTTGAATGGAACGACAATTTCATTTAAAGGCAATTATTATTTTAAAGAAATTAAAAATTAAATGATATGATTATGCAAACAAAAAGTGAAAATTTTCTATTTGGTTCAGAACTTCCTTCGGTTGAGGTTGATGGCGGATTAGTCCGCAAAATTATGGGTTACGATGGTCAGTTAATGTTATTGGAAGTGAAGTTTAAAGCCGGATCAATCGGCTATGCGCATCAACATTTTCACTCGCAGTGTACCTATGTGGTTAGCGGGGTTTTTGAAGTTACAATTAATCGAAATAAACAGACATTAAAAGCAGGTGATGCATTCTACGTGGAACCAGATTTGCTTCATGGTGCGGTTTGTATCGAAGAAGGGATTCTGATTGATACGTTCAGTCCTATGCGTCTGGATTTTCTAAAATAAACGCTCAACAAAAATGAAAATTAAAGGATTACGTTGGTGGATAATTGGAATGATTTGCCTCATTACCATTATTAATTATTTAGATAGGGGAACTCTCAATTACATGTGGGTTGCGAATATCGAATATAAACTCGTAGAAAAAATTGATCCGTCAAAAGGTGAAAATCAGGCCGTTTTTTTAGTTCAGGATGACACATATCGTCTTGTTTCTAAAAAAGGAGACGTTATAATTCAGAAAGCTCAAAATGTATCTTTCAAGAAGAACAAGGAAATAGTGGTAAATCGTCAGGGTATTGCTTACGATTTAGGCATTGTTGACCCAAACGCTTCACCTGAAGTTTCTGCCAAGCAGGCTAAAGATATGTTG
>Ga0302215_10000753_pt1 | contig 23725 bp, 20 predicted proteins | sample II_Fen_N3_1_FD_194580 | JGI IMG/M metagenome (GOLD analysis project Ga0302215, IMG submission 194580) | Peat permafrost microbial communities from Stordalen Mire near Abisko, Sweden - II_Fen_N3_1 | ecosystem: Environmental > Terrestrial > Soil > Wetlands > Permafrost | place: Sweden: Abisko... | reverse complement strand
CTCCAGTCGTTAATAAACACCTTGCCGTCTTCGGCAACAGTCAACCTCATCGGACTGCTTGCAGCTGCCCAGGTAATTTGTCCTGCATAACTTTCAGCACCCTGGTTGGTAACGTCTTCCAACGCTGAATTTAAAATATATACACCATCCTTGGTCGTTCTGTTGGTTAAAGTTCCCGGTGAAGTTTCAGCAGCATACACACGCCCGAAATAATTGCTTTCGAAATTATTATCCACTGCAACGCCACGTGGTGAATAGAACTGCATCTGAGGCTGTGCATTATTCGATATTTTTACCGGACGGTCAACTGTTTCAGCAACTGCTTTTACAATCCATGTAAATTTTCCAACAGGTAAATCTGCAGATAATACTGAAACAAATTGTTTGCCTTTTGCCAGTACTCCTGCATCAATTGTTTTCACAACTTCAGTTCCGTTATATATTGTAATAGTGACTGCGGTAGCCGATTCATTCAATGTGAAATTCAATTTGTAACCATCCGGTGCTGATTCAACTCTTAATTCAGAAGCATAAATGTTTGACTTCGCTGCAGGAACAACTGTTTTGTAACGCGCCATACCCTGGTTCTGAGCCAGAATAAGCAATTCAATGTCATACCCGCTTACTTTTGCTGCTGCGGCCATAAAGCTTGCTTTTTGTGTCCCTAATCCGACATCCGGAAGTTTTTCAGAGACTTTTACAGCATTGCTCATGCCACCTGTTATATCAAACATGGCCACTCCGACTGCTGTGGAATCCGCATTACAAACAGGAGCAGACATATATACATGTTTTGCATTTCGGAAATAGGCGTTTCCTGATGCAACCGGCTGTATGGCATATCCCGATTTTTCTGCAAACGTTCCCTTGTTGATCAGGGCTGAACGGTCTGCCACTTTCCAGTCGAACTTATATTCTGTTGGCAATAGTTTCTCACTGTCCAGGTAGAAATGATCAGTACCCGTAGGCGAAATGGTAAAGGTAAATTTCTTACCCCAAAGTATTTCGCTATAGTTAACAGCATCCAACATATATTTAAAGCCAATGGCAGTAATTCCTTCCTCATAAGCCAACCCCATTATACGTATTAATTTAGTTGAGCCTGTGGTTACCGAAGGCGTATAAATTGTACATTTCCAACGGGATCCGCTTACTGCAAATGTTTCTCCAACTACTCCGTTTGTCCAGGATGCCTGTTGTTGACTTTTAAAAAGCAGAGTAGGTGCTATTGAATCATTGTTCCAGGTATACACCTTAAAATATCTTCCTTTCGATTCCGGCAAAGAAATGGTGTCTTTGTTACAACCCAATAAGTAACCATCTGCTGTAAAAGCAATGTCATTCAGGGTTTTTACACCTCCTGTAATTCCCGTTAAATCCATTTCGCGAATTTTAGCCGTTGTGACAGCATTGATAACAAGTATCTTCGGTTCGGTAGTCAACACATAAAGCTTTTCATTGCGATAAAGCACTTTCTTAATCTGGGTTGGATTCAACCAATCAGGTATTATTACATTCGCTGCTCCAAATTTATAACTATTCAACGGTAAAACACCTGCTTCCTGGATAGGATTCGGATAATCAGGGGTGGTATCTTTTTGAATTACTATATTCGGATTCACAAGCAACATCTTGGCATACGTTGTGGTGGCTGCGGTTACTGTCAGTGTCGTATCTTTCGAAGTATGGTTTGTGGCATCGATATGCAGCTTATAGGTTCCCGGTGTCAGGTCAAAAAATGCAAATATTCCATTATAAATGCTATCCACTTTACATACGCCCAGTGAATCGCCGGCTGCATTCATCAGCTTCACCCTTGCTCCGTTCAATGGCAACCAGCGGTCATCTGTCCCAACATTATAGATGAAATTTGGATTCACAATCGTTTCATCTTTTCCCTTGGCATAACCGGCAATGATACCGGTAGCGGGCAGGTCAATATGAAAGTAATCGCAAAAATACCGGTAAAAGTTCCCCGCTTCCAGCTTGCGGTAATTCTGGTTCATCAACCGGTGTGTCTCAGGTTGGTAATCGTGGAATGAACCTTCGGAAAGGAAACCAGGTACGGAGAGTGGCTTGAGAACTCCCAGTGAGTACCCGTAGAAAGAGGAATCACCCCGTAGGTTGGGCTGAGTGGTATATGCTGTCCAGTTCGTTAACTTATTAGCCATCAAACGGGGCCAGAGGGTTTGAGCCATGGGCAGGCTTGCGGCAACTTTGGGCCTACCATCGGATCCTTCATATAAAAGGAGGCAATAATTGGTCCCTGTAACTGTGCCCATCGCATTGCTATGAATTGATAGAAATGCATCCACACCGTTTGCGTTTGCCTCTGCAGCAATCTGACTTAAAACACGGTCATCCACATCACGGTTTTGGGTGCGTGACATATATACCGTTGCACCGGATGCCAGTAGCATATCGCGTAAAGACAAGCCTTTTTGCAAGTTGCTCCACGATTCCCAGAAACCCAGTGTATCACCTAACGCATAATTTATTGTAATCAGGTTACGGTCGTTGGCAGGATCATAGCCACCGTGACCGGGATTAATATATATTTTCTTGCCAGTAAAATCATTTGCTGAAATCCATGAGCACACAAAAAGAGCCAGTAAAATTCCTATTACTTTTTTCATATTGTATCCTCCGTTATTTAACTGTAATGGTGAGTAAATACAATTCCCCTTTATCGGTGTTGAATGCAATGCGTGTTCCGTCGGTAGAAGCAACCGGGTACAGTGCATTTATGCCTGCTGGAGTTGGCAGTGTTTGCCGTATTTTTCCGTTTATGGTTACGGCCAGGATAGTCGACGAAATCAGCTTTTGCCCATCATCCTTGTCGTCCATGCCAACCAGCCATAGGTTGTTAATCCACCTTGGGGCATTCAGCTTACCGATCGAAACAGGGTTTGTCCCATCAATATTACATACAAAGCTTTCATTGCCGGCTACTGTATAGGCAATATTCTTCCCGTCAGGAGAAATAGAAGGCCAGATATAACTGGCTTGTGTTCCGGCAGGAGTAATTACTTTTCGTCCTGCTGAAGTGTAAAGCACCATCTTCTGGTCTTCAATGCAAATTACAGGTGAGCTTTCTGTGCGGGTAATGTTGGCGGCAACCAATGTTTTTCCTCTTACAAACTGAGGTTTATTGGCTGCAAACCTGGAAGTCAAATTTTCCCGGGTGGGTGCAACCAGTAGTTGCTGCTTTCCGGTTTTTCGTGAATAGGACACCAACGAACTGTGGCGTAAATTCTTTATAAATTCATTCCTTTTATATAAAATGGTATTCCCATCGGCACTGATCTGAACACCGTAGCCTGCACCTTCATCTTTTGTGAGAGTTTTGATGGATTTGTCAGCAAACGTATATTGCTTGAGTCCGGCATAGCTTTCGGATGTTGCCAACAGATAATCACCTGCCGGGCTGAATAAAGGATAATAACAACCTTGTGCCTCTGAATTATTAATCACAACAACTGATTGAACATCAATTTTTTGAGCAAATGAAATTTGCCAAATTAATGAAAATACAAGTAGGATTTTCTTCATAAAATGATTAGTAAGTGTGATTAAATATAAGATTTCGGCGGTAAAATTACACATAATTCTGAATAATGCAAACGTTTGCATAACTTTTTTATCGTTTCGGCAACATTCCTTATCATTTAACATATACGTTGAAAATTGAGAAGTGAACTCCGTTGAGTCTTACTTAATTTCATTCAGATAAGCAGAGAGATTATATTTTATTAATCTCAATCAAACAGACGGGATCCTACTTCCGTTTGAGGTATAAAGTGGAATCGGAGTGACAGTATTGAGGATTGGTTGAGGGTAGAAAGAGATAGACCTCATTGAACCCTCAACCAATCCTCAACCAATCCTCAACCTATCCTCAACCTATCCCGTCTAAACAGCGCTAACATGACAGAGAAAACATTTCGACGAATTATTGAATCGGGACAAAACCGGAACCTGAATAAAAATCAGAATTGAATACGACATTAATTTGCCCGGGATACTTATATTCCTTATTTTTGCTTTAAATAAGCAAGATATGGAGAAAGTCGATAAAGTTGTCTGGGGAATCATTGGAGCCGGGGATGTGTGTGAAATAAAAAGTGCACCTGCCATGTACACAATTCCGAATTCGGAAGTAAAAATGGTCATGCGAAGAAATGCTGAAAAAGCAGCTGATTTTGCCCGACGGCATGGAATCGGTCATTGGACTAACGACCTTGACGAGATGCTGAATGATGACGAAATAAATGCCATATACATTGCAACGCCTCCGAATACGCATGCCGGGTTAACTCTTAAAGCAGCAAAAGCAGGCAAAGCAGTTTACGTAGAAAAACCAATGGCTCACACTTATGCTGACTGCCTGACCATGATTGAAGCCTGCCAAACAGCCAATGTACCACTTTTTACAGCTTATTACAGGCGTACACTGCCCGGGTTTTTAAAAGTAAAGGAACTGATTGACAGCGGTAAATTAGGGGAGATCCGTTTTGTGAATATTGAAATGTATCAGCCATGTCAACCGGATATTATTGCACAAACCGAAAATAACTGGAGAGTACAGCCTGAAATCTCAGGAGGGGGTTATTTTCACGACCTGGCTTCCCACCAGCTGGATTTCCTTGATTTCTTGTTTGGACCTGTTGTTGAATCAAAAGGAATATCATTCAATCAGGCAAAACTCTATCCGGCTGATGATATTGTAACGGCATCATGGCAGTCTGAAAATGGAGTGATAGGCTCCGGCACATGGTGTTTTACGACAGACAAGATTTCGGAAAAAGATAACACACGGATTGTCGGATCAAAAGGTGAGCTTTCATTCAATTCATTCGGAAGCCCGATGATCATTCGTGTTGAAAGTACTGGAAACGGGAATGAAGAGTATTGTTTTACGCACAAACAACCTATTCAGCAACCTCTCATACAGGTTATTATCGATGAATTACGTGGTATTGGCATTTCCCCAAGTACAGGAATCAGCGGTGCACGTACATCACAAGTTCTTGAAAGCATTACCTGATGCTGGCTATTTTCTGTTCATGTATTGAGTCCCGAGCAAATAAGAGAAGGTAAGTGATATGCCACCGAAGATATCATTGCTTTTTGATACCGATTTGGTTCCATTGTTTAATATATTTAAAGGAGGCTTAAATCCATCAATATAATCTGAAAACGGGAAATTATAATTAATTTCGATGCCCATTAGAAAACCATTGTTGAAATTATACCGGTATCCACCTCCAAAAGGAATTACGGGGCAATTGTATATTTTTTTGTAGCAGTAGTGTGCTATAGGATTAGCCGGATCATAATTTAAATTCGCATTAGTTCTTAAAAACCCGACACCAAGAAACCCGTAAATGATATTGGGTGTTGAACGATAATAATACCTTCTCCCTATTATGATGGAATATTCACCTATCACAGAGGTTTTCAGCACATTTGTATTAAAAGAATACCGTCTTGGGTTATTCAGGGAGACGGTATCTTTACCGGTCAGATTCAGATAGCTCATTTCTAACCGGTAACCGAAATTATTAGGGAATAACTTTCTATAACCCAACGACAGGTTGTAGTTTTTTAAAACGCTCTGACTAAATGGGGATCCTGTCGGATCGGCAAAGCAGAATTCCGGTCCTGCAGAAAAGAATAAATAGCTCTGAGTCTCCCTGCTTTTATCAACCAATCCACGACTGCGACTCTGGGCATTTAGCTCAATAAAAAAAAACAAAAGAATTAAAACGGAGAGAGAAAGTCTTTTCATTTCAACCCTGAATTATTATTATACTTTTCCTATATATACACTCATAAAACATAAAAAATTAGGTAAAATCCTGTTCGATAATATTTTAAAAAACTATAAAATTAATACCTGAAACTGCTGCCTCCAACAAATTCACGCAGCAAGGATGTAGGTGGTATTTCCCTGTCGTGAATAGGCACGAAATAATTTAAAAACTTTATTAACCGGTGGGTTTCAGTATATTCATCACAATATTTAGGTACCTCAGCCAATATCGGTTCAGCATGTCTTTTTAAAACAGCCAGCTCAAACAACAGGGCAGAGTTAAACAGAACATCGGCATTCTCCTGATACGGGAAAATCCATTTTTCTTCACCACGCCTGACACTTGGCCACCTGGCAATGGTTTCACGCGCTGAATAGTTACGAAAGCGGTAATCGCGAATGATACGCCGAAGCAACCGGGTATCGGTAGTCGGTATCCAGTTGTGATTGTCAATAGATATCGTAGTCAGTGCAGAAACATAAATTTTAAAAGTTGTTTCGGAAGGGATATCCGGAATCAATTCAGGATTCAATGCATGAATACCTTCCATGATCAATATGCTGTCATCATGCAATTTCAGTTTTTCGCCTTTATAATACCGTTTTCCGTCTTCAAAATTAAAAAACGGAATTTCTATTTCTTCGCCATTAAGCAATTGCTTTAGATTTTGATTAAACAGGGCTAAATCTAAGGAATGCAAATGTTCAAAATCCCAGTCCCCGTTTTCATCCAGGGGAGTATCTTCACGGTTAACGAAATAATTGTCGAGTGACAGGACAACGGGTTTTAACCCACTTACAATTAATTGAATCGAGAGACGTTTGCTAAAAGTAGTCTTCCCTGAAGAAGTAGGACCTGATACCAGAACAAAACGAACTTTTTCGGAGCGTTGAGAAATCATGTCGGCAATAGAAGCCACTTTCTTTTCGTGTAATGCTTCCGATACCTTTATCAGGTTAAATGACTGGTTGTTGCGACATGCCACATTAAAATCGGCAACATTCGTAAGATTTAATATTTTATTCCAACCAACATATTCTTTGAAAATATCGTACATTTTTGGCAACAGGATCACTTCTTCAAGCTCAACGGGATTGTCACGGCTCGGAACCCTTATTAACAAGCCATCGTAGTACTCAACTAAATCATAGATTGTCAGGTAATCGGTGGATGGCAACAAAACGCCGTTGTAGTAATCAATAAAATCATCGATCCTGAAAAACCGGAAATAGGGATTCCCCAGGGTTTCAAAAAGAGCGATTTTATCTTGCTGATGAACGTGATTAACAAACAATTCCTCTACTTCTTTGGTCTGCTTTTCTTCACATATGATGCGTTTACCCTGAGAAATAATTAAATTGACCCGTTCTTTAATCAGTGCGATGACTTCCCTGGTTACAGGTTGTCCCAGATTATCCAGTTTGCAATAATAACCTCTTGAAATTGGGTGTTCAATGCGAAGGGTAGCTTGCGGAAAAAGTTCGGACACAGCCTTTGCCAGAACCATGCTCAGGCTTCGTACATATACCCGCATTCCGGAGGGAGTGCTTAAATCAATAAATTCAATATCTTTTGGTTTGTAAATCAGAAAATTTAAGTCCTCCACTTTATAATTGACCCGTGCAGCCATAACCGGATACTTTAACTCAATTTTGAGATCCTGATATATTTCAATGACGGATGTTCCTAATGGATAAATATGATATGATTTAGTATTTTTACAGTAAATAGTGACTTGTTTATCCATTTGAAGAAAATGTTAAAATATAGTTATGTATAATTTCGGTGTAAAATTACATTATTTTTTTTAAATGTATTTATTTGAAGGTGTCTAAATTTTGAATTACATTTGCATTCAACTTTCAAAATGTTGCGAGTATATGTATTAGTATCTGTTTATCTTCCTGACAATTTAACGAACCTTAGAATTTATGAACTTATTTAATGTTTATCCGCTTTTTGACATTGAAATTGCAAAAGGAATAGGTTGCAGCATTTATGACAATCATGGAATTGAGTACCTAGATTTATATGGTGGTCATGCTGTTATTTCCATTGGTCATTCCCATCCGTATTATGTTCAAAAACTGACTCAGCAATTAGAAAAATTAGTTTTCTATTCTAATTCTGTTGTAAATCCATTACAAAAAGAACTGGCTGAAAAGCTGGGTAAAATATCCGGATATGAGGATTATGCCTTGTTTTTAGTCAATTCGGGCGCAGAAGCAAATGAAAATGCCTTAAAATTAGCTTCATTTCATACCGGTCGCCGGAAAGTAATTGCGTTTAATAAAAGTTTCCACGGCCGCACTTCTGCAGCAGTTCGTGTAACGGATAATTCAAAAATAGTTGCACCTATCAATGAAGGATTTGACGTTGAATTTCCTGCATTGAACGATATAGAAGCTGTTCGAAAATCACTCAGGAACAATGATGTTTGTGCTGTAATAATTGAAGGTATTCAAGGTGTTGGAGGAATACGCATACCTGATCCTGAATTTCTGAATGCATTGAGTGAAGAATGCAAAGCCACAGGAACAATGCTGATTCTGGATGAAGTACAGTCGGGATATGGACGGAGTGGAAAATTCTTTGCCCATCAATATGCAGATATTCGTCCCGATCTGATTACGATTGCCAAAGGGATGGGAAATGGGTTCCCGATCGGGGGAGTGCTTATAAATCCTGCCTTTGAGGCTTCCTTTGGCTTATTGGGCACAACTTTTGGTGGAAGCCATCTGGCATGTACCGCGGCTATAGCAGTGCTTGATATTTTCAAAGTGGAACATTTACAGGAAAATGCTGAAAAAATCGGCAATTATCTGATGGATGAATTGAAAAAGATTCCTCAGATCAAAGAGGTAAGAGGACTGGGACTCATGATTGGAATTGAATTTGATCAACCTGTTAAAGAAATGCGCAGTCGTTTATTGTTCGAAAAGAAAATATTTACCGGTGCAAGTGGAACGAATGTTATCCGTTTATTACCTCCATTATGCTTATCAAAGTCGGATGCAAATTCATTCTTAACGAGTTTTAAAGAAATAATTCTGACCACACTCTAAGGTTAATCATTATAACTAGGTTAGTAGTAGGATCAATATAATATCATGTTTTATTTCTTCTTTAAATCAGACCTCTCCCCCTGCCCTCTCCCTAGGAGAGGGTGATAGAACTCAGCTAAGCAGAAGTTTTCTCTATAATTATACGACAATATTTATTTCCCATTACGTATATAATTCAATTATCCTTTTTTCATCTTAAATGTACATATTTCCCTGATTGAGTTTTCTATAAGGGTAAACTGGAAGTGAAGGGTTTTTTGAATTTTACTGTTGGAATAATATTCCCTGTTCGTTGCTGTACGTGCAGTATCCCGATCAATAAGGGGAATAAAATGAAAGAGTTTACCAAGAGTTTCGGAGATGAAGCCAACAACCCACAACGTTCTTTTTCCAACACATAAAAATGGCCGTTGCTTACCAAAGCCATCGGCCATTAAACTCAGTATATCTTTGTTGGAACAGTTTTCACCCACCAGGATAAACCGTTCGCCGGAGATATCGCTCTTGGTCAAAAGAATCATTGCTTTCACCACATCCCGTACATCGACATACCCGCTGCCGCCACGGGTGTAGAATACCAATCCTTTTTGAACCTGTGAGAAAAGCAGTGAACTACCCGAGTCAGTTCCCGAGACACCCAAAATAACACCCGGATTTACAATAACTGCCTTAAGCCCCTCAGCAATACCTTTCCAGATCTCCTGCTCTGAATAGAATTTGCTTTGTGAATAAAGTGATCGTTGGATAGTGTCGGACCATACAGAGTTTTCATCAATTTGTCCGTTATTGAATGCTCTTCCACATGCTGCAATGGAGCTTACAAAACACAGCTTTTTGATGTTACAGTCGAGTGCCGCCCGAACCACATTCGCGGTTCCTGTTACATTTACGTCAAGGATAGATTGTACATTGTTGTTGAGTGAAACCACCGCCGCACAATGATATACAATTGAAACACCAGCCATTGCACGTTGAAGAGAACTAAGATCAAGCACATCGGCTATTATCCAGTCTATCCGGGCCAGATAGTCATCGGGAGTGTCGGTATAAAAACTAAAAATGGTGTGTAAGAATTCCAGGTTACTTGTTGCACGGCGGATCGCTTCAACACGTTCATTTTCCAGCAACAAATGCCAGATTAAATTTCCTCCTACCATCCCTGTACCACCTGTTACCAGTATCATTTTTCCATTTTTTGAATTGTAGCTCAAAAATACGGAAAGAAAACCGTATTTTTGCATTTCAATTTCTGAAAAGATAAAACCGTATCCAAATTCAACATGAAGACCATTTGTGTTTATTGTGCTTCGAGCACTCAGGTAAAACCGAGTTATTTTGATGCAACCGCCCGACTGAGCCGGATTATTGCCCATGCGAACCTTTCGGTGGTGTATGGTGGAGGTTCCATGGGACTTATGGGGCAACTGGCAAACAGCACACTGGAGGCAGGAGGAAGGATTACGGGTGTCATACCCCGATTTATGTGTGACGTAGAATGGAATCACACTAACCTGACCGAATTGATTTTGGTGGATACCATGCATGAACGGAAAGAAAAAATGGCTATGATGGCCGATGCTGTGGTTGCATTACCCGGTGGATGTGGCACGCTGGAAGAATTATTGGAAGTAATCACATGGAAGCGTCTGGGAATTTTCACGAAACCAATAGTCATTGTGAACCTGGAAGGCTATTTTGATGCATTGATATTAATGTTAAACCGAGCCGTCGATGAACATTTTATGCGTGCTGAACACCGAAGGATGTGGGAAATAGTTGAAACACCGGAACAAGTACTGGAAGCGATTAAGAACTCAGATAACTGGGACTCAAATGCACGAAGTTTTGCGGCACTCTAAAATAAATTATGATTCAGCAAGATACCATACAAGTAATCAGCGATAGTACAGGCGCAATACCGGGCTCACTGGCAAATCTTGATTCGTTGGCCAGGTTAGATTCAATTAAAGCAGTTGCAGATTCCTTGAAAGCAATTGCCCAATTGCCTAAAGGGTTCTTAGGAATACCGCATCCTTTGCTCCCACAGACTGAAAGCTGGGTATTCTTAATACTACTGGCTCTTTTTTTCCTATTGGTATACTCTGTTTCCACTTCAACAGGTATAATTGCCGAAACGATAAAATCGTTTTTTCAGGTAAAGGAACGTTCAAGTATATTTAGCAAGGCCACAGTAACCGATTTCCGGTTACGACTTCTATTGGTTGTCTTTTCAATCGGAGTGTTCAGCTTATATATCTACCTGTTAATCTTTAAGTCCGAAAATCAATTCCCCATAAAAACGTATGGCTACCTTTTGATAATAACCGCTATCTTCCTGGGGTTAAAATCCATGCTGATTGATGTGATCGGATATGTTTTTCTTTCTCCTTCCAACAAGAAAATGGCAAAGGAAAGTTATTTCAATATCGTATCAATTTTAGGGGTAAGCCTGTTTCCAATGCTTATTTTCCAGATTTACATTCCCAGAGGGTATTATAATATTACAGAAATACTAAGTCTGGGAATGTGTCTTGGAGCATCTATACTAGTCATAATTAAACTATTTCAAATATTTTTCCATAAAATAGTAGCTTCTTTTTATATATTGTTGTATCTTTGCACCCTCGAAATTTTGCCCCTTGTAATTTTGTACCGGGTGTATATATTGATGGTTTAGTGCGATCCAATTAAAACTTTATTACTTTGAAAATTAAGAAGATACTAGTATCACAACCGCAGCCGACTACTGAAAAGTCGCCTTATTTTGACATAAGTGAAAAGTACAATGTCAGAATAGATTTTCGACCTTTTATTAAAGTTGAACCAATTTTATCGAAAGAATTCAGGACTCAACGGATAAACATTTCGGAACATACGGCTATTATTTTTAATGCACGCCATGGAATTGATCATTTTTTCAGGTTGTGTGAAGAAATGCGTATTACAATTCCTGAAACGATGAAGTACTTTTGTGTTTCAGAGTCAGTAGCATTGTATTTACAACGCTATATACATTATCGTAAGCGCAAGGTGTTTTATGGAGCTACTGGCAAACTAGCTGAATTAGTGGTAATAATGAACAAACATGTAGAAGAAAAATATTTATTTATTACTTCGGATGTTCAAAATGAAGACACGATTTCAACCCTTGAAAAATCAAAGATCACCTACAACAAGGCTGTGATGTATAAAACGGTCAGCAATGATTTTGGACCTGGTGAAGATTTTAATTACGATATGCTTTTATTTTTTAGTCCCATAGGGATTGCGTCGTTAATTAAAAACTTTCCTGACTTTGTGCAGGGAGATATCCAAATCGGTTGTTTTGGAGCCACTACTGCCCAGGCAGTTCGTGATGCAGGATTACGGATAGATATAGAAGCACCGCTACCTGGAGTACCTTCGATGACTATGGCATTGGAAAATTATTTAAAGGAAAGCAACAAGAAAGTTCGAAAATAATTCGATTTATAACAATATTACTGTCCCAAAAGTATCGAAGAATTTCCGTACTTTTGGGATAGTTTATTTAGAACCAATGACTCAGCAGAATTCATTTTCGAAACCGGAGCATTTATGTGGCGAAAAACGCATCACCCGGCTATTTACACAAGGCGAAGCATTTATAGCATATCCGTTGCGGGTGGTGTTTGTCATAGAACCAATAAAAGATAGCGTGCCATCGAGTGTACTGGTAAGCGTGCCGAAGAAACGTTTCAAACGTGCTGTGAAACGTAACAGGCTAAAAAGGCTCATGCGTGAGGCTTACCGGCTAAACAAAACTTTACTCATAGAGATGCTGGAAGAAAAACATCTTCAGGTTCATATTGCATTCAACTATGTGTCGGATGATGAATTGGATTTTGCAGCTGTAGAGAAAAAAATGAAACTATCTTTACAGAAATTAGTAGATAGAATTGAGTTAGTATGAAAAAAATACTTCAATTTATTGTATTACTGCCGGTTTATTTTTATCGATACAGCATATCCCCCCTTATTCCTCCACGATGCAGGTATACACCGACTTGTTCTGAATATGCCATTGAGGCTGTAAAAAAACACGGTATCCTAAAAGGTGGTTGGCTAGCCATAAAACGTATTGCCAGTTGTCATCCATGGGGAGGTAGCGGTTACGATCCGGTTCCGTAAAACTGACCGGTCTTCAATAAGTTTATATCAATAAGTTTAAGGTTTGGCTATAACAATAAAGAAAAATTGTATCTTTGTCATTCTCTTAAATTTTTTGAGAACCCATACTGCTTGAAAAGTCCGGTAAAACATATTTTCCTCTTCCCATTTGCGATGCTTTACGGAATAGTAACAGGCATACGCAACTGGCTGTTTGACCAGGGATTACTTCCATCAACAGCCTTCAACATCCCAATAATATCCATCGGAAACCTTTCAGTAGGAGGAACAGGTAAAACCCCTCATGTAGAATTCATTCTTTCCATAGTAAAAGATGATTGGAAAACAGCAGTTCTAAGCCGAGGGTATAAACGAAAAACAAAAGGGTTCCTGCTGGCAGAACCCAAATCGAATAGCCAGACAATTGGCGACGAACCTTTTCAAATCTTTCAAAAGTTTCCTGATGTCACGGTTTCTGTAGATGAAAAACGTGTTCATGGAGTAAACAAACTGCTTGAGCTGGTTCCCTGTTTACAATTGGTGGTACTTGACGATGCCTATCAGCACCGGTATATTCTGGCAGGACTATCCATCCTGTTGACCGATTACTCAAATTTGTACAGCAGGGATACGCTTCTACCGGCTGGGGGATTGCGCGAGTGGAGAAGTGGATGCACCCGGGCAAATATTATAGTAGTTACAAAATGTCCGGTAGACATGAAGCCGATTGATATGCGTTTGTATGAAAGCGAATTGAAACCTGAGAACAATCAATTGTTATTTTTCTCCTGTTTTAAGTATGATGAGTTAATACCTGTTTTTCCGGCATCAGAACATGAAGAATGGACTTTTCAAAAAATAAAGGAAACGAATGCCGATGTGCTGTTGGTGGCAGGAATTGTATCACCGGAACCAATATTAGAACAATTGAACAGGTATACCCTCAACATAAAAACCTTGTTTTTCGAAGATCATCACGCTTTCCAATCTAAAGATTTCATTCAAATCAACAAACAATTCGACGCTCTTTCGTTGATTAATAAAGTATTAATAGTAACCGAAAAAGATGCTGCCCGACTGGTGACACATCCAAATTTCCCGGAAGCACTGAAAGCCAGGACGTTCGCATTACCTATCAGGGTAGAGATATTACACGATCAAGAAACATTATTCATTCAAAAAATTAAAAATTATGTTGTTGAAAATTCAAGAAACTGCTGATTTTCTACGTTCCAGAATTACTTCCAATCCAAAAACGGGAATTATTCTGGGAACCGGATTAGGCAACTTAGTTACTCAAATCACCGAAAAAACAGAAATTCCGTACGAAATAATACCAAATTTCCCTGTATCAACAGTTGAAGGGCATAGTGGAAAACTAATAATCGGGAAACTGGGGGATGTGGAAGTGTTGGCCATGCAAGGTCGGTTCCATTATTACGAAGGGTATGATATGAAAGCGGTCACCTTCCCGGTACGGGTCATGAAAGCCCTTGGCATTGAAACATTATTGGTATCAAATGCTTCAGGTGGTGTAAATCCTGATTTTGAAATTGGTGATTTAATGATTATTACAGATCATATAAACCTATTCCCAGAACATCCGTTACGGGGTAAAAACTTCCCGGAACTGGGTACACGTTTCCCTGACATGAGCGAAGCTTATTCAAAGGAATTGATTGCAAAAGCCAGGCAAATTGCTGCAAAAAACAACATCAAGGTTGTAGAAGGTGTATACGTCGGAACTACAGGGCCCACATTTGAAACTCCGGCTGAATACCGTTACTTCAGGGCAATTGGAGCTGATGCAGTAGGCATGAGTACTGTTCCCGAAGTTATTGTGGCCAATCATGCCGGAATGCGCTGTTTTGGCATTTCAATTGTTACTGACCTGGGAGTTCCCGGAAAAATTGTTGAAGTGAGCCATGAAGAAGTGCAGGAAATAGGTAATTCCGTTCAGCCACTTATGACCCTTATTATGAAAGAATTGATTCACGAAGCCTAAAAGACATCAGACTAAACGACGAATTAATATTAATAAAAAAGGAATTGCAAGTAAGCAATTCCTTTTTTATTAATCATTCTGCAAAAAAATGATCGGTTTGAATCTCATTGGTATTTCCTTTCGACTACTGTATTACTCCTACTTTCTTTAGAAAAGTCATAGTAGCATTGTTGATTTCGGAATTTTTATTTTTTTCGAAATTACCGTGTTTGCCACCTTCAACAGTTATAAATTCATTATACACTCCGGCTTTATCCAGTTTTTGGTGCAACCTGACCGATTGTTCGTAAGGTACTATCGGATCTGCATCCCCATGCACAATAAATACAGGAGGGTTATTCTTACTGATATAGGTTACCGGCGAAATAGAAGCCCTGAATGCAGCATCTTCTGCTTTATCACCCATCCAGTTTAAAAGGGATTTATAGGTGTAAAATTTATCAGTCTTATCTACAAAATCGGATGGTGCATATTTACTAATGATGGCTGCCACCTTCATGTTTTCTTTACCTTTACAATAGGTATCAAACCGGCGGTCATTTTCAAGGAATCCTGCCATTAAAGCCAGATGTGCCCCGGCAGAACCTCCCATTAATACAATTCGGGTTGGATCAATATTCAATTCTTTGGCATGTAAAATAAGATAGTCCATGGCACTGCGGATATCTTCAATTGCTCCCGGAGCTTTAGCAACATCCACCATGCGATATTCCACATTGGCCACGGCAAATCCGGCTTTGAAAAATGTATTGAACCCACTTTGGCTTTCCTTGGTACCATGATTCCAACCACCCCCATGAATATTGATAATTACTGGAGTCGCTTTTGAGCTTGCTGGATTATAATAAACGTCCAATCGACCATCCCAGCCTTTTACCTTTGTATAGACTGCATCAATTTTTGATTCATATCCAACAGGATATTCTACCTTTTTTACAACAGCTTCCTGTGCTATCAAGCTCAGGCTGATTACAAACAACGAAAGAGTAAATAAAATTCTTTTTTTCATGCTGTAAATAGTTTTAAATTATCGAAGTTTTTTTTAAAAGAAGGGAATGATTGGTTGACCAATATATCATTTGTCAAAAGTATATAATGTTATTTGTCTTTTAGAACTCTGAAAACTGTTATAAAGCACAAAAACAAAAAAAGTTCCTGAAAATGTTTTCAGGAACTTCTGTTGTTAACTCTCTGAATTAATCCAGTCAATTATTCCATATTATTATTTGTAAAATCAGGCCACTTCAACTACTTCGTAACCTATAGCATCAACGGCACTTTTTATTGTTTCATCACTTACTTCTCTGGAAAGTTTTAGTTTTGCAGAATTTGATTCCAAATCCACTTTTGCCTCTACACCTTCTATAGCATTCAGGACTTTCTCTACCCGCATAGAGCAATGAGGACAGCTCATGCCTTTTATTTGCAACGTTTTTTCTAACATAATTTTATCTGTATTAATTGATTGTTGTATATTTGTTACTGGTTGATTAATAATTGAATACTTTGAAGTAATTGGCTTAAATCTTAATAACCGAAGTGCATTCAGGACAACGGTTACAGAGCTAAAGCTCATGGCAGCCGCTGCAAACATTGGATTAAGTTTCCAGCCCAGGACGCCATAAAATATACCGGCAGCCAGCGGAATGCCGATAATATTATAAAAAAATGCCCAGAAGAGGTTTTGTTTGATATTGACCATAACCGCCTTACTTAGTCGAAGCGTTGTGACTGCGTCCAGCAAGTCACTACGCATTAACACCACATCAGCCGATTCAATGGCAATGTCAGTTCCAGCACCAATTGCAATCCCAAGATTGGATCGAATCAATGCCGGTGCATCATTAATGCCATCACCCACCATGGCTACAATTTTCCCGGCAGCCTGCAGTTTGGCTATCTCTTTGTCTTTATCCTGCGGTAGTACTTCAGCAATAACGGAAGAAATACCCAATTGTGATTGAATGGCAGCAGCTGTTTTAGCATGGTCACCGGTCAACATCACCACTTCAAGTCCCATAGACTCAAATTGCCTGATTGCATCTTGACTGGTAGGTTTCACAACATCAGCCACTGCAATAATTCCCAGAATTTCTTTTTCATTAGCAATAAACAAGGGCGTCTTTCCTTCATCAGCCAGTTGATTGGACAATTCGGCAAAATCGTGTAAATTAATTTTACGTTCAGTCATCAGTTTAAGATTGCCCGCCAGGTATTTCAAGCTATCAATAGTTGCTTCTATGCCTTGTCCGGAAATTGATTGAAAGTTTTCAACCTGTTTTATATTCAACCTACGGTTTTCTGCCTCTTTCACAATAGCTTCGGATAACGGATGTTCGGAAGGATTCTCCAGAGAGGCAGCTACTTCTAACAGTTCAGTTTCAGTTATTGATTTCACCGTGATAATATCGGTAACTCTTGGTTTACCTTCTGTTATCGTTCCGGTCTTATCCAAAACGATGGTATCAATCTTGTGAGCCATCTCAAGTGATTCGGCTGACTTAATGAGAATGCCATACTCTGCTCCTTTGCCTGTCCCAACCATAATAGCTACGGGAGTTGCCAGGCCCAATGCACACGGGCAGGAAATAACAAGAACAGCAATACCAATGGATAATGCAAAATCAAACGGATAGCCTAATATCATCCATACTGCGACAGACAATACCGAAATACCAATCACTACGGGCACAAATACTGCACTTATTTTATCTGCCAGTTTGGAAACAGGAGCTTTGGAAGAGGATGCATCTTCCACTAAACGAATGATATGGGCCAGTGTCGTGTCATTCCCTACATTAGTTGCTGACAATGTAAAATATCCGGATTTGTTCATACTGGCCGATAGAACTGTGTCGCCTCTTTCTTTGAATACCGGCAGACTTTCACCGGTCAAAGCCGATTCATCTACCGACGAATTTCCACTTTCCACGACACCATCTACAGGGACACGTTGTCCTGGACGAACCACCACAATATCACCCACAATCACCTGTTCTACGGGAATCTCCAGTTCAACACCGTCGCGTATAATTGTTGCTGTTTTAGGCGCCAAATCCATCAATCTAGATATAGCATTAGAAGTTCGGTTTTTTGATTTGGCTTCCAGGTATTTACCAAGGGTGATAAGTGTCAGGATTGTTGCGCCTGATTCAAAATACAAATCCTTCGAGAACCTGCTGACTGTTTCCATATCTCCGTGACCCAGGCTGTAACCAATATGGTAAATAGCAAAAACACCGTACCCAATTGCTGCACTAGAACCGATAGCAATCAGTGAATCCATATTAGGAGCCGCTTTAAACAACGTTTTAAAACCAACCTGAAAATACTTTCTATTGACAAAAACTATTGGGAGAGTCAGCAGGAACTGCGTAAAAGCCACTATTAACCCGTTTTCAGGAGCATGGAAAGAATGCGGATAAGGTAGGCCGATCATATGCCCCATCGAAATATAAAGCAGTGGAATTAAAAAAACAAGAGAGGACCACCATCGCATCTTCATTTCGTCTTGTTCCAATATGACATAGTCAACCTTTCGAGAAGAATTTACAACTCCAATACCTGTTGCTTCACGGAGATGTGCTTCATAACCGGCATCAACAACAGCTTTTTCTATTGAAACGGTATTTAGATGTTCTTCATCAAAACTTACAGACATACTGTTTGTGAGTAAATTCACATTGACGGACTTAATTCCTGCCAATTTACTGACGCTTTTTTCAACATGAGCCACACATGAGGAGCATGTCATACCTGTTACATCGAATTTTTCAGTTTTCATTCATCTGCAGTTACGTTTAGCACAAAAACAGTAATGACCCATTAATGTTCACTATTTGCATTAATGTTCACTATCTGTTTGTACACTTGTACAAAATTAGTAAAATTAAAGACTTTGCCCATAAAATAATGTCAATTTTCTATACCTTTGCACACGAATAGACAAACGAAAAGTTTTTTCAGCATGAATGAGAATCTGATTCACCAGGAACCAACCATAGAACAAGCCGCGGTTTTGCTTATCGACATCGCCTCGGCTTTAATGTCTTCAGGGGCCCATACCATGCGAATCATTCAGAATGTATCACGTATGGCAGAGACATTCGGATACGAGATGGATTTATCTGTCTTTCAGTTGAGTATCATGATGACCATTGTCAGTAAAGATGATCCGGGGAGATTGTTAACACAGATCAGAAAAATCAAACCACTTCATTTAAACTTCACAATTGTTTCTGAACTAAGTACTTTGAGTTGGGATACTTACGACAAACAACTGCCATTCGATGAAGTGATTTCAAATTACCATAAGATCATTAATCAAAAAAGAATGAACAGTTGGCTGGTGTTATTTTTGGTTGCCATTGCAAATGCTTCATTTTGCGGATTGTTTAAAGGTGATTCCATATCAATGATATTTGTCTTTTTTGCAACTCTCGCAGGATTCTTTGTCCGCCAGGAAATGATGAAGAAACATATCAATCATTTAGTCGTCTTTACCACAAGTGCATTTGTTGCTTCCATGTTTGCAGGCATGGGCTATGTGTTGCATATTGGCCACACCCCTGAAATTGCGCTTGCATCCAGTGTTCTTTTTCTTATTCCAGGTGTTCCACTCATTAATTCCATCCTGGATATTTTACAGGGACATATCCTTACGGGTATTGCAAGGCTGGTAAATGCAACGAGTCTGATTATTTGCATTGCTATCGGCTTATTTACATCGATGTTAATCTTAGGACTGGAAAAATTATGACGAATGAAATGATACGTTTGTTGCTACTCGATGGTTTATTGGCTGCCATCGCTGCCATTGGTTTTGCGGTAATATCCAATCCACCGCACAAAGCTATTTTTGTATCGGCTATTTTAGCTGCATTAGGCCATTCATTACGATTCTTTCTTATTAAATCAGGGTTGGATATTTCGCTGTCAACCTTTGTCGCCGCCACTTTTATCGGCCTGTTGAGCATTGTATTTGCCCGGATCATTCATTGTCCGGCAGAAGTATTTTCCTTTCCATCCCTGCTACCTATGATCCCGGGCATGTTTGCTTACCGTACCATTCTAAGCGTTATCCGGTTTATGCAAAGCACAGATGTTGTAAAATCACAGCACTTTATGATGGATTTCTTTCACAATGGGATGACAACATTGTTCATTCTACTGGCCTTGGTGGTAGGTGTTTCATTACCTATTTTGTTTTTCCCTAAATTATCTTTTTCAGTTACACGAAAATATTAGTAGTTTTACATTTTATATTTCACTGATACCGAGTTGTTTTTTGTTATTTTACCGTTTAAGTGTTAAATATCGATTTTTTTATTCGTTTTTAAATCCAAATGAAATGTTCGTTCCGTCTAAATAGAAAACAAACATTATTTTTACACTTTAAAAATTACAATTATGAGACGACTAGGATTATTTTTACTGGCTTTAACTTTATTTGTTGGGGCTAATGCCGCTAAACCAACGGTCATTAACAAAGACAGCGTGAAAGAAGTGAGAGTTATTCATACTACCAAAGATGAAAATTCCTCCAAAGATTCCATGTTAATGCAGAAACTGTCATCCGACCAGTTAATGGAACTTGAAAAAGACCGCTTAAGCGTTGAACGGCAAAAAATTGATGCTGACAATGGCAATCATCTTCCCTTGGGACCTTTCGCCATCTTTATGATTTGCCTGTTGCCTTTCCTGTTTGCTGCCGTTATTATTATCAGCAATGTCAGATCCAAGAACGCTGAATCCAAACGCCGTTACGATTTGTATTCAAAATCTCTGGAAATGGGCCAGACGGTACCTGAACATTTCTTTGATGAACCAAAGAAAGATGCTTCTACAAATCTTAAAAAAGGAATTTTATGGTTTGTTGTTGGTTTAGCATTAGTAATTTCATTCATTGTCATGCATCAGAAAGATGCGATGATTGTGGGTATTGTTCCTACCTTTGTGGGTGTTGGTTATCTGTTGGTTCACTTTCTTGAAAAGCCAAAAACTGATTCAGCGGGAATGAACAATGAGCAACACGGATGATATCCGCTGGGTCACACAGGTTGCTTTACTAGGCGACAAAAACGCATTCGATAAACTAACCTGTAAATACCAGTCGCCCATACGGAGGTTCTTTATGAACCTTACCGTGGGCGATGGTCCGTTGAGTGATGACCTGGCACAGGAAACATTTATCAAGGCTTACCTGAACATCACGGCCTTCAAAGGGTTATCCGGTTTTTCAACCTGGCTTTACAGGATTGCGTACAATGTGTATTACGATTCGGTCAGGGCACAAAAGCATTATGAAGACATTGATGAATCAGTAATTGATAATCAACACCATACACTCAATGAGTTCTCAGCAGAGAAAATGGATATTTATAAAGCGTTAAAAATGCTACGCAAAGAAGAACAAACTGCCGTTTTATTGTTTTATATGGAAGATAAGACACACAAAGAAATCGCCAGGATCATGAATTGCCCCCTTGGAACTGCCAAAACCTATATTCTTAAGGGAAAAGAAAGATTAACTGTTTACTTAACAAAAGCAGGATATGGAAACTAATAATAAAGACAAATTGCTGAAAGACTTCTTCAGCAGTTACAAACAGGAAATTGCAGACAACGGTTTTACCGCACGTGTCATGCAACGCCTTCCCGAACAGACATACCGGGGATGGATCGTTTGGATTTTTGCTGCAATTGGAATGGCTATTACCTTTTACATAGGGTTACAATCCGGGTCTGTTGATCAGCTGGTGATACTGTTTAAAAATGTTCCTGTGTATTTCGTTGATCAGCTGAGGATACTGTTTAAATATGTTCCTGTGTATTACATCGTTGGTGGATTTTTTTGCCTCCCACTGATTGGAACTGCCGGGTTCTATTTATCTCAAACCAAGACTTATCACATGATTTGAGTTCGCATCAATTCCTTTTAAAACAGTAAGAGACATCTGCAAGTATCTTTTTCTGCTTTAACCAAAAGTCGTCTTAGGTTGATTGGGAACTAACTTGATCAATCCGATTGAAATACAAATCCGGTTGAACTTCCACAATGAAGTTCAACCGGATTTCTTTGTTATACTAAAGTTTACATCCTCTTAGGTCAGACAAATCTCAACTACGGATGCACTTGCTCTTGAGTGTTACTTCACTGCTTCAACCCGGAACCAATCCACATCGGCATATCCAGAATCATTACTTGCTTTGGGACGTGAACAATAAAGGCCGACTTTTGCCCCTATCCACAATCCTTCACGGGCTGTGAATGCCTCACCGATTGGTGAAAACACCTCGCCATCCATGCTGTAACTGAATGTACACAGTGCTTTCGGTTCATTAATTTTATCTTTATTGATTATTTTGCTTTGTCTGATTTCAACTTTCAGGTAAACGGTAGATCGGGTCATTGGTACTGTAGCATTAATTTTCTCAGGTGAACCTTTATCTGCTTTCAAACAGGTGATTTGATTCAACGTCAATCCTCCTTCACTGTTTTCGACGATCAGGGAAGCATAATTCATCCCCATAACCACCAGGCCGGTACGTTCTCCTTTTACCAGAGGTGTGAATGTCAGTTTTGTCGTTGCACTGAAATAAGGTGCCGGAAACTTTTGAAGCAACAAAGCAGGTGCGTCCCAAAGATTTTTTGCGTCACCTATAAGCTGCCAGGCATACAAACGCAAATAACCCTTGTCACCGGCACAATAATGCCACAGTGGGTTGCTATTTGCGTGCCATTGCCATTGAAGTCCCAGGGTTTGTCCGTTAAACTCATCACTTTCTGCAGGGGTTACTACAGGAAAGGTTTTACCAACATTAGGCTTTTTATAAATTGATACGGGCGTACCACAGCCAGTATTCTCTTTATCAATGCCAATGACCGGCCAATCATTCAGCCACTTCATGGGTTGTAACAATACGGCACGTCCATATGCATACAGGTCCTGAAAGTGCAAGAACCAGTCTTGTTTGCCATCAGGAGTATCCACCCATGCACCCTGGTGTGGACCGTTAATATCCGATTTCCCCTGTGCCATCACACGTTTTTCCTCATAGGGTCCATAAACATTTTTCGAACGTAAGGCCAATTGCCAACCCGGTTTCACACCACCGGCCGGACAAAATATATAATAATACCCTTTTCGTTTATAGAATTTAGGACCTTCGGTAGTCGGATTATTCTGGTGACCATCAAATACCAGGCGGCTCTCAGTAAGTGCTTTCGTCCCATCAGAAGTCATTTCAAAGATACCCAGTACACTTTTCATTCCTGCACGGCTACCTGCAAAACCATGTACAATGTATGTTTTGCCATCTTCATCCCATAACGGACAGGAATCAATCAGACCTTTTCCTGCTTTTACCAATGTAAGTGGCGACCATACTCCTGCAGGATCTGTTGTTTTGGTCATATATATCCCGGCATCGGGATCGCCAAAATAGATATAAAACTCTTTGTTGTGATATCGTATACTTGGAGCCCAGACGCCATTACCATGTTGCATGGTACTGAAACGTTCTTCCGGAACCATTTGCTGAATGGCGTACCCGATAATTGTCCAGTTGACCATATCGTTTGAATGAAGAATTGGTAGCCCGGGAATGCAGGCAAACGAAGAAGCAACCATATAATAATCATTCCCTACCCGGCACACATCCGGATCCGAATAATCGGCATAAAGAACCGGGTTTTTATAACTCCCGTT